>Ga0208747_1000510_pt1 | contig 11785 bp, 12 predicted proteins | sample Knorr_S7_td_AAIW_FD_185597 | JGI IMG/M metagenome (GOLD analysis project Ga0208747, IMG submission 185597) | Marine microbial communities from Southern Atlantic Ocean transect - Knorr_S7_td_AAIW_ad_750m_LV_A (SPAdes) (version 2) | ecosystem: Environmental > Aquatic > Marine > Oceanic | place...
GTGAACCGGGTCGACCGGCTGGTCATCGCCAGTGTGTCCAACTGGGGAGGGTACGGCTTGGTGGCGGCAATGTCCCAGATATCCGGAAAGAAGCTGCTTCCCACAGTTGAGTCCGAGACCGCTATGCTCTACGGCATGATCGAAGCCGGCGTGGTGGACGGCACAACCGGTGACGCCGTTCCCACGGTGGACAACTTCTCAGCCGAAGAGAATGGGGCGCTGTTGGCTCGGCTGCACCGGGTGGTGGATGGAGGGTAACCAACTTCGCTTTTTGCCACCCCGAACGCTAGGGTGGGGTCTCTTTGCTTAGGTTGAACATTTTGATGCTCGGCAATGAGATTTCTCGGCTGACGCTCGGAATGGAAGGATAGCTGCGAGGCGAACGATAACGAAACAGACCGAATTCTAGGAGACGTTAAGAATGTTGATCGTAGACGCCCAAGTGCATCTTTGGGCCAACCATGTTCCGGGCAATCCCGGCCACCGGCAGATTCCCGATTTCACCGCTGACGACCTGCTTAAAGAGATGGACGAGGGCGGTATCAACGCGGCAATCATCCACCCGCCCAGTTGGGACCCGGAATCGGATTCTTTGGCCTTGGATGCGGCCAAGGCGCACCCCAACCGTCTTTCCATCCTCGGGAAGATCCCTCTGGACAAGCCCGAAAGCCACTCTTTGGTTGACGGATGGTTGGGCCAGCCGGGCATGCTGGGCTTCCGGTTCAGCTTCACCCAGCCTCACCAGGCAACCTGGCCTAAGGACGGCACTATGGAATGGGTCTGGCCGGAGGCGGAGCGGTTGGGCATTCCCATCGCATTGATGGCGTCCAATTACATGTCCATGGTCGCCCCAATAGCGGAGAAATACCCGAAGCTGAAGCTGATCGTCGACCACCTGGGTCGGGTCGGCGGCACGACCGACGCCGAATGCTTCGCTTCCCTGCCGGAGATGTTAGCCTTGGCCAAGTACCCCAACGTGGCAATCAAGGCCACCGGCGCGCCCAGCTATTCCAGCGGGCCATACCCGTTCAGCAGCATCCACGACTACCTGCACCAAATCTACGACGCGTTCGGTCCGGAGCGCATGTTCTGGGGCACTGACATCACCCGCATGCCATGCTCATGGAAACAATGTGTGACCATGTTCACCGAAGAACTGCCCTGGCTCTCCGAGTCCGACAAGGAGTTGATCATGGGTAAGGCCGTATGCAACTTCTTGGGGTGGGATATTACGGAGTAGGGTTGGAGTGGAATGCCATCCCCTACCCTCTTCCCCATGTTTTAACCCGGAGCGAGGGGCCTCTTTGCTTCGGTGGAAAATGTTGATGCTGACAATGAGATTCCCCGGCTAGCGTCTCGGAATGCCGAACTAAAAACAAATATGGCATCCCGATCATATCGGGATGCCATATTTGTTTTTAGTTTCTTGCCGTAGGTGAAGAAGAGCTGCTGGTTGGGACGGGCTGACCTACGCCGGCTCTTCTTCCGGCGCAGCTATGTCTTCCGGCATTAGGTCTCCTGGGCCGATGATCTTTTCCTCTAGGGCTAGGAGACGGCGGAGCTCGAATATCTCGTCGCGGAACTGGGCGGCTTTCTCGAACTGAAGGCTCTTGGCCGACTCTTTCATCTGCACTTCCAGGTCCTTGACAACCCTGAACATGTCGGTGCGAGACATCTCTTTACGCACCACATTGTAACGGTTCCGGCTTTCAGCGATTGCCTTGATGCCTTCGGTGATGTCGTGGACCTCTTTCTGGATGCTCTGAGGCTCGATGCCGTGCTGCTTGTTGTGCTCGGCCTGAATTGTCCGGCGGCGGTTGGTCTCGTCGATGGCCCGTTTCATGGAATCGGTCATCCGGTCGGCGTACATGATGACATGGCCGTTGGCATGGCGGGCCGCCCGGCCGATGGTTTGGACCATGGAGGTCTCGGAGCGCAGGTAGCCCTCTTTGTCTGCATCCAGGATGGCCACCAGACTCACTTCAGGCAGGTCCAAGCCCTCTCGCAGCAGGTTGATGCCCACTATGACGTCGTAAACGCCCATGCGGAGGTCTCGCAGTATCTCGATGCGGTCCAGGGTTTGGATGTCTGAGTGCAGGTAAGTGTTGCGGATGCCCATCTCCGATAGATAGTCGGCCAGTTCTTCGGCCATCCGTTTGGTGAGCGTCGTGACCAGAATCCGTTCGGCTTTTTCCACTCGTTCTTTTATCTGCTGCAGGAGGTCGTCTATCTGGCCTTCGGTAGGTTTGACCTCTAGCGTCGGGTCCAGCAATCCCGTCGGCCGGATGACCTGTTCAACCACTGACCTGCTGTTCTGCAGCTCGAAGGATCCGGGCGTGGCCGAGACGTAGACGACCTGGTTGATGTGTTCCTCGTACTCTTCGAAGTTCAGGGGCCGGTTGTCCAAGGCCGATGGCAGCCTGAAGCCAAAGTCCACCAAGGTGGTCTTCCGAGAGATGTCGCCCCGGTACATGCCCCGGACCTGGGGCAGCGTCATGTGAGACTCATCCACGAACATCAAGTAGTCGTCAGGGAAGTAGTCCAGTAACGTCCAGGGGGCGCTTCCCGGGGGCCGCTGGGACAGGTGGCGGGCGTAGTTCTCCACACCTGAACAGAACCCGGTCTCTTGCATCATCTCCAAGTCATAGTGGGTCCGGCTTTCCAACCGGGCGGCCTCGAGTATCTTGCCGGAGTCCTTCAGTTCTTTAAGACGCCATTCCAGTTCTTCCCGGATGCTGGCAACGGCCAACTCCATCTTCTCTTTGGACGTGACGAAATGATTGGCCGGATAGATGGACACCTTCGCGAGGTCAGCCAGGACCTCACCGGTCAGCGGGTCCACCTGAACGATACGCTCCACGTCATCACCGAAGAACTGTATCCGCACAGCAGCGTCTTCGTAGGCAGGCACCAACTCCAAGGTATCGCCACGGATCCGGAATTTGGCCCTCGCTAGGTCCATGTCATTGCGTTCGTACTGCATGTCCACCAATTGACGGACCAACTGGCTGCGATTGCGGGTCTCACCGACTTTTACCTGGGCCACCAGGTTGAAGTAATCGTTGGGGTCGCCGAGACCGTAAATACAGGAAACAGAGGCGACGATCAGAACATCGCGGCGTGTGAGTAACGAGGTGGTCGACGACAGCCGGAGCTTGTCCAGTTCCTCGTTGACGCTGGAGTCTTTCTCAATGTAGGTGTCCGACTGAGGTACGTAGGCTTCGGGCTGGTAATAATCGTAGTAGGAAACGAAGTATTCCACCGCGTTGTGGGGGAAAAACTCCTTAAACTCGGAGGCCAGTTGGGCCGCCAGGGTCTTGTTGTGGGCCATGACCAGTGTGGGGCGCTGCATCTGTTGGACAATGTTGGCCATCGTAAAGGTCTTGCCTGAGCCGGTGACGCCCAGCATGGTTTGACGGGTGGCGCCGTTCTCAACGCCCTCAACCAGGCGTGCTACGGCGGCCGGCTGGTCGCCGGTCATCTCGAAGTCTGCCACCAGCTGGAACTTGCGGTCTTCGGGCTGGATGTCGGCGTTCCAGACCTTCTGGATGTCGCTGCCGGCGTCGGCCCATTTTTTGCCTCGGGCGTAGGTTGCCATCGTCTAACGCGTCCCCCGCGATGCTTCGTCAAAACATTATATAAGGGGATGGGGTTTGCCGCACGTCCGGCGTGTCAATAGCATGTCTTTAGCTAACGGTTGGCGAACTGCTGCAGGGCTACGCGAATGCGGTCGTCCACCTCTGATTCAGCAGCCACTGCCGGAGTCGCTGCAGCGGCCCTAGCCTCGGCCTGCGAGTAGCCTAGGGCGGTGAGGGCGGCAATCACTTGGCCGTCGGCGTCGCCTGAGAATCCGATCTCTGCGAACTCGGCGTCCTCCAGCTTGGCTTTTAAGTCCAGGATTATTCGGCTGGCAGTGCGGTTACCCACACCCTGTGCCGACGACAAGGCTGCGGTGTCCCCGGTGACAATCGCTGTCTGCAGCCGGGCTGGGTCGAGGCTGGAGAGCAAGGCTAGTGCGGTCCTCGGACCCACGCCGGAAACGGCGGTGAGCATGCTGAAAAGGCCAAGGGCAGCAGCATCGATGAAGCCGAAGAGTACCGGCTCATCGTCACGGATCCGCAGGTGGGTATGCAGGGTGACCTGTGAACCAATGGCGCCCAGACCGGAGACAGTGTTGGCCGGAACGAACACCTGCAGCGTTACTCCGCCGACGCGGACATGGACCCAGTCTAGGCCGGTGGTCTCAAGAGTCCCATGAACGCCTACTATCATCTACAAGCCTTCATCATCGTCACAGCGAGGTTGGGGATTCAGCGTTCCTGACCCGGCGTAATGATTCGTCCCACAGCCACGTCGGCTTGTTCCTGGATCAGATGGCATAAGCCCACAGCCAAAGCGTCGGAGGCATCGGAATCCGGGACCTCTTTCAACTCAAGTGTGGCAGCCACAATCTGGCGCATCTGTTCTTTGGAGGCAGCCCCGTAATCGGCCACGGCGCTCTTCACCTGGGCGGGCGAGTATTTGAAGATGGGGATGCCCTGACTGGCCGCGCCGATGAAGACTACGGCCTGGGCTTGGCCGATGGCCAAAGCCGAACCGGGAAAGCTACGTTCACCCTTGCCCATGAAAGGTTGTTCCACGGCAACGGCGGTGGGATGAAATATCGCTATAAGGTTGAGGATGTGAGTGTGAAGTTGATACAGCCGTTGTTCCAGTGGCATCTTGCGGGGGAGAGAGATTACACCGTAGTCGTCGGCATGGGGATTGGGGCCATCGCCGATCACGCCGTATCCCATCTTCAAAGTACCGGGGTCAATCCCCAATATTCCCATCACACCACCCGTTTACCATTCGATTGCAGAGTCCTTCGACAGGCTCAGTAGGAGCGGTTAGACCACCCAATCCCTTCGTGTTGAGCTCGTGGTGAGTTTGTCGAACCATCCGTATTAATTTTAATTTTTGCTAGGCTTCAATCTGATAACGTTCCAGGACCTCCAGGGGGAAGTCCGCATTTGTGTAGGCCTTCTGCACGTCGTCCAAATCTTCCAGAGTGTCCAGAAGCCGGAGAGTCTGTTCCGCCTGTTTGTCGTCCAAGGCGATGGTCGTCTTCGGAACCATAGATAGCTGGGCCGCATCCGGTGGAACGCCTTCATTCTCCAGAGCCTTCTGAACTTTCTGCAACTGGTCGACGGCCGTAAAAATCTCCAAGAAATCATCCTCCAATCTCACGTCGTCCGCTCCGGCGTCGATGGCAATCAGAACCAGTTCTTCACCGCGTTCTTCGTCTTTCATCTCGAGGCCAATCACGCCCAGGTGGTCAAAGTTCCAGGCGACACAGCCGCTTTCACCAAGGTTGCCGCCGCCGCGGCTAAAGGCTGAGCGCACGTCGGACGCGGTCCTGTTCCGGTTGGTTGTTAAGGCCTGCAAGAGGATTGCGCCGCCTCCAGGCCCGTAGCCTTCGTAGGTGATCTCTTCTAAGATCTCACCGTCGGCGCCTTCGCCGGTGCCGCGTTTCACGGCCCTAGAGATGCTGTCTTGGGGCATGTTGGCGCTTTTGGCCTTGTCCAACACCAGGCGGAGGTGGAAGTTCATATCCGGGTCGGCCCCACCGCCGTTCTTCACTGCAATCGTAAGTTCACGGCTAATCTTGGTGAACAGGACGCCGCGCTTGGCGTCGGCGGCGCCTTTCTGGTGTTTGATGGTTGACCATTTAGAGTGACCTGACATAGTTCCGACCTCCTGAGGAGATAGGCCTGCGTAGGCGGCCAGTCATTTCCGCAAGCGCTTGATTCATCGATTTCAGATGGTATCTTTCAGCCTCGATTTTAGCACTAGGCCAAAGCAAGGGTCAAAGCGGTTTCAGCGCAAACCTTCGGGTAAATCGACCACCATGAACCCAGAATCGATGTCTATCTCGCGCACTACTTTGCTCAAGGCAGGCACCAAGACCTCTTTCTCACCACCGGTGACCACATACACGTCGTTGCTTCCGGTCACCAGGATCTCTTCTACTACTCCCAAGTCTTCGCCTTCTACCGTGCGGACCTTCAGACCGATGAGTTGGTAGTGGAAAAACTCGCCCTCTTCGGCTGATGGTACGTCGGACTGGTCCACGCAGAGCCAGAGTCCGGAAAGGCGCAGGGCCTGATCGCGGTCTCGAAATCCTTGGAACAAGATGATCAACACATCGTTGCCCTTGGAGCCAGTTGTACGGCTTTTATCTATCCGGTATGTCCGCTTTTCGGGAACGATGCCATCCTCAGACACGAAGAGACTAGTACCCTCGTCGAATCGGCCTGGAACGTCGCTAGTGGCCTTCACTCGTATCTCGCCCTCAACTCCGTGGGCGCCAATGATACGACCCACGGCCACAAGGCCATGGGGGACGGAAGAATCAGACATGGCTGAATCCAGAAGACGGCAAGAGGCAGGGCCAGGGAGCGGAGGGAGTTATACGATTTCCAAGACGGCTTGGGAACCGTCTTTTACTGCTGCCACGCGCAGAAGAACGCGCATGGCCTGGGCAACGCGGCCCTGACGGCCGATAACCTTGCCCTTATCTTCGTCGGCAACTTGGAGCCGAAAGACGGTGCGGCCGTCTTCGATGGATTCAGTTACTACCACGGCATCGGGGTCGCTGGCCAGCGAACGGGCGATGTACTCAATCAGTTCTTTCATATAATTTTCAGTGGTGCGGGGAGGAGGTTAAGTCCAAGAACGCTGTTATTCAGCGGCCTCTTCGTCAACGGGGGCTTCTTCTTCGGCTTCCGGCTCTTCTTCAGCAGAGGCTTCTTCCGCTGGCGCGGCCTCCTCTGCGGGAGTCTCATCTACTGTAGCTTCGGGTGCAGGAGCAGCCACTACTGCGGGGGCAGCCACTGCTGCGGGGGCACTGCTTTCCTCTTCGCCAGACTTCTTAACGGCGGTTTTCTGGGTTGGAGTGCGTTCCATCAAACCGTTCGCATCCATGATCCTGGCAACCGCGTCCGAAGGAATCGCGCCCATGCTTAGCCAATGGGCGGCACGCTCAGTCTTCAAGGTAACCGCGGGGGGATTCTGCATCGGGTCGTAGTTCCCGATCCATTCTAGGTACGAACCGTCCCTGGGTGCTGCAATGTCTGCTACCACTATTCTGTAAGAAGGTCGGCCTTTTTTGCCAACCCGAGCGAGCCGAATCCGAATCATCTAATTCCTATTCTCCTGGGTGCCTTTAATGCGGCTCCCATGCCTGACGATTTTACGGCGAGGGTAATTCATTGTCAAACAAGTGGCGTTGTTTCAGTAGAGGTGAAACGGTCTCCCATCGCATGTAGGAAGCCACAAATATGTTGTTTCTTAAACTCAGAGAACCGGCGAATCCGCCGGGCGCAAAATCGGGCCCGGCCAACTCTGGGTTGCTTGTTCGCCCGACTGGGTACAATCCTGGGTCGAGGGGCGATGGTAGACATTGGCCTGGGCCCGACGTACGGGGTTTTCTATTTCGAGCTATCCGCTACGAAACGATCACCTCGTCGTGTCCAGACTGATGCCTACCATCGCCCCTGAGTATTAAACTATCATCCATATGCTTCACCTCCTTCATTTATTTCCGCCAAGCGGTTAAGGTATTTTAGCAACAGGGATTTTTCAGTGTCAAGGCAATTATTCGTTTCTGACAGCGAATTAGATCCACTTTGCCATCACCAGCTGTCGATACCCGCCTCAAGGTTTTTGCCCTATGCGTCTTGTCTTCATGGGAACCCCCACCTTCGCCGTCCCTGTGCTTGAGGGCATGACTTGCCTAGATGGCTCTGAGATCGTAGGCGTCTACACCCCGCCGGACCGCCCCGCCGGCAGGGGGCGTATAGCACAGTCCTCGCCGGTGAAGAACTACGCCGAAGAGCATGGGTTACCGGTCTTTCAGCCGGCCAATTTTCGCTCGGACGAGACCAAAGCTGAGTTGGCGGCATTGCAGCCAGACGCGATAATTGTCGCCGCCTACGGCAAGCTGCTGCCCAAGCCGATCCTCGACTTGGCCCCACTGGGTTGCTTAAACATTCATCCGTCATTGTTGCCCCGGCACCGTGGCCCGTCTCCGGTGGCCACCACAATCTTGGATGGGGATCAGGTCACCGGGGTCACAATCATGTTGCTGGACGAGGGGATGGACACTGGCCCTCTGATCGCTCAGCACGAGTTTTTTTTGAAGGGCAGCGAGACAACAGACGGACTAACCATGGCTCTCTTTGAACTGGGCGGGAACCTGTTAAGAGAAATCCTTCCCCAATGGCAATCAGGGGAACTGCTTTCGGAGCCCCAGGACGAATCGTTGGCCTCTGTCACCCGGAAGCTGGAGCGGGTCGACGGCTCGGCCGACTGGTCGTTGACCGCTGACGAACTGGAACGGAGGGCAAGGGCGTTTACACCATGGCCGGGCCTTTTTACGAATTGGAACGGCAGCGGCCTCAAACTTATCTCCGTCGCGTTCGTAGCGTCTGACTCCGCGGAATTTGAGCCGGGAACGGTGGTTGCGACAGATCATCCCGATCTTCCGGCGGCCGTGGCGACGAAAAAAGGCTTCCTGGGGTTGAAAACCGTCCAACTCGAAGGGGGAAGAGCTGTGGATGTTAAGGATTTTCTGAACGGCTCACCCTCGTTCATCGGCTCTCAGCTTTAGCATTTTCACGCACATGGTTGACCCCGACAGGACCCGTTGTAGAATGACTCATCCAGATATACAGGCAGGAGGCGGACCGATGGCTCAGGTAACTTCCCGGCAGATCCCTGACGAGGCCCAGGTGTTGGGCTGGATGGAGTCTTTGAGCAACTGGGGCCGCTGGGGCGATGACGACCAGCTAGGCTGTCTGAACCTGATCACACCGGCCAAACGCCAGCAGGCAGCCGCCTTGGTGAAAGACGGCGTCCCAGTGAGTTGCGCCCGTCCCATCAGCACCGACATGCATGCTGACGTCACATTCCAAGTACAACGTTTCATGGTGGACAGCGGCGAAGGACGGATCGAGGACACACCTGAACGCCAGTACACCCGCCGGGGAGCGGCCGAATTCATCGGGATGGTGTTCCACGGCCAGAGCATCACCCACATCGACGCTATGTCCCACTATTCCTGGCAAGGACACCTGTACAACGGGAAGCCGGCCAGCATGATCACATCCAGAGAGGGCGCCCAGACCCACTCCATTGAGGCCGCCCACGCGGGCATCGTCACCCGAGGCGTGCTGCTGGACCTGCCAAAGCTCCGGGGGGTTGATTATCTGGACCCGAACGAACCGGTGATGCCGATTGACTTACTGGAAGCTGAAGAAGCCCAGGGCATCAAGATCGAAGAGGGAGACATCCTTCTAGTCCGCACAGGCAACTACCGGATGCGGTTGGACAACCCCCCGGCCAAGGCCCTAGAGCCCATGACCGCCTGCCAGGTAGCCTGCACGCCGTTGTTCAAAGAACGTGGAGTTGCGATGCTGGGCACCGACACCTCCAACGACTTCCGGCCTTCTCACTACAGCACGATCGGCTCGCCTCTTCACATCATGTGCCTGGTGACGCTAGGACTATGGCTCATTGACAACGCAAACCTGGAAGAACTGGCCGAGGCTTGCGCCCAACGCAACCGCTACGAGTTCATGCTGACCCTGGCTCCTCTGCGCCTTCGCAACGTGACCGGGTCTCCGGTTAGCCCCATCGCGCTTTTTTAGAATGGCGACCGTCCTAAAGCGGGACTATCGGAATGACGGTGGGTCCGCCTTTACTTCACAAAAGGTATGAACCGCTTGAGGATGATCGTGAAGAATGACGAAACGAACAAGATCACTCCGATTACCAGCAACGTGAGTGTGGGGCCGACGCACCCTTCTGTTAACTGAGACCCGAAAGAGATCAAGATATCTCCACCAAGGTCGGTAACCGACGGCGGTATGTCCGACACCTTATCTGCGCTGGTTTCTATTGCGTAGGTCAACCTGTCTGAGACCTCACTCTCGGCAACCTTGACTGCTATGAATAAGAAGGCGCCAGTTATCAGCAGCGCCAGTCCTGGCCAGCGCAACATCCCAGACAGAGCGGGGAAGAACACCAAACCCATCGCGACAGAACCGCCGATGACCATCAGCAGCGACGTGAGATCTCCGAAATTGCTGGCCTTGGCGATCCAGTCGCGGCCTTGGTCGATGTCGTCTCTTAACTGGGCCTCAGACCGTTCCGGGTTCCATTCACCTATCTGTTGAATCAGATCCAGACGGTCACCCGCGCCCAAGTCCTCGCTCACCCGGGCGATCGCATCATCCATCAGCGGTTCGGCCATGATTCGGGCTGAAACCTTTAAAACTTCCAGGGTGTCACCCGCTGCGAAGGGTAGCTTGAGATCGCCCTTGCCATCCTTTAGGTTCTGTTTGACCTCGTCACTCAAAGACGTATCATCAACCAGGCTGCCAAACGCCAACTTAAAGACTATGGCCCGACATGGCGTCGCGATCTGCTTAAGTGAGGGTATGCTTTCGGGCACAGCACCTTCAGCTAATCCTTGGAAAGCCTCCACGTAGCGGTCTGCCAGTCCCCTTATGGGGTCCGGTGTGCAGTCTGGGAATCCCTGGGTCTCTTCCATCTGCAATTCGTCGATCCGGCGGTCCAGATAGCCGAACATGACAGCTTTCACGTTCTCAAGCGGTTCGCCCAGGTTCACGTACAGCTCAAGTTCTTCCGCGTCCTCATTGATGTAGTCGATCGTGCGCTCGATCGCGTCTTCGACCTCTGTTTGTATGTAGGCGGGCGGAATTATCTCGCGCAGCAGGTCAACGATGTCTCGATGATCGACGACTTGGATATCGCCCAGAAATTCCTGGGTCTTTTCCAGTAATTCATCGTCCACCAGCACCTTGTCGTAGATGCGGTTGTAGGTGTCTTCAGCCGCGATGGTGTCGGTGTAGAACTCAACGGTTAGAAGTTTGTCGGAAACATTGGACAGAATCAGGTAGGTCAAAAATCCTACGAATATGACCACGCCAAGCACGAGTCCCACCCCGGCGCGGAGGATGGAAGTTAAACAGCCCATATCAAGCCTTATATATCCATTTCGTTCGATAGCATCCTGGCCAACTCGACGCCGATCCAAAACCCCGATTTTCACGAATTCTAGCATGGTGAAATAGTTAACCCACGCCCCTTTTATGGCCTGTCCGAGGCAATAAAAAAGGCCCGGCGCAGTTTGCGCCGGGCCTTTTTCTCGATCTCGATGACGGTTAGTAGTTTGGTCTGATGTTTTGCAGCCGCCTGATGCGTTCTTCCATCGGCGGGTGGGTGGAGAACATCCTGGCCATGCTGGCTCCCCGTAGTGGGTTCACGATGAACAGATGGGATGCTCCTTCAGCCACCTTCAACGGGCGATTCTGCGAGGCCGACTCCAGTTTCTGGAGCGCGCTGGCCAGCGCCAATGGGTCTCCGGATGTGTGCGCTCCCGTGGCATCCGCCTGGTACTCCCTGGTCCGCGAGACTGCAGCCCGGACCATGCCGGCCGCTATGGGCATCACTATGGCGACGATGAGCAGTCCGATGAAATTGTTGTCCCGTCCACGGCCGCCCATTCCGCCAAACATGGCCGAGATCTGCGCGAACATGGCCAGCATGGAGATCGCACCGGCAACGGTGGCGACCATCGCCATGATCAGCGTATCGCGGTTGCCTACGTGGGCCATCTCATGGGCCAGCACACCGCCCAGTTCCTGGCGGGTCAATATTCGCCGGATACCGGTGGTGACCGCCACCGTGGCGTGGTTGGGATTGCGGCCCGTTGCGA
>Ga0208747_1000527_pt1 | contig 11645 bp, 14 predicted proteins | sample Knorr_S7_td_AAIW_FD_185597 | JGI IMG/M metagenome (GOLD analysis project Ga0208747, IMG submission 185597) | Marine microbial communities from Southern Atlantic Ocean transect - Knorr_S7_td_AAIW_ad_750m_LV_A (SPAdes) (version 2) | ecosystem: Environmental > Aquatic > Marine > Oceanic | place...
CCTGCCCCGCTGATCTCAAACACCGTGAGTGCTAAGCGTCCAGATGCCAATTAAATGTGATAAGTGGATACGCCGGATGTGTGAGAATTATGACATGATCGACCCGTTCGAGCCGGTTCAGGTTCGTGACGGGAATATCTCCTATGGTCTCTCCTCCTACGGGTATGACATCCGCGTATCATCGGAATTCAAAGTTTTCACGAACGTCCACAACTCCATTGTAGATCCGAAGAATTTTGACGACCGCTCCTTCGTAGATATTGAGGGGTCCGAGTGCATCATACCACCTAACTCGTTCGCGTTGGCACGCACGGAAGAGCACTTCCGGATACCAAGAAACGTGCTGGTCATCTGCGTGGGCAAATCGACTTATGCGCGGTGTGGTCTGATTGTGAATGTTACTCCGCTTGAACCTACGTGGGAGGGATATCTCACACTTGAGATCTCGAACACAACGCCCTTGCCGGCCAAAGTCTACGGAGGAGAAGGTATAGCGCAGCTTCTCTTCTTTGAGGGTGATGAAGAACCAGAGACGGCTTACGCAGATCGGCAGGGGAAATACATGGAACAGACTGGAGTGACCCTACCTAAGATGTGAGTTGGAAAGCTCTTAGCGTGACCTCAGAATAGATCTGAATCCAGTGCATCAAGATGGATGCGGAAGATCAATATCGAGCCTGGTGGTATGCTACCACTTCCGCTATTTCCGTAGCCGAGCTCTGGAGGAATCACAACTCTTCGAGTTCCTCCTACCCGCATACCGGTAACACCTTCGTCGAATCCAGGGATCACACCCCCACTGCCTAATGTGAAGGAAAATGTCCCTGCATCAAATGTTGCAGCATTCGATAATACGCCCGTATAAGTAACAGTTGCGACATCTCCGGCAGTCGCTGTCTTTCCCGTCCCCAACTCAATCTCTTCTATATAAAGACCCGTGGCAGTTCGGGTCATTGCAGAGAGATCAATACCGAGGGAAGCGGCGAAGTCAGTCTCTTCAATTACCTCAGGGGCAAACGGCTCACCACAACTCGCTACTAAGAATCCCAGGAGAAGCACACATAGCCCGAGGTCCCTGTTATGAAGGTGATCTCTCACTCTTATAGCTCCTAGTCCAGGTCAATGAGTCGCATTTCGAGGATCAGAGCAGATCCTCCCGGGATCTTGCCAATAACAGGCACACCCTACTGGGCAGTGCTGGAGTGAGCAAGCATAGATAGAGGGACTCTTCTTGATTGATACTGGGGCGGGAGGGTTCGAACCTCCAACCTCCTGGTTAACAGCCAGGCGCTCTGCCAATTGAGCTACACCCCATCTGTTCTGTGTTGTTCTACTGAGCCCGCATACGACATCCATACCAAGAGCAGATCTACTTGGATGGCAATAAAATGGCCGCGATTCCTTAAGGAATCGCGGCCATCTCGCCAGCTGGATATCTTCAGCTACACGAGTATCTCGCGATCCCGGTAGGGATTAGAGTTCGTATTCTGACAGTCCTTTATGTTGGTCATATGCTGAGTGTCGTTCGGTGTCGTTAAGCCGTCAATCCCAACCCATACACCAAGGAGAGATCTCACTTCCTAATCCAGTGATTTAAGTGCTGCAACAGTTGATCGGACATGCTCAGCACTACTCTCAAGTGCCGCACGTTCCTCTCCATCAAGTTCTACCTCAATAACTCGCTCAATTCCATTTTCACCGAGCATACATGGAACCCCTAAGTAGAGGTCACTCATACCATACTCACCCTGCAACCAAGCAGCACAAGGAAGGATCCTACGCTTGTTCTTCACTATTGCCTCTGCCATCTGTACGGCAGCAGCTGCCGGCGCATAGTATGCACTCCCCGTCTTCAAATGGCTCACGATCTCACCACCGCCCTTCCGAGTCCGCTCGATTAGTGCATCAATACGATCTTGAGAAAGCAATTGTGAGAGCGGTATACCACTCACTGAGGTATAACTCGCGAGTGGAACCATTGTATCCCCGTGGCCACCAAGGACCAGCGCCTGGATATCTTCGATGCTTACATCAAGCTCCAAGGCGATGAATGACCGGTAACGGGCGGTATCAAGCACTCCAGCCATTCCGATAACCCGCTCTCGAGGAAACTCGGTTTCCTCGAGAGCAACCTGTGCCATCACATCTAGTGGATTTGTGACTACGATAACGATTGCATTAGGTGCGACCCGTTTAATTTCTCGGCTAACGGAACCGATAATTCCTGCATTTGTCTTGAGAAGGTCATCTCGGCTCATTCCCGGCTTTCGAGCGATCCCAGCCGTCACGATGAAGACTTCTGAATTCTCTGCTTCCTCGTAGGCATTAGCTCCGATTACTCGCGAATCAAAACCTTCAATCGGAGCACTCTCCCACTGGTCCAGACCCTTCCCTTGAGGTATCCCCTCGACGATATCGAGAAGGATGACTTTTTGTGCTAGTTCTTTTTGAGCCAAAAGCTGAGAGCACGTAGCACCAACATGCCCTGCTCCAACCACAGCGATCTTTTTTGTAGTCACCAGAAAATTATGCTTGAGTAGTCTGATCCCAGGCCGAACGACCAGCCCAGGTTAGGATTGAGAAAGTGGAGTGTAAAAGGCCTGATCGAAGAGGTCTACCCACCAGTCTGAGATAGAGCCACGAGGCCTCCTGACCCTATTTCACTTCCCTGGACCAAGTAATGGCGCTCAGGCTTAATCTGGAGTGTTTCCTCAATAAGAGGACGGAGGTCCCGACCAGCTCGAAGATGATCACGCAAATTCGTCTCGATCTCTCCGAATAGACATGGACGAAGCTGTCCGGAAGCAGTGAGTCGCATACGATTGCAACGATGACAATAGTTATGACTCATCGGAGTGATGACTCCAACGGTCCCAGGTGCATCTGGGAATCGATAGTAGTCCGCAGGTCCGTTCCCAAAAGGCCCATCAACTGGTTCCAATTGATCGATGGCTCTTACGCGAGTTAAGGCTTCCTGACAGGATATGAAACTATTAGCACTCAGATCGAGGTTCGATCCCGTGGGCATCATCTCAATAAAACGCACATGCCATGGCCGCTCTTTAGTGATGCGAGCAAAATCTTCGATCTCGTCATCGTTTCTTCCACGAATCAGCACGACATTGACTTTGATTGGTGCAAAACCCACTCGCTCAGCTGCCTCAAGTCCTTCGAAAATCTTTGGGAATGAACCAGGCCGACGTGCGATCTCATCAACCCGATCCTGTTGCAGGGAATCAAGCGAGATATTCAAGCGTTGAATGCCCGCATCTCTGAGGTCTTGTGCCTGATCAGCCAGCAGAACCGCGTTAGTAGAGAGCGAGAGGTCTTCAATTTCTGGGATAGCAGAAATCTTACGGATAAGATCCGGGAGATCCCTCCGGATTAGCGGCTCACCTCCAGTAATTCGAACTCGGCGAAGCCCCATCCCGGCCATCGTCCTTATGACGGTTTCAATCTCTTCATAATTAAGAAGCTCATCCCGCTTCAACCAGGTCAGTCCCTCAAGTGGCATGCAGTAGATGCAGCGGAGATTGCATTTATCCGTGACGGACACACGCAAATATTCGACGCGACGGCCGAACTGATCAATCATGCTAGTCCCTCATCAGTTAAGGGGGCTACATGTGTTGAGTCCTCTAGGCCAGCGCTCGGTGGAATAGTGCCCTCCACCCATTCTGATACACCGTCCACGTAATGCTCCTTCTTCCAGACCGGTAGCCGTTTCTTAATCTCTTCAATCACAAATCGAGACGCCTCATAAGCTTCTGCCCGATGTGGACTTGAGACAGCAATGCCTACACTAATCTCCCCAATCTTCAACTCACCGAATCTATGCGCCACTGCAATCCGATCAGTGCCTAAGGGGATGCTAGCCTCTAATGCAATCTCCCGAAGAACCTCCGTGGCCATTTCAGCGTACACATCATAACGCATACCTGTGACTTTTCTTCCTTCAGCATGGTCCCGAACGACACCGATAAAGAGAAGTGCCGCACCATCCTCATCAGATCCAACTCTAGCCAGCAAGGCAGCCGTGTCAATCGGATCGGAAGACACTTCGGCAAAGATCACTTCTAACCCCCCGCCACTGGCGGAATGAAGGCCACTTCATCACCTGCCGTAAGTGGTTCATCTAAGAACGAGTATGTCTGGTTAATCGCCACAGCAGGTTTCTCGGGAAGCATATCAAACGGTGCTCCCCGACCTCTGAGTTCATTGACGAGGTCAGCTACTGTTGAACCAGACGGCAAGTCGATCGAGAGCTCGGAGACACCTAGTCTGTCGCGGTAGGCAGCAAAGAACAGAGTTCGGACGGCGACTGACATAGATAGTAGATAATAGAGGAGTACCGGTCAGAGGAGATTGAAACCCCTTGAACCCCTCGTCAACGCCACAGAGTCGGCCTTAGATCATTAAAATGTTCGCTTCATGATCCCGGAAGGGTTCTTCCCCATCTAATTCACCAACGTGGACTACCACCATCGCGACCGCCACGAAGACGCCTGATCTGCTCCCCGAGTTGCTGCCGCATCGCCTGGAAACGTACTAATTGAGATGGTGAAAGAATCTCAAGAAGTCTCTTCTGTTCTTCTTGGAATAGCTCTAGTTCTTGCTCTCGGAGAACGATCAATTGATCTAAGATCTCGCCCGCTTCCTCATCGTTTTCGCGACCTTCTACAGCTATTGCCTCTACACGGCGCTTTAGTGCCAGTTCATTCCGCATGAGTTCACCCCGTTTCTCATCGAAATCGCTCGCCTGGTCGGCTATCGCCCTCCACTCGTCTTCGCTCAGGTCAAGCCGCTCTCTAATCCTCTGATCCATGCGAACACGAACCCTCTGCTCAAGCCCTGCTCGTTCAGAAGGCGGAGGTGGTCCTCTCCTGCCACCCCCGCGCCGTCCACGCTGTCCCTCAAGGGACGTAACAGTCATGAGTGAGAAAGCGAGCCCAGCCAAGAGCATCAGATTAGTCCTATATGCGAACCTCATGCAGCACCTCCAGACGTGCCTACTATAAGTTCTTCTAAAAACTGCGTTAACGCCTCATCCGACAGTCCTCCCAACATCGGTGCACCGGCGATAAGTGCGTCATCAGTTAGCCACAGATTCTCACTCTCGATTTCAAATTCAGATTCGGCCAACGGAAGATCACCAGACCCAGAACGGTCCAAGATCACATTGAGTCCAATAGCCAATAAAGCGACAGCAGCTGCCGCGGCTCCCCACCACTGGCGATGACCAGTAACCCTGCGATTGTGCACAGCTGCGTTAATCTTGACCGCCAAACCTTCCGGCTCCATCGCGCGACTCGAGAATACGAGCTGTACGAGATCGAGTTCGTCACGGCACTCATTACAATCCGCAAAGTGAAGGCCGGCCAATGCTATTTCATCGTCATTAAGCCTACCTGCTGCGTAGTCAGGAATTAGCTCCCGAATCCATTCGCACTTTGTTCTATTCATTCCATTAAGTCCCTCAGGCGCCGAATACCGTGAAAGTAATTCACTCTGGCAGCGCTTTCACTAGATCCGATCATTTCTCCCACTTCTCTAAAACTCATCCCCTCATCTACCCTAAATGCTATGGCAAGCCTCTGCTTCTCGGGTAACTGCTCCATCATCATCCTTGCTCGGGCAGCTTCTGAAGCAATCACCACCCTTTCATCTGGTCCTTTGGCTTCGGAGTATACCTGTCCCACCATATCTATGGACATCTCCTTTCGCCGCCCTATTCGCCTTATCACACCTCGCGCTTCGTTAGCTGCTATAGTGAGGATCCATGTCCGAAACGATGCTTCTCCCCGAAATCCTGCTATCGCTCGGAAGCCTTTAATAAAAGTATCCTGGGCTACATCCTGAGCAGCACCTTCGTCACTCAATATCGAGAGGGCTATTCGATATACTGCTGCATGGTGGCGTTTGACCAAGATGTCTAAAGCTGAGTCGTCTCCATCCTTACCCCGTTCTACGAGTTCCTTGTCAGCAGGAACCGCTAAGGACCGTTCATGATCATTCACCGATAATTCGCTCACGCGCCGAATACCATGGAAGTAATTCACTCTCGCCGCTGCGCCTTCACTATATCCGGTCATTGAAATTCAGATGCACCGGAGACAAGAAACGTTAAAGCTCGCTTTGTGCCCCAACCAAGTTTGAGAGCGAGTCTCTTCAGTCTGCCAGTTCGTCTAGCTGTGCAACACGAGCGCGTAGATGGCTTGAAGGTTTGAACACAGGCACGGAGCGAGACGGGACCTCAACTGGGTCACCAGTACGTGGGTTTCGAGCCATCCGTGTCTTTCTTTTGCGCACCTTGAAGGTGCCAAATCCACGGATCTCAATATTATCTCCCTTGCTGAGCGCCAGCTTCACTGCGTTGAGGAAGCCGTCCACAACCATAGCAGAATCCTTCTTTGTGATCCCGGGACCGATCGCGTCGGTCACCTGCTCGACCAGGTCTGCCTTAGTCATGGTCCCTCCGCAGGAACGTCTCTTTTAGGGTCATCAGTCCCTGGCTTCTTAGCTAGGGGGCAGAGACTGTAACAAGGCAAAATCGAGGCCGCAAGGTGATGGGAGTTGTTGTGACAGAGCGACTTAAGAGCCTCTCCGTTCCTCCATCATGTTAAGAAAGGTATCGAAAAGATAACGACTGTCGTGGGGGCCTGGAGCAGCCTCCGGGTGATACTGGACTGATAGCACTGGTAAGGTTCGATGTTCTACTCCCTCAACTGTTCCATCGTAGAGATTAATATGGGTGAGCCGAAGACCCGGTGCTCCGGGTATTTCATCTCCTACACCACTCCGGACTGCGAAGCCGTGATTCTGAGAGGTGATCTCGACTGTCTGCTGTTCAAGGAACTTTACTGGGTGATTACCCCCATGGTGCCCGAACGGAAGCTTGAAGGTGCTCGCCCCAAATGCGCGGCAGATGAGTTGATGACCTAAGCAGATACCAAAAACCGGTATGTCTGCTTTAGCAAGTCCCAGAATCGCAGCCTCTGCCTTCTCTACAGCTGCCGGGTCACCCGGGCCATTCGATACAAATAGTCCGTCCGGAGGATCCGAGAGAATCTCCTCTGCCGGTGTATCAGCAGGGATCACTGTCACGCGGCAACCCCGTTCAGAAAGAAGTTTTGGAGAATGAGCCTTTACACCAAAGTCGTACGCTACCACGTGAAAACGCTCGTCTCCGACTGCGGAAATTTCGTAGGGATCCGAGGTTGAGATTCCACATGCCAAATCGAGTCCTTCCATATGAGGATGATCTTGGATTCTACCCATCACCTTCTCTGCTGGCATATCGGCTGGCGCTATCGCTCCTCGCATGGCGCCCTGTGACCTTATGTGGCGAGTGAGGGCTCGGGTATCCAAATCAGAGATACCTGTTATACCGTGACGACGAAGATATTCATCCAGTCCTTCCTGTGACCTCCATGAAGAGTGGACCCGGGACGCTTCACGGACGATGAAGCCAGCAACTTGAGGCATCGGTGATTCCTCGTCCTCTGCGTTGACTCCATAGTTTCCAATCAGAGGGTAGGTCATCGTCACGAGTTGGCCAGTGTACGACGGGTCAGTCAGAACCTCTTGATACCCACTCATGCAGGTATTGAATACTACCTCACCAAGAGCAAGCGCTTCGGCACCAAGAAGGTTGCCATCAAAGCGACGTCCATCTTCTAGAAGCAGATACGCAGTGCGGATCAGAAAACACTCACTTGTTTGCCTGTGTGGTTGCTGTGCCAAAACTAGCGACCACTGATATCGGGTCAACCAAGCGATCTAGTGCCCTCCCGGGTAGCTTATACCGTAGTTACGTTGAGCAATTGATATAAGTTCGAGAGTGAGCATGAGCCCTGATACGATCTTTATCCACGCCGACGAATCTTGCCTAGGCAATCAGTTTCAAACCCGCGCTAACCCGGGCGGTGCAGCAGGTTTTATGGAGGCCTGGCAAGAAGGGGAGTGGCAGCGTCGGGACTACTGGATCTCCGAGTCGGACACTACGAATAACCGGATGGCTCTGCGTAGTGCAATCGAAGGGCTACGAATCCTGAACCGACGATGCACAGTACACTTCATCTCTGATAGCAGGTACCTCGTCGACGGTATCACGCAATGGTTACCCAGCTGGAAAACAAATAATTGGAAGCGGAAGCGCGGCACGATCCTGAATTTGGAACTATGGAAAGAGCTCGACATTGAACTTCAGGGGCACGATGTACGTCCAAAATGGGTTCGTGGTCATGATGGACACCCCGAGAATGAATATGCAAATCATTTGGCTACCAGAGCAGCAAAGGATCGAACTGAGTCGGGTGGACTTGTCGAATCGGGATTTCAGGAATGGCTCGACGGGCTGCGCGAGAAGGGCATGTACATGGACTACCTCGAATTCGAGGGTCCAAAGGAGCGTTTTGGGAAAGGTTGAACCCAGCGGTTACGAGAGTGCTACTTGGGAGCATCCTCTCTGTGCATCACAAGTGGCTCCGAAAAAAACTTCCATAAACGCGAAACGGCCCGGACCGTAGCAAGCTACGACCGGGCCGCTTCTTCTTGAGGAATCCGGCTGCCGCTTCACGCCACGACCTCCGCTTTCCTACTGCGCTGGTGGGATCCTGGCCTTTGCTTGGATCCGCCCTCGTGTGGGCGGCTAGGCCTCTCTCCCTCCAACCCTCGTGTTGTCGCGCGGTCCGCGACCGAGAGCGCCCCAGAGCTCTTCAGGGCTTTCGATGAGGGCCAGCGACCTCCCCCATCTGACTTACCGGTTTTCCAAGTTCCGATTCGCCCGTGTCACCGCTGCGCCGTCACGCTCGGCAACTCACCTTTCAGATTCATCAGAGGGATGACCAACGCCATCGTCTTTAATGAGCCGCATCTGAAACGCACGAGTGATTTAGGGACTATGAGAGGAGGACGCAAGGATCGCATCTATAAACAAGTGTATTTTTACTAATGACGTCCTAAGTCACTGTTAAACAATCATTTACCTGTGCCGTCAAATGTTTCTTCGAGGTCTATTCGGGTGGACTAGTAAACATATGATTTAGCCGACGTAACTCACTGAGTGACAACGATTTTTGATTTGGAGATTCGTTGTTCTTAGTTCACTACACACGGCACAGTAAGCGTACTACGCATGGCTTTTTTTGTTGTGTTAACTACATGAATTTATAAAGAAAATACCTGTTTAAAGCTCTCTACCATGCATTCTTTGACCTCAGCCATACAAACGGGAGCCTGTAGCTCCCGCTCAAGCGAAGTGACTCCGCAATCACGGATGCCACACGGAACAATAGTCTTGAAGAAATCAAGTTTAGTTGAAACATTGAGTGCGATACCGTGGGATGTAATCCAACCAGAAGAGACCCGAACCCCGATAGCTCCAAGCTTACCGAGTTCTGTAAACACACCTGTTCCACTCGGATCTCGATTCGCCTGGACCCCGAATGAACACGCGACTTTAATCAGCACACTCTCTAGGTCCCGTAGATACCGATGTAGGTCCTTTCTATCTGGCTTAAGATCCATAATAGGATAGACGACAAGTTGTCCGGGACCGTGATATGTCACGTCACCTCCCCGCCCAACCTCAAAGAGCGCAATTCCTCTCTTCTCGAGTTCGCCCGCATCAAGTAGCACATGCGCATAGTCAGAGCTTGAGCCGAGCGTAATGACGTGCGGATGCTCAAGAAGCAAGATCGTGTCAGGTATAGTCGCTTCTCGCCTCTCGCGGATGAGGTGAGCCTGTAGCTCTAACGCCTCCGAATACTCTATGGTGCCTAGCTCGCGAACAGCAAGAGACCTGTGTGGGGAGTTCATGCGTCTTCGGGAAAGCTCTCCAGCATCTCCTTAAGAGCTGAAAGAAATCTGGCAGCATCCGCCCCATCAACTATCCGGTGATCGTAGCCAAGAGAGAAAAGTGCTCGCTTGCGGATGGCTACGACGTCCGTCTCAGTTTGCTGGTCCGTCACCACGGCCACACGCTTCTCAATAGAACCTATTCCTAGGATCGCTGAAGTTCCCTTAGGAATCACCGGTAAGCCAACCACCGTTCCCAGGACACCCGGATTCGTGATCGTAAACGTGGCTCCCTGAATCTCGTCCGGCATGAGTTTCCGTGCCCTCGCACGGCTCGCTAGATCCACGATCTTGTTCCCAATGCCGATGAGACCAAGATGATCCGCATCATGGACTACGGGAACGATGAGGCCCGGATCCAAATCTACTGCCATACCTAGATTCACATTCCCTCTGTAGATGACGTTATTCCCCGATACAACTGAGTTCACCATAGGGAAGTCTCGGAGTACACGTGATACGGCCCACGCTACGAAAGCCGTATAGCTCACTCGAGCATTTTGTGCCTCCCACCGACTGCGACTTAAGGTTCGAATCCGATCGATTATTGAAAAATCAATCTCGATAAAAGAATGCACATGAGGAGCTATACGTTTCGCGACCACCATATGCTCTGCAGTGAGCCGCCGCATCTTATCCATGCCTTCAACCTGATCAGCTGGTCGCACCGGATACTCTGGATGCTGTACTTCTTTGTAGAAGGAATCCCACAAACTTGATGGCTCTGATTGAATCGGGACGCCGTCTCTAGCGCGCGCCGCAGAAATTGTGGGAGGGTCTGCTCCCGTGGCACCAGAAGATTCCATAAACGCCACGATGTCCTGCTTGGTGACCCTTCCTGCATGCCCACTGCCTACGATGTTGGCAAGATCAATCCCATGTTCCGCTGCGATCTTGCGCACGACCGGAGTAGAGCGTGTCCGTAACCGCTCTTCCGCACTCTGGCTCACATCTAAGGTCTGAGTCGCTGCCAGAGATGGTGCTGCTAAATCTGGCTCTAAAGTTTTGTCCGGTGTCGTATCGACTAACGCTATCCCTTCTGGATCAATCAAAGCCAGAACCGTACCGACCTCGACCGTCTCTCCTTCTTCAACCACTACCTCGACCAGTATGCCCGCCGAGGGTGCCGGAATCTCCGCATCCACTTTATCAGTGGAAATTTCCAAGATTGGCTCATCACGCTCGACTGTATCACCAACCTGCTTCAGCCATTTAGAGACAGTCCCTTCGGCGATCGACTCACCCATCTGAGGCATAGGAACTTCTATGCGAGCCACGCTAGGTTACTCCAGTATGGAGGGGATGTAAGCGAAACTTCGCGGCATGCTCAGTACGCAGCAAGATATCTCCCAGCCGTGACAATATCCTCAACTTGTGGCAGGAAATAATCTTCCAAAGAGCCAGCATACGGAACAGGAGAATCGATTGCAGTTACTCTGAGAATCGGTGCATCAAGCCACTCAAATGCTCTCTCGTTCAAGCGAATTGCAATCTCACCCGCTATCCCGCCCGTACGTGTATCCTCGTGCACGATAAGAACCCTTCCAGTGCACTTCAAACTCTCGACAATCGCGTCTTCATCAAGAGGTAAAAGTGTTCTAAGGTCTATGATTTCTACCCCCACACCATCCTCTTGCTCAAGCTTTCTTGCAGCCTCGACAGACTTGTGGACCATTGCCCCATATGTGACAAGGGTAAGATCAGAGCCCTCCCTCACAGTGCGAGCTTTACCAAGCGGTACAACGTAATCTTCATCCGGCAGTACTTCCCTAAGAGTAGGCGCGCGG
>Ga0208747_1000534_pt1 | contig 11569 bp, 12 predicted proteins | sample Knorr_S7_td_AAIW_FD_185597 | JGI IMG/M metagenome (GOLD analysis project Ga0208747, IMG submission 185597) | Marine microbial communities from Southern Atlantic Ocean transect - Knorr_S7_td_AAIW_ad_750m_LV_A (SPAdes) (version 2) | ecosystem: Environmental > Aquatic > Marine > Oceanic | place...
AATCCTAAAACATTATAATGATTTGATAATTTTATAGCTAAAGGCAGTCCTACATAACCTAAACCAAAAATAGAAATGTTTAATTTGTTTCCCATTATTTAATATTTGAAATGTTAATATAGTAATTTATGTTGTAAAACATAATGATTATTTGTTATCTATGAATAAAAATAAATGACTAAGTTTTTACTTCTTATATATAAAATTCTATCAGTAATTTTTCTTCCAATAATAATAATTATTATTATTTTTAGAATTTTTCAAAACAAAGAAATAAATAATAGAATTAAAGAAAGATTTGCTTTTTCATCAAAAAAAAGGCCGGAAGGTAAACTAATTTGGATTAATGCATCAAGTATAGGAGAATATCTTGCAACTCTTTCATTAATAAAAAAAATCAGAAAGATTAAACCAAAAACAAAAATATTGATTACAACAAACACTAAAACCTCCGCTTTGCTTGCGCAAAAAATTACAGATAAAAATATTGTTCATCAATTTACCCCTCAAGATAATCCTTTTGTTATTAAAAAATTTCTTAATTACTGGAAACCTTCTTTAGTTTTATGGATGGAATCTGAATTTTGGCCAATAATTTTAAATGAAACAAAAAATTACAGGATAGAAATTATATTACTTAATGGCAGAATGTCTGATAAATCCTTTAAAAACTGGAATTATTTTAAATTCTTTTTTAAAGAAATAATCTCAAATTTCTCTTTAATTTTAACCATGTCAAAAATTGATCAAAGAAATTTTAAAAAGCTTGGTGCAAAGAATGTAAATTTCATAGGTAATTTAAAATTTTCTAATGGTTCATTGCCTTACAACAAATTGTTAGAAAAAAAAGCTAGAAAAATTATATTTAATCGTTCTGTCTGGTTAGCTGCTTCTACTCATTATGGGGAAGAGGTTTTTGCAACAAACATACATTTAAAACTAAAAGAAAGATTAAATTTAAAAAATTTATTAACCATCATAGTTCCAAGAAATATTAAAAGAACTGCCAAAATTAAAAAAGAAATTAAACTGTATGTTCCTTCAACAGAACAATTTCAGTCAAAATCAATTACGCCAAATACTGAAATAATAATTGATAGTTCAATAGGACAATTAGAAATGTGGTATAGAAATGTAAAAACTGTTTTTTTAGGAAAATCTTATCCCCCTAAAGGCGGGCAAAATCCAATTGAACCTGCTAGAAATGGTTGTGCAATTATTTCAGGTAAAATGTCGAATTTCAGAGAAATTGAGGAAGAAATGTTACGTAATAAATGTCTAATAAGAGCAAATAATTCTTCTGAATTCTATTCGATAATTGAAGATTGTATCAAGGAAAATAACTATACAAAAAAAATAAGAATAAATGCTAAAAAATATGTTAAATCGAAATCTTTTGTATTGGATAAAACCGTGGAAACAATTAAAAAATATTTGGTTTAATTATTTCCTATTGAATGGTATTTAAAACCATTTTGTGTAATTTCTTTTGAATATATATTTCTCAAATCTAAAATCACAGGCTTCTTCATTAATTTTCTAATTTTTAAAAGGTCTAAATTTTTAAACTGATTCCATTCGGTTACAATAACTAAAAGATTTGAATTTTCAGCAACTTCATATTCATCATTGCAAAACTCTATAGACTTAGGTAATTCTTTTTTAGCATTTTCCATACCTTTAGGATCATATATTTTGATTTTAGCCTTAGTCTTGGATAAATCTTTAGCTAATTTTAGCCCCGGACTTTCTCTTACATCATCAGTATTTGGTTTAAAACTAATACCTAAAAGTCCAATTTGAATATTATTAAATTTATTTTTTATAATTTTTTTAATTCTTTGAAACAAAGATTTAATTCTTGATTCATTTGCTCTATGAACAGCTTTAATAATTGTTAAATCAGAAGAATTTTTATTACCTTGATAAATTAAAGATTTAACGTCTTTTGGAAAACAGGATCCTCCATAGCCAGGTCCTGGGTGTAAAAATTTTGGGCCTATTCTACCATCTAATCCTAATGCCTTGGCAACAGTTTCGACCTTAGCCCCAATATTTTCACATAGATCTGCTATTTCATTTATAAAGGTGATTTTTGTAGCTAAAAAAGAATTGTTTGCATATTTTATTATCTCAGCAGTCTCATTATTTGTAATTACATAAGGTCGATTTAAAGGTTTGTAAATTTTTTTTAATATTTTTTCAGCTTTAAATGTTCTACAACCAATTACAATTTTATCTGGTCTCATAAAATCTTCTAAAGCTGAACCTTCTCTTAAAAATTCAGGATTTGAAACTACATCAAACATTCTAGCGGGTTTCCTTTTTTTTAATATTTTTTCAATACGTCTTGATGTTCCTACAGGAACTGTAGATTTAGAGACTACAACGGTATAACCTTTAATTTCTTTTGATATCTCTTTTGTAGCTTGGTCAACGAAATTTAAATTACTTTGGCCTTTTTTTTTTGGTGGTGTTCCAACACAAATAAAAATTACATCAGTTTGTGAAATGTTATCCGAGTATTCATTTGTAAAATTTAATCTATTATTTTCTAAATTTTTTTTAAAAAGATCTTCAAGACCTGGTTCATAAAATGGTATTTTTCCTAATTTTAGTTCTTCTAATTTAGCTAAATTTTTTTCAATACATGTAACATTAAATCCGAAATCTGCTAAACAGACAGATTGTACCAGGCCGACGTATCCGGCTCCTATAACAGTTATCTTCATTATTATTTAATTAAGTGGTATTGAATATGTAAAAAGAAAGGTTTCTGTCCCAGGATTATTTTCGTCGAGACTTGCGTTTGATAAATGATGAACTTCTACCCCAATTCGGGCACCATTTTTTCTTCTATAAGCTAAATCTAAACCAGATCTAAATTCGACTACATGACCAAGATCCTTTCCATCTCCTTTTTCATAGAGTCCTGGTGCGAAACTAGGGGTTATAACAATTTTATTAGTTAAATAAAGATCCATTCTAATTCCAGAATAAATATGAAAACCATGGTCCGTATTAATTAATCCTCCAATCATTGGTTTAAAAGGCCCAAATCTTTTTCCATGTCTATACTCAATATTAAATAAACCAGCCGTTTTCTCGTCGTTCCAATCCCAAATACCTGTTCCAAATGTCAGAAGATTTTTATCATTTTGTTCAGCTGCTAAACTTAATTTATTGAAAAATAAGAAATAAAAGAAACAAAGTATTAAAGTTATTTTTTTTAACATAATTTTTTAAGCGGCACTTTTTAAAATATTTTCAAGTTCTTTAGTTGCTGCTTCCTTATCCAATTTTTTCATAGCAGCTAATTCTCGAGCCAATCTATCTAAAGCTGATGCATAAATTTGTTTTTCGCTAAATGAAGCCTCATCAAAACTATCTTTTTTATATAATTCTTTTAGAACTTCTGCTATTAAAACTAAATTCCCAGATAAAATTTTTTCTTCATACTCTTGTGCTCTTCTACTCCACATAGTTTTCTTCTTTTTTCTTGCTTTTGATTTGAGAACTGTCATTGCATCTTTTAATCTATTAGTAGTGCTCAGTTTTCGTAATCCTAGATCTTTAATTTTTTCAACAGGTACTCTCAAAATTACTCTTTTATTTATTGATATAACAAGTACTTGTATGCGTTTACCAGTTATAATTTCTTTTTTTATTGCTAAAATCTTTCCTGGTCCATAAGAGGGATAGACTACATAGTCCCCTTTGTTAAATTTTAATTTTAAATTTTTTTTTTTAATTTTTACCATTTAATCTCCATCACCTGCTTTTTCACTAAATAATTCCTTTTTATTTTTTTCTTTAGCCCATTTATCTTGTTCTTCTTTAGAAAAATTTTGTTTTTGTTTAGTAATATTTGGCCATTTTTCAGAAAATTTTTTATTTGTTTCAATCCAATCAGTTGCTTCAGAATCTGTATCTGGTGTTATCGCTTCTACAGGACACTCAGGCTCGCAAACCCCACAATCAATACATTCATCAGGATGAATGACTAACATATTTTCGCCTTCGTAAAAACAATCTACAGGACATACTTCCACGCAGTCTGTATATTTACATTTAATGCACTTTTCATTAACAACGTATGGCATAAGTTAAAAGGTCTAATATATCACAAATTATCGTAATTTTGGATATTTTCTTCGTTACAAATCTGTTTCAAAACATAAGGTAAAATGCCACCATTAATTAAATATTCAAGTTCTTTTTTACTATCAATTCTTATTTTGAGTTTAATGACTTTTTTTTGTTTATTTTTATATGTAATAAAACATCTAATTACTTTGTTAAGTTTTAAATCATTTTCTAAATCAACAAAGTCAAAAGTTTCTTCAGCAGTAATTTTAAGATTTTTTGCATTATCCTTACCTAAAAATTGTAAAGGTAAAACACCCATACCAATAAGATTAGTTCTATGAATTCTCTCAATTGTTTCAAATATTATAACTTTTACACCTAACAAACTAACTCCTTTTGCAGCCCAATCTCTTGAAGAACCTGTCCCATATTCTTTTCCTGCAATAATAATTGATGGGGCTTTCATTTTTTTATGCTTTTTTGACAATTCATAAACAGAAGGTATTTTCATATTTGAAAAAATACCTCTCGTCATAATTTCATGATTACCCCTTCTAGCTCCATATGTATTAAAATCAAAAGATTTAACTTTATTTTTTTTTAAATATTTAGAAGTAAGGGAATTCAATTTTATTCTTCCTGCGGGTGAAATATGGTCTGTTGTAATAGAATCTCCTAATAAAGCTACAACTCTAGCATTTAGAATATTACCTATTTTTCTTTTTTTATTATTTATTCTTTCAAAAAAAGGTGGTTTTTTTATATAGGTACTTTTTTGTGACCAATTATACAAATCAGACTTATTCAATTTATTTTTTTTATTCCAGTCCTTTTCTCCTTCAAAAATTTTAGAATACCTTTTTTTAAAAATTGCAGGGGACAAAATTTTATTTAATATTAAATTAATTTCTTGTTGTTTTGGCCAAATATCTTTTAAAAATATTTTTTTATTTTTTTTATCAATTCCTAAGGGTTCTTTATAAAAATTAATATTAACATTCCCAAAAATTGAAAACGCTATTACTAAAGGTGGGGAAGCTAAATAATTTGCTTTAACTAAAGAATTAATTCTTCCTTCAAAGTTTCTATTACCGGATAAAATTGAACAAACTGTAAGATTTTTTTTTATAATTTCTTTTTCAATTTTATTTTTTAAAGGACCTGAGTTACCAATACATGTAGTACAACCGTACCCAACTAAATTAAAACCTAATTTATCTAAATATTTTTGTAAATTTGCTTTTTTTAAATAATCAGTTACTACTTTACTTCCCGGTGCTAATGAAGTTTTGACCCAAGCTTTAGTTTTTAAACCTAATTCAAAAGCCCTTTTTGCAACTAGTGCTGCAGCAATCATTAAAGTAGGATTGGATGTATTTGTACAACTGGTTATTGCTGCAATTACAACACTTCCATTTTCAAGATCTAGGTTATTTTTTTCTTTTAAATTATAATTTTTTTTAAAGTTTTTTGATATTTCTGATAGTTTAACTAAATCTTGGGGTCTTTTTGGTCCAGCTACTGATGGCTCAATTTTATCCAATTCAAAATTAATTTTTTTATCAAATTTTATTTTTTCATTAACATTTTCATTGAATAAATTTTGTAGTTTTAAATATTCTTTTACAAGATTAATATGTTCATAACTTCTCCCTGTTAATTTTAAATAGTTCAGTGTTATATTATCTACTGGAAAAAAACCACAAGTTGCACCATATTCCGGTGCCATGTTTGATATTGTTGCTCTATCTGGTAAAGATAAATTTTTAATTCCTTCTCCATAAAATTCAACAAATTTCCCAACTACATTTTTTTTTCTCAAAAGATTTGTCAAACTAAGTACTAAATCCGTAGCAGTTACACCTTCTTTTAATTTTTTCTTTAAATTAACACCAATTACATTAGGAATAGTTATTGATATCGGGTGGTTTAACATAGCAGCCTCAGCTTCAATGCCTCCAACGCCCCATCCAAGAACACCCAATGAATTAATCATGGTAGTATGGCTATCAGTTCCTACTAGAGTATCTGGATAGACTAATATTTTATTATTAATTTTCTTTTTACTTACAACTTCTGCTAAATATTCTAAGTTTACCTGATGACATATACCGTTACCTGGGGGAATAATCTTTAAATTTTGAAAGGATGCTTGACTCCATTTTAAAAAATCATATCTTTCTGAATTTTCTTTAAATTCCCTTTTTACATTCATGTCAAAGGCATTATTGTTCCCATAAAAATTAACATTGATTGAATGATCTATAACAAGATCAACAGGAACTAATGGATTAATTTTTTTTATATTTTGGCCCATTTCAAATACCTTGTCCCTCATAGCCGCTAAATCTACTATTGCAGGTATGCCTGTAAAATCTTGCATTAATATTCTAGAAGGCTTAAAAAAAATTTCGGATAAATTGGAGTTTTTAATTAAATTTTTAATTTGATTAATGTTTTCAATATTTTCATTTTGATGGCGTAATAAGTTTTCTAAAAGAATTTTAATTGAAAATGGAAGATTTTTAATTTTAAAATTAGTCTTTTTTTCAAATTCTTTTAGGCTGTAGTAATAGTAATTTTTCTTATTTAATGTAAATTTTTTTTTAATATTTAAATTCATAGAATTTCTTTATTGATTACAATATAAAACTTAATTAAATAAAATTAATGTCTTTTTTTGAAATAAAAAAAATTTCCTGTATCAGAGGCAATAAATTATTATTTAAAGACCTTAATTTCAAGCTTAATACCAAAGAACTTCTTGTCATTAAAGGTGCTAATGGTTCAGGTAAAACAACTTTATTAAAAATCTTATGTGGATTGTTAAAACCTATATCTGGATCAATAATTATTAACAAAAAAGATACGAATATTTTAAAGGATGAATATTTTAAATATTTTGAATATATCGGCCATGAAAACGCAATAAAAAGTTCTTTAACGGTTAGAGAAAATTTAAATTTTTATCTTAAAATTAAAAAGAATTTAACAAAAAAAAATTTTGAAAAAGCTATAAAAATTTTTAATTTAAAAAACCTTTTAGATATTAAAATTGAAAATTTATCATCAGGGGAAAAAAGAAGAGTTTCACTTTCTAGATTAATATTATCAAAAAGCAAGATATGGTTTTTAGATGAACCAACAAATGGTCTAGATAAAAAAAACACTTTAAATTTTTTTAAAATTTTAAAACAACACTTACAGTTAAATGGCTTGGCAATAGTTGCAAGTCATGATGAGATAAAAATAAAAAATAAAAATATTAATTTATGAGTTAATTAATTTTAATATGCTAAATTTTTTTAATTTAATAATTACAGACATTAAAATTTCATTAAGGAAAAAAAATGAAAGTATAATTTCTATACTATTTTTTTTATTTTCAATATTAATTTTGCCTCTTGTATTTCAAGGTGATCAAGAAATTCTTAAAAGATTTTTAATTGGAATTATTTGGTTTTTAACATTGTTAACCATAATTTTTTCAGTAGAAAAACTTTTTGAAAACGATTATGAAGACGGCATGTTAGATCAAATTTATATATCAGGCATACCACTTGAGATAATTTTTTTATCCAAATCTTTATCTATTTGGATTATTACATGTCTTCCTATTATTATTTTATCTCCTTTACTACTTTTACTTTTTAATCTTCAAATAGAAAAATTATTAAATATTTTTGTGTCTCTTTTAATTGGAACTCCAATTTTATGTATGGTAGGTGCAGTTACTTCGGCTGTGGTCCTTGGTTTTAATAAGGGAAGTTCAATTATATCTTTAATAACACTTCCTCTTTATATTCCAGTTTTAATATTTGGGATAGAAGCATCAAATTCTGAAATTATTTTTAATCAAATTAGTCAAGAATTTAAAATATTAATCGGGTATTTATTAATTGTTATTGCCATATCTCCATGGATAGGAGGATTAGCCCTTAGGTTAAAATATAGATAATGAAAACAGCTGTAATTCATTCATATAATGGTATGGGAGATCTTATTTGGCATCTGCCATATATTCATGCAGTAGCAAAACAAACCGAAGAAGAAAAAATTATTTTATTTTCAAAGAAAACAACTAATGCACAAGAATTATTAAGTGCTGATCCTTACATCGATAAAATAATAAATTTAGACGATACAAGAGGTATTTTTACAAATTTATTTAGTTTTTTTAAAATTTCAAAATCATTAAAGGAAAATAATATAGAAAAATTATGGATATTTCATGAAAGTATAAAGTATGCGTTAGCTGGTTTAACAGGTGGGGTTAAAGAAAGATTAGGATATGAATATGGATTACAAAAATTTTTTTTATCAAAAAGAAATGTTATGCCTAAAAGCTCTAAAATTGAAAGACCTTTTGAAAAGGCAAGAATATTTTTAGATTCACATGAAATAAAAAAAGAAAAAATAAAACCAAATTTTTTTATTGAAAAAAAATCATTACTAAAAATACAAAAAAAATACAAAAAAAAATCAAAACCATGGGTTGTTATTTCATCGACAAATAAAGCAGATTTTAAAAAATGGCCAAATGAAAGATTTTCAAAATTAACAAATTTAATGTTAGAATCTTTTAAAGGAACAATTTTTATAATTGGTGCTCCAGAAGAAAAAGAATTTATAAATAAAATTACTTATAATTTAAAAAAAACCAAAAAAATTATTACCTCGTGTACCTCCTTACATGAAAATGCAGCAATTATTTATAATAGCTCTCTTTTTATTGGTTTAGATTCAGGAGCATATAATTTATCAGCATTAATAGGCGTTCCCTCATACGCAATAATGGGTGCTTCGCCACCTTTGAAACATCTTCCTACTTATAAAGCTGTAATTCCACCTACTGGTGAAATTAAAAATATTGTAGGAGCAGACAAAATTCCAGAAGAAAAAGGTATGAATAGTATAAGTGCAGAATATGCTTTTGATTGTATAAAAAAAGAAACTAGTTTATTTAAGTAAAATCAAATTTTTTTGTTATGACTAATTTTAAAATATTTAAATATGCAAATCCTGCAAATTTTTTATATGTTTGTAAAAAAACTTTTATCTATTTAGTGTTGCTAACGATTTTTTTTTTATCTTATGGTTTGTATCAAGGTTTTTTTAATTCACCAGAAGATTATCAGCAAGGAAATTTAGTAAGAATAATGTATGTTCATGTTCCTTCAGCATGGATGGCTTTAATGATTTATTCATCTATTGCGATAGCAAGCTGTATATATTTAATTAATAAACATTTGCTCGCAAATATTTTTTGTAAATCGGCGTCACTAATAGGAGCAAGTTTTACTTTAATTGCCATTGTAACCGGTTCAATTTGGGGCAAACCTACCTGGGGTACTTGGTGGGTTTGGGACGCAAGAATTACATCAATGTTAGTGTTATTTTTTTTATATCTTGGACATATGACTATTTTTAATTTTTCTGAAAATACAACAAAATCAGGGCAAGCAGCTGCTCTTTTAGCAATATTAGGTTTTGTAAATATACCAATTATCAAGTTTTCAGTTGATTGGTGGAACACATTGCATCAGCCAGCAAGTGTAATAAAATTATCAGGACCAACTATACACTCTTCAATGTTAATTCCTTTATTAGTTACTGCTTTGGGTTTCTTTTTTTATTTTTTAGTAGTTTTAATAATTAGAATGCGTTCTGAAATAACAAATGAGAAAATTAATAATTTAAGTTTTACAGAATGATAGATAATTTATTTTATATAATTTCAGCCAGCTCTTTTGCATTAGTCGTAATGATTTTATTAATTATTATTTCTTTTACATCTTTAAAAAAAAGAGAAAAAATTTTTAATAAAATTTCTAAAAATAGAAAAAACAATTAAAAAAATATAATGACTCCAAAAAAAAAACGTTTTTATATATTATTTTCAGCATTTAGTTTTTTTTGTTTTATTGTAGGTACAATTTTAATTGTACTACAAGATAATATTTTATTTTTTTATTCACCTTCTGAAATTTTAGAAAAAAATTTAAAACAAAATGAAAAAGTAAGACTTGGAGGTTTAGTAGAAGAAAATAGTGTCTTAAGAAATGATATTAAAATTAATTTTATTATTACAGATTTAAAAAAAACTATAGAAGTAAGTTATGAAGGAATTTTGCCAGATTTGTTTAGAGAAGGACAAGGGGTGATTGTCAATGGGTACTTAAAAAACAATATATTTGAAGCAAGCGAAGTGCTTGCTAAGCATGATGAAAATTACATGCCTCCTGAAATAAAAAAAATATTAGAAAATTAAAATAAATTCATATGACAGCAATAATTGGAAATATATCTTTAATTTTTGCCACAATACTTAGTCTTTATCAATTTTTAAATATTAGAAATATTAATAAAATAAGAGTACTTAATCCAGATAGAGCTATATTTCTTCAATTTTTTTTTGTTTTAACTGCTTTTTTTTCTCTTATGTTTGCTTATGTTGTTTCTGATTTTTCTATATTAAATGTTTATCAAAATTCACATACAGCAAAACCTCTTTTATATAAAATTACAGGTGTTTGGGGAAATCATGAAGGATCAATGTTACTTTGGGTACTAGTTTTAGTTTCTTTTGGTTTTTTAATTTCAAAATTTGATAAAAGACTAGACCTTCCTTATAAAACTTTAACTTTATCATTCCAATCATTAATTACTTTTATTTTTTTATTATTTATTTTACTAACTTCTAATCCTTTTGTTGTAATTTCACCAGTTCCTGTAAATGGACAGGATTTGAATCCTTTACTACAGGATCCCGGTCTGGCTTTTCACCCACCAAATTTATATATTGGTTATGTCGGATTATCAATTGTTTTTTCTTTTACCATTGCAAGATTTTATAAAGGAAGTTTTGATGCTTCATGGGCAAAACTAATTAAACCTTGGGTATTATTGTCTTGGTCCTTTTTAACATTAGGAATTTCTTTAGGAAGTTGGTGGGCTTATTATGAATTAGGATGGGGAGGATTTTGGTTTTGGGATCCAGTAGAAAATGCATCCTTAATGCCTTGGCTTTGCGCTACTGCTTTACTTCATTCAACTTTAGTTTTAGAAAAAAGAAATACTTTAAAAAAATGGACAATTTTTCTCGCCTTTTTAAGTTTTAGTTTCAGTCTAATAGGAACATTTTTAGTTAGATCTGGAATTATTACATCAGTCCATTCTTTTGCTAGCGATCCAACAAGAGGAGTTTTTATATTAATGATATGTGCTTTTTTTATTTTCAGTTCTTTTATTTTGTTAGCAAAAAAAGCAGCAACTATTAAAGAAGAAAAATTAATTTCACCAATTTCTAAAGAGGGAGCAATAGTATTTAATAATTTATTAATGATTGCATTACTTTTAACAATTTTTATAGGAACAATTTATCCAATATTTCTTGAAATTTTTACTGGTGAACAAATCTCTGTTGGCCCTCCTTATTTTAATCTGACTTCTACATTAATCATGGGACCAGCGATACTTG
>Ga0208747_1000535_pt1 | contig 11566 bp, 9 predicted proteins | sample Knorr_S7_td_AAIW_FD_185597 | JGI IMG/M metagenome (GOLD analysis project Ga0208747, IMG submission 185597) | Marine microbial communities from Southern Atlantic Ocean transect - Knorr_S7_td_AAIW_ad_750m_LV_A (SPAdes) (version 2) | ecosystem: Environmental > Aquatic > Marine > Oceanic | place...
GGTTATCCACCGCATGAACGATATCGGCATGGCCATCGACCTCTCCCATGCCTCCACGCCCACGGTGATGGACGCCATCGAATTCTCCAAGGCGCCAGTTGTTTTCAGCCACAACGCTGCCTACACCCTCCGGCCCACGGTACGCACTAGAAAGGACGAGGAGTTGAAGGCCTGCGCCGCCAAGGGCGGCCTGGTCTGCATCACCGCTGTGCCCAACGCCCTCAGTGACGACCCGGAGCAGGACATCGAATGCGTCCTAGACCACTACGACTACATGGTCAACTTGATCGGTGTCGACCACGTCGGCATCGGCACCGACACGGTCATCGGGGACCACATGATGTTCCAGCACTACATGCTAGGCCGCTCCCTAGAGGAGATGCCGGCTCCATATCTAAACGGTCTAGAATCGCCGGCCGACGGCAAGAACATCATACGCGGCTTGATCCGGCGGGGACACTCCGACGAAGACGTCAAGAAGATTATCGGCGGCAACGCCCTGGACTTCTTCCGCCGGGTCATGAAGTAGATGCCTGAACCTTTCATCACCACCGTGGTCGGCAGCATGCCTAAGCCGCCTTGGCTCTACCATCAGAAGCCGTTGGACAGCAAGGGCTTTGACCATCACTACACTGGCTCCGACTGGGCGCTGACCGGAGACCCTTTGCGCGACGCCCAGGACGATGCGGTGCGGCTGTCGGTCTACGACCAAGAAACAGCAGGTGTCCGAATCATCAGCGACGGCGAACAGCGAAGGAAGTCTTACCTCACGCACATCACTTCGCAACTCGACGGCTTCGATTACGAGAACCGGGCTGAAAAGTGGATTCGTGACGGCAGGCGCCTGGCCCAGGTGGGGCGCTGTACCGGTCCGGTGGTATGGCTCGGCCCTATGCTGGTGGATGACCTCCGGTTCTTGTTGACCAACACGACTTCACCGGTCAAAGTCACCCTGCCCGGTCCCATGACTGTTGTCGATTCTACTTATGACGATTATTACGGCAGCGAGCAGGAGTTGGCTATGGCGGTAGCCGATGCCATCAACAAAGAGGCCAAGGCCCTAGACGCTCTGGGTCCGGCGGTGATCCAGTTCGACGAGCCGGTGTTCAGCCGTTACCCCGAGAAGGTAGCGGACTGGGGTATCGAAGCCCTGGACCGTTGCGCGGACGGTCTACGCGCTCAGACGGCGGTGCACGTTTGTTACAGCTATACCATCCCGGGCGTAGAGCGCCCCATCAAGCCCAGTTATCCCCAGATACTGGCCGAACTTGAGAAATCTACGATCGACCAACTGGCCTTGGAATTTCAAGCGCCGCAGCTGGATCCCGCGTTGTTGGAACTCTGCCCTTCAAAGACCGTGATTTTCGGTTGCATCGACAATGCCAATTCAGAGATCGAAGACTCCCAGGCAATCGCCCAGAGACTCTTGGCGGCGGCCGAACACCATGACCCGGAGAAACTGCAAGCAGCGCCCGACTGCGGCCTGGTGTTATTGAGCCAGGCGACTGCCAGAGCGAAGCTTTCAGCCCTATTCCGCGGCACCCAGATAGCCCGAGACCGGTTAGCTGACCCAAGAGGAAGAGCACATGGCCTCCACCACGACTGATTCAGGCACTGAATTTCAGCACATAGCGCTCGAGCGCCAGGACCATCTGGCGGTGCTAACACTGCAGCGTCCCGACCGGCTGAACGCCCTCAATCGTGAGATGGGGCTGGAGTTGCACGCAGCTCTGGACCAACTTGCCGGCGAGTTTCCTGAAACAAGGGTCGTTATAATCACCGGTGCCGGCCGTGGGTTCTGCTCCGGGGCCGACGTGGGCGATATGCCGAAACGAATGGCCTCGGGTGGCGACAGAGCCGTCGGCACGCCCGACGAAGGTCCGTCCATCACCATGCGCTTGGCGCCGCACCTGCGGGAGATTCCTCAGCCCATCATCGCCGCGGTTAACGGCGTTGCCGCCGGAGCGGGGTTGGGAATCGCACTGTCATGCGACATCAGGATAGCCTCGGAATCGGCCCGATTCAGCTCGGTATTCGTTAAGCGGTCGCTGGTGCCTGATGCCGGTGTTTCCGAGATTTTGGGCGCGCTGGTTGGGCCGGGAATCGCCGCCGAGATGGCCTACACCGGGCGGGTCTACGATGCCCCTTGGGCCTTACAGAAAGGGCTGGTCAACCGGGTGGTTTCCGCCGACGAGATGTTGGCCCAGGCCGAATCTCTGGCCCTGGAGATAGCCGCAAACCCGCCCTTGGCTGTGAAAGCCACGAAAGCACTGTTAAACAGCCACTACCCGGACCTAAACCAGGTCATTGAGACCGAGCACCGGGCCAACGAACCGGTCAAAGGCACCTCCGACCAGATGGAAGCCATCCAAGCATTTCTGGAGAAACGGGATCCTAAGTTCACCGGGCGCTAGGCCGCCCCATCCAAAATCCCGGTCACTGCGTATCCAATATACGGCCGGACTAACCCTTGAAAAGGGTTTATGCTAAGCTGACCAGATTGCAATTGGAACGAATCCCAGAACCGGTCCCTTGGGAATCGAGTGAGGAACCAGATTGAACTGTCCACGTTGCGATGTTGCTTTAGACGAGAAAAAGTTCAAGGATATCGACGTAGACCACTGCCCTCAGTGCAAGGGGCTATGGCTCGACTTCCATGAGTTGGACCAACTGGAAGACCACTCCATGGACGAGGACAGCCGGAAGGGGATGGTCGAGTACGCCCGGCGTGAGAGCGATATTTCTTGTCCTCATTGCAACGAGCCCATGGAAACGTTCAACTACCGTGCCCGCGACCTGCCCATCGACCACTGCAAGAACGAACACGGCTACTGGCTGGACGAAGGTGAAGAGAAAAAGGTTTTGGAGATCATGAAGCAGCGCGTCCAAGACCTGAAACGTAGCGACTCCGCCGAGGTGTCCTGGTCCAAGTTCTTGGAACGCGGCGGGACCCGTTCCTTCCTCACCAAGGTCAAGGATCTGTTTACCGGGTAACGGCGCACTCGCAGCCACTATTAGGCCCGATTCACGACTCAGCCCATCTGCCATTCCGAGGCGGTAGCCTAGGAATCTCGTTGCCGTTCTTAAACCATCTGACACCAAAGCAACGAGACCCTTCGTGCGCTTACGGCGCTACCAGAGTGACATCAACTGGCATAGACTGATTTCCCTTAACTAGAAGAGCGAATCGACTCTGCCCGGGAAGGTCTAACCGCCCTCCAACTCACTCATGAACAGTTCCAGGGACGCGTCAGCCCGCGAATAATCGTAGGTTGCGTAGCGGCGTTGGCGAAGTTGCACCACGTCACCGTTGAAGAAACGTTCGTAGAGCGTCTGACGTGAACCGAACTGGGTGCCAATCAGGTCCCAAGCCAACCGGAACAAACGCACTTTCTCCCTGGCGTCGATGGACGCTCCCTGATAGTATTTTGCGATTTCTCCGGCCAACGGCCCAGACATGTCTTCTTCGGTTGGAGTCAGCATCAGTCCGCCGGCGGCTAGTTGCTCGACGATCGCTGCCACCCGCGAATACGCGTCCGGATACCAGTTGCGCATTGCGATCCAAGGCTCAGGGGCCGGCCAAAGGCCTTCGCCCTCGTATGGAGCTGCGTCAGCTTCGGCGGCCCGCATGTAGGCCCGGACCGTCTCAAGTGTATCGATGACCTCAGCATTCTTCTCCTGGACATGGGCGTACACGCCAATACCAATGGACTCGGTGATGCCGTGGACGATGCCCAGGATAAACTCCAGCTTAGCGATGTTCTTGACCGATACCTGCTGCATGTACTGCCGCCAAAGAGTAACTTTCTGAACGGTCATGTTAGCCAGCTCGATGTCGTCGTAGATGAAAACCCGTTCCCAGGGGATCAGAACATCGTCGAAGATGGCCAGGGCGTCCATCTCGTCGAATTGACCGGACAGGGGATAGTCGGCAAGAGGACGGCCCATATCATGGCTAGGTCGGCAGATGAACTTTAGGCCGGGAGTGGCCACCGGCACGGCGAACCCGATGCAATACTTCCGGTCTTCTTCCATGTCCGACCGCAGTGGTCGGTAGACCGGCGCGAATATCTCATCGGAGAACGGGGCGAGGGTAGCGAGTAGCTTGGCGCCCCGCACGATAACACCCTCGCTGGTGCGGTCAACCACGCCCACCGCTGTATATTCATCAGGGAGTTCGGCAAGGGTGAGCGATCGGTTGACCTGGGGGTGGCCGAAGGCGTGCGTCAGGCACAAGTCGCGCTCCCTGACGTACTCGTGGTAGTTGCGCAGGTTGTCGGCGTGCCGCTGGTCTTTCAGGCCGTAGAGGTGGGCCAGTTGGCGGGAGGCTGTGACCTGAATATTCACGTAATCGGGTGTGCGGCCCAGCATGCCGTGGCAGGACTGGGCGACGATCTCCATGGCGCCTCGGCGGCGTATCAGGTCTTCTTGCGTCTCCGGCACCAGATAGGACAGGGCTACCGGCTCTCCGCTGGTGGGCGACTTAAAAGTCATCCTGTCGTGGTTCTCCGTCCGGTGCTGGAGGTCGTAGATTCCAGCGAGAGTCGCTGCCATGCGGGCGGTCTTGCGGTGGGTGGTCACATCGTCCACCTGTTCGCCCTCCAGCCAGACCTCCCGGCCGTCTCTCAGACCTTCCAAGAATTCTTCACCCGTACGTACCGCCATGTGTTCCTCAGGCCGCTAATGGCGGTTTATTTGTAGGGGTTGTCCCAACGGTCCATGCCGCAGACCTCTTCCAAGGGCTTGCGGTTTACCGAGCCGAACTCGCCTCGCGGATAGCCAAGCGGCATGCAGTACACGATCTCCGCAGTCTCTGGGATGTTCAGCAGTTTCTTGACCCGCTCGTCGACGACTGCATGCAAGGTTGCAATGGTGCCGCCGATGCCATAAGCCCTGGCCGCCAATAGCAGGTTCTGCGCCGACGGGATGATTCCACCGGAGCCACCTTTGTTCAGGGCGCAGATCAGGACCATCACCGGGGAATCGCCGAACTCATTGGCCAGCCGCATGGCCGAACGCGTCGAGTTCTTGCCCGGAGGAATATCCTCGGGGCCCATGATGCCTTGGTCCTTCCGTTTGGCCCACCAGGCCTCGTGATATAGCTCGCCCAGTTGTTTCCTGGTTTCGGCGTTTTTCACAACGATGAAGTGCCATTGCTGAGTGTTGCCGCCGTTGGGTGCTCGGATGGCGGATTCCATGATGTCCCGCATCACTTCGTCGGGGATAGGGTCCGGCTTCAGCCTGCGGATGGCCCTCTGGGTGAACATAGCCTCGCCCAGGGTCATGGTCAAACGGTCTGCAGTGGTCATTGTGACTTCTCCAATCTGTTTTATCGGGGAACCTAAACTAAGTTAGACCGGGCTGGCGACATTCTTGCGCAGGTCGGCCCGTGGTTCGGCCAGGAGACGTCCATAGCCGGACAACGGCTTGGTCTCACCGGCCTGGCTAAGGGCGCTCCAAAGGGTGGCCGTGTGCGAGGTTACCACCGGCTTTCCGATCTTGTCTTCCAGTGCCTGTGCAGCGGGCATTCCGTCGTGATTCATACAACTGATGAACAAGCCGTCGGCTTCGTCGCCAAATTCGTTCCAGGCATCCATGGCGAAATCGAATATCTCTTGTGGAGTGACCGAGGCGAATCCCTCGGCCGTTTCCAGACCCATGCCATTCATAGCCAAGGCCTCGATGCCAGCCTCCTTAAGGTAGGCCCGTTCGGCCACATGGTGGCTATCGGGATAGGGCGTAGTGACCACGATATTTTTCATTCCCATGTGCTGCAACGCCTCGGCGACTGCCAGCATAGTGGACGTGATGGGTGTGCCCCACTCTTCTTCCAGATCCCTGCAGAACTGCCGGTCCCCTTCCATCCCCCGCAGCGCGCCGCTAACCGTGCAGCAATAGGCCACAGAATCAACCTTGGCGCTGACCAATTCGCCCACGGCGCGGCCGGCATTGCTCTCCATCTCCAGCAGGGCCTCGATTCCCCCGCCTCCAGACAGCATCATACGGCTGGTTAGGAATGCCACTCCAGGAGGCGCTGCCTTGGGGTATCTCAATTCGGAGATCGACGATGCGCTCACCACCACCAAACCGATCTTGGTCTGCACATTTAGCTGGTCCATCTGCTCTCTCCCGCCGGAAATATTCACGTCTCTCTGAAACGGGCGGCTGGGTTCGGTTAATCGATTTTATCACACCGCCAGGCTGGAGATAGACCTGGTTGCGTTCTAAAAATAGTTGTTCGGATATCACGGCTCAGAGTTGCTATAATGGCCCATTATTTTAACGTTCGGAATTTGTATCGAGGCAAGCGCCTCAGGAGGAAACGTGGCTAACATTCCGTTGGACGCATCGCAGGCCTATCAGCGGCTCGGCGTAAAACCGGTCATCAATGCAGCAGGATCGGTCACCAAATATGGCGGCACCAGGACCCGGCCCGAGGTCTTGGAGGTTATGGCCGGGGCGGCCAGGATCATGGTCAATGTTGATGAACTGAACCGCAAAGCAGGGGAAGAGATCGCCCGGCTGACCGGTGCAGAAGCAGGATTCGTCTGCAGCGGTGCCGCCGGAGGACTGGTGCTCCAAGCCGCCGCCTGTATCGCCGGCAAAGACCCAGTGAAGATGCGCAAACTTCCGGACACCACCGACATGGCAGACGAGATCATCATCCAGAACATGCACCGCTTTCCTTACGAACAGGCCTACCGGGCAGGAGGCGGCAAACTGGTGGAGATCGGCGATTCCAGATATTCGCATCCCTGGGAACTGGAAGGAGCAATCGGCAAGAACACAGCGGCCGTGGCCTTTCTCTGCGCCCCCATGACCAACCGCAGGGCCATCCCTCTCGCGCAGGTCTGCGAGATCGCACATGCGAGGGGCGTGCCCGTCATCGTCGATGCCGCGTCAATGCTCCCGCCCAGGGAGAACCTGAAGAAGTTCCTGGCCGATGGAGCGGACATGGTGGCGTTCAGCGGCGGAAAGGGAATCCGGGGGCCTCAGGGCACCGGTATCCTCTGCGGACGGGCCGACCTAATCGAAGCCGCCGCCGCCCATGCCAACCCGGCCCAGTTCTTGGGGCGGCCGATGAAGGTGGCCAAAGAGGAAGTGGTGGGTTTGGTGACCGCGCTGAACATGTTCTTGGAAGAGGACGAAGAGGCAGAGATGCGAGCCTACCGGGCTTTGGCTGAGCAGGTGGTGGACGCTCTTAGCGAGGTGCCCGGCCTGAAGGTCACGCTGGAGCATGACGACCACGATTACCTGATCCCCCACGCAATCTTGCATTTCGGCCCCGACTGGAACGGCCCCGGCAGGAATGAGATACTAAAGGGTATGGAAGAGGGCGAAACTCCCATTTACCTGCATTTTCTGGGCCAACCGGACGAATTGGGCGTTGACCCGTTGAACCTCACTGAAGAAGAGAATGCCTTGGTTATACGCCGATTACGGGAAGAACTGACCCGCTAACCGAGATTCAGCATCGACCGATTTAAGGAGAAACAAATGGCCATCAAGATCGACCTGAGAGTGCCCCCCTGCAAGCCTGTTCCGGAAGTCACTGCCTTTGTCCAGGAGTGCGAGAATGCGGGCTTCGATGGCGTGGGAATGTTGGATTCTCAGATGCTGGAGCGCGACGTATTCGTCTCCATGGCCCATGCGCTGCTGAACACTAAAACCATCAACGTGGCCTCTGCGGTCACCAACCCTGTAACACGGCACCCATCAGTACTGGCGTCCGCGGCCCAGACCGTCTCCGAAGTCGCGCCGGGCCGGGCACAGATCTGGATCGGACGCGGTTATAGTTCGGCCAACGTCGTCGGCATCCCGCCGGCGACAGTGCGCCAGATGCGGGACGCGGTCGTCATGATGAAAGACCTCATGGGCGGAGGCGAGTTCGATTTTGGCGCCACTTCAAGCCGAATGAAGCACGGGGGCGGCGTCACCACCCCGGTCTACATCGCAGCCACTGGGCCCAGAGTCATGAAAGTTACCGGGGAAGTCGCCGACGGCGCAGTCCTGATGACCGGTATTCACCCCAATCAGGTGGCCGAAGCCAGGGAGATCATCGCTGACGGCGCCAGGTCTGCCGGAAGAAACCCCGACGACATCGAGACCATTTTCACCTGCACCACCATTATTAGGGATGACATCAAAGAAGCCCGGGAGATTGCTCGGCCCTTGGCGGTGCAGCGTTTGATGGAGAAGACCTATGTCCGCTGGCTAAAGGCTGGCGGCATGGACTTCACGGAATTCGAGCTTCCCAGAGGTCTCTGGGACCTCTACCCAGACGTTCCCCACGCTGAGGACTGGGAGAAGGCCAAAGAACTGTGCGCTTTCCTGCCAGATGACGCCCTGGCCCAGCTATGCGACTCCATGGGCCTGATCGGATCGCCGGAGTACTGCGCCGAGCGGATCAAGAAGGCGGAGGCGGCCGGCATGGAGCACCTCTACCTGATGACGGACCAGACCTACGAGTTCGCCACCGGCGAGCTGGCTGCATTCCGGGACAAGATATTCCCCGCGCTGGGTAGGTCCAAACAGCCAGCGTAGTTCGGACTGACCAGCACGGTTTACGTAGGGGCAGGTTTCTGACCTGCCCCATTTATTTGCCCTGATGTTTGTCAAAAGCCTGTGTCTAGGACAAATACATTTGACCGAATGCATGACCAATAACTTGGTCGGCAGCTACCCCACCACTTCCCAGTAGACTTGAATATCGACCCAAGACGCATCCGGGGCTGTAAACCTCGAACGGCAATTCCCCGAGATTGTAGATCAGTATTCCGACTTGGCCTACAGTGTTGCTTTCCGCTTGCTACAAAATACCGCGGATGCGGAAGACCCAGTCCAAGAAACCTATATCCCGGCGTTCAAGACTCTCCACCTTGCTATACCGCATCGTCGTCAAAGCTTATTGAGGATACCCAAAGATGAATCCAGGGCCAAGTACATCTCGGAAAATCTCTTTGACGACGCCTTGGTCTGCGATTGGGAAAATGACCCCGAAGAGGCCGCTGTCAACAGCGAACTCAGTTCCACATTAGAACCCAGACTGGACATATTGTTCCCCGACCTCCGCGCCGCAGTCGTACTGAGGGACACCCCACGGGAGAGGCCGTGAAGCCATTGAACATCTCCATCGCTTCCCGCAAACCCCGTCTTCACTAGGCTAGGATCCTACTCCACAAGCATCTGGATAAATATTCCCTATTGGCGTAATTGCCCCCTCTGACCCCGACTCTTAACCCCAGTTAAACCGTAGTCCGATTCTCTGGTGGTTTCTGGACTGATTTTCATCTTTTTCACCAGCCAAACTTACTAGTGACAACACTCTCTAAGCCCGTTACCATAATCTCGAGAATCTGCTTGCCTCTAGATTCGGAGCTCGCAGATTTAAAAATGACGCCATCGATTCCTTCATCACATCACACAGACGTTTAGGGGGTTCCGCCTTGCCTGACCAGGCCCTTGACCAACTCTGTATCAACACCATCAGATTTCTGGCTGTAGATTCCGTCCAGAAAGCTAAATCAGGACACCCAGGCGCACCTCTTGGAGCGGCGCCCATGGCTTATGCTCTGTGGGACCGCTTCCTCAAACACAACCCAAAAGACCCAACCTGGCCCAACCGCGACCGCTTCATCCTTTCCCCCGGCCACGCGTCAGCATTGTTGTATTCTCTGCTGCACCTCACGGGCTATGACCTACCCATGGATGAATTGAAGCGGTTCCGCCAATGGGGCAGCAAAACACCGGGCCACCCAGAGCACGGCCTGACTCCAGGAGTTGAAGCCACCACCGGCCCTCTGGGACAGGGATTTGGCAACGCTGTCGGCATGGCATTGGCCGAGCGTTGGCTGGCCGGACAATACAACAAACCCGGTCACGCGATCATCGACCACTATACCTACGCGATCGTCTCTGATGGTGACCTCCAAGAAGGAATCTCGTCCGAAGCAGCATCCATGGCAGGCACATTGGGCCTTGGCAAGCTCATAATGCTCTACGACGACAACAACATCTCCATCGAGGGCGACACTGGCATCACCTTTGGCGAGAATGTCGCCCAACGGTTCCAAGCCTACGGCTGGCATGTCATCAGCGGGATAGAAGGGACTGACATAGGCGCCATTTCCTCTGCGTTGACCGATGCACAGACCGAAACCGGAAAGCCTAGCATAATCGTCTGCCGCACGGTGATCGGTTACGGCAGCCCTAACAAAGCCGGCAAAGCGTCGGCCCATGGCGACCCACTCGGCGAAGAGGAAGTTCTCTTAACCAAAGAGAACCTGAAATGGGATCCGTCAGAAGGGTTCGCCGTGCCTGCTGAAGCGGGTGTCCATTTAGGACTGGCCTCCGAACGGGGCAAGGCAAATCAGAGCGAATGGAACGCGGCGTTCAGCGAGTACCGGGAGGCCTTCCCCGACGAAGCGCAGCAACTGGATGATGCCCTGCATGGAAGATTGCCTGCCGGGTGGGAGGACGGCCTGAACGGGCTTTTCGCAAAACCCGACCCCATCGCGACCCGCTCGGCTTCGGGCGTGGTGATGAATGCTATCTCAAAAGGCCTACCGGCGTTCATCGGCGGTTCAGCCGACCTGGCGCCGTCAACTAGGACCATCCTTGACGACCGCGGCCATATTGGTACTGGCGATTTCGCGGGTCACAATCTGCACTTCGGGGTGCGGGAACACGCCATGGGCGCAGTGGCCAACGGCATGGCCTTGCACGGAGGTGCTATCCCTTACACCGCCACTTTCCTGGTTTTTTCAGACTACATGCGCCCATCCATCCGGCTGGGAGCGCTGATGGGCCAACACGTGATTTACGTATTCACCCACGATTCAATCGGCGTAGGCGAAGACGGACCCACACACCAACCTATCGAGCATCTGATGTCTTTGCGCGAGATACCGGGTCTGGTGGTCAGCCGCCCGGCCGACGCCACCGAAACCGTGGAAGTATGGCGTGCGGCGATAAACCGCCAAGACGGCCCCACGGTAATGGCCTTCACACGGCAGAACCTGCCGGTGTTGGACCGTTCTGTATTCGAACCGGCTTCCGGCGTCCTAAAGGGCGGTTACGTCCTCTGGGAGAGCAACGATTCACCCCAGGTTGTGATTATCGCCACGGGGTCCGAGGTCCACATCGCATTGGAAGCAGGGCAGATGCTGGAAGGCGAGGGCATTGCCGCCCGGGTAGTCTCCATGCCGTCCTGCGAGGTATTCGACGACCAACCCAAAGAGTACCGAGATAGCGTATTACCACCGGGTCTCCGGGCCAGGGTCTCGGTTGAGGCCGGCGCAACCAAGGGCTGGGAGCGGTACGTTGGCCTCGACGGGGCTTCCGTGGGCATGACCGGTTACGGCGCGTCGGCGCCCATCGCCGACCTCTACAAGAATTTCGATATAACAGCCGAACGGGTGGCCAAAGAAGCGCGAAAACTGGTCACGTAGGCCAGCTACCTTCCGGCCCAAAAACGTTGGCGAATCGGCTTAACCGCCAATAGGCTGGAGGATTTGATGCGGGGCGTTGGACCTTATCGTGATCGGTTCCGGCCGGGAAGTGTCCG
>Ga0208747_1000541_pt1 | contig 11479 bp, 10 predicted proteins | sample Knorr_S7_td_AAIW_FD_185597 | JGI IMG/M metagenome (GOLD analysis project Ga0208747, IMG submission 185597) | Marine microbial communities from Southern Atlantic Ocean transect - Knorr_S7_td_AAIW_ad_750m_LV_A (SPAdes) (version 2) | ecosystem: Environmental > Aquatic > Marine > Oceanic | place...
ACCCTTCTCGCGGTAACGAATTATGGGAGCGTATTATGGATGCTGGTAAATCACATAATATTAGACCAATTGCTCCTTGTGAAGCTAGAAAAATTGAAGCTGGTATTTTAAATCACGGTCAAAGTATGACTATTGCAAATAATCCATATGAAATCATGGGCTTTGAGCGATTAGTAGAAGAGCAAAGTGCAGATTATATAGGTAAACAAGCATTGGCAAAAATAAAACAAGAAGGAGTTAAAAAAAGAATGGTGGGTATAACAGTTTCATTGGAAAGAACAGCATTATGGATGGAAGATGCATGGCCTGTATATAAAGATGGAAAAAAAATTGGAAAAATAACAGATCTTGCTTGGTCTCCAAGATTAGAAAAAAATATAGGCTTTGTTTGGTTAGAAACAGAACATTCATCTCTAGGCACAGAATTGGAAATTCATTCAATAGATGGAAAATTGAAAGGAGTTACATCTGAAATTCCTTTTATAGACGCAAAGAAAAAAACTCCATCTGTAAAATTATACTAATTTTTAAAATTACTTATTTTTTATTTCTTTTGGATTACACTTCTTTCTTTTCATTTTCTTCAGGTATTTCTTTTTAATTTTATCAGGATAATAATCGTATGGACAAGCAGCATATTTATACCCCCTACCTGTAGGATGATTTTCATAATTTTTTAATCTTTTTGGTAAATCATTATTATTACTAATATCAAGCACTCCAAAATCCCACGATCCAGCCATTGGAGTTCCTTTTGTATATGCTACAATTTCACCTGCCTTAACTTTTAAAGGAGGAGAAACTTTAGAATTAGGTGCAGAATCTTGATCTTCATTAATTTGAATATTACCAATATATTTCAATATTCTATCAGAAGGTGTATCCAGATGATCAAATCGATAAACCAATTCACAACCTACTTGAAACATCAAGCGCCACTGTATGTCTTTTAATCCAGAAGCACTTAATCTATAACGTGTTTGGAGTATCAAATAAGAATCAATAGGTGCGTATACTGGTACCGGTTTATCTATAATAACTTTATTTCCCTTACGTCCTTTATTTTTTAAAAAAATATAAGTATGATTTTTTAAATTACCCTGAGGAGTTTGACCCCATCTTTCTAGTCGTTTTATTTGGCTAAAATCCGTTATTTCATTTGTAAAAACATGTTTAGGTGAACTAATGCAATCTTTAACTTTGTTTCCATCAAAAATATCATAATAATAATCCGGCGTGTTGTATCCCAAGGCAAGACTTCCTTGCCACATAGAATCTGGGTTTTGTTGACAACCTACAATTGATGTATTTTCTTCAGCATTAGGCTTTTCTGAACCTGAAAAAATAATTTCCTGATATCTTTTTTCCCCAAGCATTTTTTTAAAACATTTATTTAAGGCTGGATCATTTAAGTTGTATTTATTTTTCTTAATATTTAATTTATTTTCTACTACTTTGTTCAAGTCATCAGATTTTTGTTTTTGTTTTGATGCATCAGATTGGCAGGAATTATTGACTAATTTGTAATCCTCAGGACATGAATTTGATTCATTATATTGCTCGTTACTTGCAACAACAGTATTAGTTTTGAGTTCAGAAAGACATTTGTAAAATGTTTTAAAATCATTCTTCCCAGGACTTTTAGAAAATTGTTTTGTTATGAGATTATTATATGATTGATTAGACAATTCATTTTGAAGACAAAGCTGCAATTTTGTATTTGATTGTAAGACCAATAATTTTTCAACGCATTGATCTGCGGTATCTTCCATTTTTTGTGTGATGCTAGATTTGAATTCGACTGCTTTTTTGTAATCATTTTCACTTAACTGTTTTTTTAGGCATTGTTGATATTCATCATCATTAAGACTAAAAATATTAAAATTTGATGAGATATTATAGAATTCATAAAGCCAGTAGATATCGGCTTTTGCGTTATTAGTGATTATGAGTAATAAAAAAATGAATGATGTAAATTTCATTTTCATTCTATTAATCTATTTGTGTAAGCCTTATCTGTATAATTTGTATTAAGTATTCAACCAAATTAACCTGCTGGTCTTTGGTAAATTTATTTATATTTTTTGATCCCATGGCTACAATAAACCTATCTGATCCGTACACTATTTTGAGCAATATATATGATTTTATAATCTTGGATTTATTGGGAAAAAACAAAGGTATTCCCTTGGGATTTTGGTTTAAATACGTTTGTGGTTTGTCTCGAAAATAACTTGTAGCCATTCTGTTGTCAATTTGATTTATGTATTTATGTTGAATTGTATTACTCGTAAAAAAACAGTTGACTAAATCACATGCAAGTAAAGTTCCCAAATCATTAACCATGACATCGATTAATTTTGATAAAGATTTTGTATTCAAAATTTTCAAAGATGTTTGTAAAATTCTTTTTTGAGCAACCATGTGACTTTTGCCCGCTTTCAATATTTCTAACATTTGTTTTTTTAATCGTGCATTGTCACTTGATATTTTTTTTGAACGGTATGCACTCAAATCAATTATTTTTTCTGATCTTGGAGTTTTGTCAGGAAAATTTAATTCTCCTATGATTCTGGGGTAATTTATAAAAAAATTTTTATTTTTTTTTAAAAATTGTATAACAAGCTCTTCTGCAGAGTCTCTGCCATTTTTTGGAGGCATTGTTATTTAGGCAGAATGGACTGACCGGTTTTTGACCAATCATCAAGAAAAGCTTTTAGACCTTTTTCTGTAAGGGGATGATCATACAATTCGTAGATTACTTTTGGAGGAAGAGTTGCAACATGTGCACCAATTACCGCTGCATCAATGACATGTTGCTTTGTTCTCACGGATGCAACAAGTACTTCTGTATCAAAACCGTAATTTTCATACATAACGACAATATCCTCAATTAAATCCATGCCCTTTTCACCAATATCATCTAAGCGACCAACAAAAGGAGATATAAAAGAAGCCCCAGCTTTTGCGGCAAGTAAAGCTTGTGCAGCAGAAAAACATAAAGTTACATTAACCATTGTTCCCTGCCCCCTCAAAGCTTTGCATGCTTTAAGTCCGTTAACAGTTAAAGGTACTTTTACAGCAACATTTTTGGCCAATGAAGCTAGATATTTGCCTTCATTAATCATTTCAGGTAATTCCGTTGCTGTTACTTCAGCACTTACTGGTCCACTTACTAAAGAGCAAATTGCTTTAATAGTTTCAGCCATATCATCACCCTGTTTGGCTATTAACGATGGATTGGTAGTTACACCATCAACGAACCCAGTGGGAACTAGATCTTCAATTTCTTTGATGTTGGCTGTATCCACAAAAAACTTCATATACTTATGTATAACATAAAAGTAATATTTAAAAAATTAAGAAATAAACTAAATTTGATTTACTAATGATGATGTATTGCAATGTAATAGTTACTCGACCGTTTGATCATGCATTCACCTATAGGATAAAGAACAACCAAAAAGTTAAAATAGGCAGCGTTGTAAGTGTTCCGTTTGGTAAAAAAAAGGATCAACTAGGTATTGTGTATGAATTAATTAATCAACCTGATAAGCGTGAAACTTTTGCAATTAAAGAAATAGACTATATTTTTGACAAGATAGTATTAAATAAGAATATTATTCAATTTATAAAATGGGTTAGCGATTATACACTTGCACCCATCGGTCTTGTTGTTAAACTTTTTGTAATCAATGATAAAATTATCTCACATAATTATGTAACAGAGGATGATAACTTATTTAATCCCAACCCAGTAAAATTAAACAAAGATCAAACCAAAGCTGCTGATACAATTAATAAGTTTATTTCCCAATCAACAGCGCCTATTGTGTTGGAGGGTGTGACAGGATCAGGAAAAACTGAAGTTTATTTTGATGCAATAGAACGAGCTATTAAAAAAAAGCAGCAAGCATTAATTATGTTGCCTGAAATATCATTGACACCACAATTGGAAGAGCGATTTCATCAGCGTTTTGGTTTTTTACCAGACGTATGGCATTCAAAAATTTCTGATAAAAAGAGAAAAAATATATGGCATCACTGTTATCACGGTAAGCCAGTCATTATCATTGGTGCCCGATCTTCCCTATTTTTGCCATTCCAAAATCTTGGTCTTATCGTTGTTGATGAGGAGCATGATGCTTCTTATAAACAAGAAGATAATATTCGTTATCAAGCAAGGGATTTAGCTGTTGTACGTGCCGGTATAGAAAAATTTTCCATTATTTTATCATCTGCCACACCTTCTTTAGAAACACAAAATAACATAAATAAAAAAAAGTATACTCACGTTTTTTTACCTTCACAGTTTTCTGGATTAGCCCTTCCTAAAATAGAGTTAGTTGACTTACAAAAAACAAAATTAGAAAAAGATAAATGGATTTCTAGTAAAATTTATTCAGAGTTAAAAAATTGTATAGATAAAAAAGAGCAAGCCCTACTTTTCTTAAACAGAAGAGGATATTCTCCGTTAAGTTTGTGTATTGAGTGCGGATACCGGCATCAATGTGAACAATGTACGTCTTGGCTTGTCATGCATCATAATAAAAAACGGTTGCTGTGTCATCATTGCGGAACTATTTATCAAATTCAATCAACATGCCCACAATGTGCTGCCGAGGATTCAATAAAATTGATTGGCCCAGGAGTAGAGCGTTTAGCTGAAGAATTAAAGTTTTTATTTTCCAATAAAAGTATAGGTATTATGTCTAGTGATAACGCAAACACTCCCAATAAAATAAAAAAAATTATTGATGATTTTGATAACAAAAAAATAGATATTTTGGTCGCAACCCAAATTATGTCCAAAGGATACCACTTTCCTAATTTATCCTTTGTAGGAGTGATTGATGCAGATTCAGGTTTAATGGGAGGAGATATAAGAGCGATTGAACGAACATATAATTTACTTCAACAAGTAAGCGGTCGAGCAGGGCGATCAAATAAAATGGGTAAAGCATATATTCAAACATACTTTCCAAATCAGCCTGTTATTCAATCCCTTCAAAAAAGAGATAGAAAAACTTTTGTAGAGCAGTCACTGAAAGACCGCGAAGCATTCCAGATCCCCCCTTTTGGACATATGACAGCATTAATTATATCCGGATCCTCAAAATCTAAAACGGAAATTTATGCGGGCAATTTATCTAGGGCCCATAAAATTGAAAACAATTTAAGTGTTTTGGGCCCAGTAGAAGCACCGATATTTTTATTACGCGGACAATATCGTTTTAGGCTCCTAATTAAAGGAAATAGCAGAAAAATACTGAATAAGTTTACAAGGAAAATAATTAAATTATGTCCACCCCCTCCCACAATTAAGCTTCTGGTTGATGTTGACCCCTACTCTTTTGTTTAATTTACCCACAGCTACAATTATTTTATTAAATTAACACTATTTGCCGCATAAACTCACAGTTTACCTTAATTTTTTGATGTGTTAATAGCCTTTCACATATCTTAATTAAGGAAAAATTAATGGCATCACAATTAGCGTCAGGGGACTTAATAGCAGATAGATACGCTTCTGCGATATACGATCTTGCATTAGAAAATAAGGCAGTTGATGTAGTGTTAAAAGATTTAGAAGCATTAAAAAAAATTATTCAAGAGAATAAAGAATTAAATCTTCTTGTTAAAAGCCCCTTAATTGCATCGAATGATAAATTAGAAATTTTAATAAAATTAACAAAAGAAAAATCAACTAGCGAAATGACCACCACCTTTTTAAAAGTAATTTCTAAAAATAAACGTTTTGCAAGTTTAACATCAATTATTTTACAATTCATAAACATTAATGTCCAAAAAAGAGGTGATGTTCTAGCAGAAATTACTTCTGCTGATAATTTATCTGATAAACAAAAAGATGACATTAAAGATCATTTAGGAACAATCTTGGGTGACAAACTGTCACTTAACTTTAAGGTAGATAAAAAAATTATTGGTGGATTAATTGTCAAGGTTGGCTCTAAAATGATCGACGCATCTTTAGCTAATAAAATTAATAAACTCAAAATCGCAATGAAGGGGATGTAATGAAAATTAGAGCGGCAGAAATTTCATCTGTAATAAAAGACCAAATATCAAATTTTGAAACGAAAGCAGATGTTGCTGAGGTAGGAACTGTTCTTAGTGTCGGTGATGGTATTGCAAGGGTTTATGGGTTAGATCAAGTACAGGCAGGAGAGATGGTTGAATTTCCTGGAGGCATTAAAGGTATGGCACTGAATCTGGAAATGGATAATGTTGGCGTTAGTATTTTTGGAGATGATACAGGGATTAAAGAAGGTGACACTGTAAAACGTACAGGCGAGATTGTTGATGTACCAGTTGGAAAAGAACTTTTAGGACGAGTTGTTGATGGGTTAGGAAATCCAATTGATGGGAAAGGACCAATCAAATCAGATGATAGAAGAAGAATTGAGTTGAAGGCACCAGGAATTATTCCCCGACAAAGCGTTACAGAACCTATGCAGACCGGGATCAAAGCTCTTGATGCTTTAGTTCCGATAGGACGTGGTCAACGGGAACTTATCATTGGTGATCGTCAAACTGGTAAAACGGCGGTTGCTATTGATACCATATTAAATCAAAAGTCAGTCAACCAATCAGATAATGAAAAAGTAAAATTGTATTGTATTTATGTCGCTATTGGTCAAAAACGATCAACGGTGGCACAGATTGTTAAAACATTGGAAGATAACGGAGCCTTGGAGTATACCATTGTTGTAAGCGCAACTGCTTCAGAACCAGCCCCCCTACAATTTTTATCTGCCTATACTGGCTGTACGATGGGCGAATATTTTCGTGATAATGGTATGCACGCGCTTATAGTGTATGATGATTTGTCTAAGCAAGCTGTAGCCTATAGACAAATGTCACTTTTATTAAGGCGCCCCCCAGGACGAGAAGCCTATCCAGGTGACGTGTTTTACATTCACAGTAGATTATTGGAGAGAGCGGCAAAAATGAGCGATAAACACGGAGGGGGTAGTTTAACAGCGCTGCCTGTTATTGAAACACAAGCTGGTGATTTATCAGCTTACATTCCAACAAATGTGATTTCTATTACAGATGGACAGATATTTTTAGAAACTGATTTATTTTTTTCCGGTATTCGTCCTGCAATCAACGTTGGTTTGTCAGTGAGTCGCGTGGGTTCAGCAGCACAAATTAAAGCCATGAAAAAAATTGCTGGTCCGGTGAAATTAGAATTAGCACAGTACCGTGAAATGGCAGCTTTTGCCCAATTCGCTTCTGATCTTGATGCTTCTACGCGCCAGCTTCTTGATCGTGGCGTTCGCTTGGTTGAACTTTTAAAACAAGGTCAATATTCCCCACTTACCGTCCCTGAACAAGTTGTTTCAATTTATGCAGGTGTAAACGGATACTTGGATAAACTAGATGTGAAAGATGTTGTTCGATTTGAATCAGAAATACATTCTGAAATTAGAGCTAGCCACGGGGATCTTTTAGAAGCAATTGATAATGAAAAAGAATTATCATCTGCGAACGAAGAAAAGTTAAAAGGTTTCTTAAATACATTTGTGAAGAAATTTCAAAGCAACTAATTTATGCCAAGTTTAAAAGATATTAAAAATAAAATCAACTCTGTTGGTTCGACAAAAAAAATTACTTCAGCAATGAAAATGGTAGCTGCAAGTAAATTGCGACGTTCTCAAGAAAAAGCAGAAGCTGCTCGACCCTATTCTTCGCGTTTAGAAGAAATGTTATCTTCACTAGCTTCTTCAGTCACTTATGGGGAGGGAGTTATACAATTGTTAACAGGCACAGGCAAAGATGAACGCTATCTCATTGTTCCAGTTACAGCTGATAGAGGTTTATGTGGTGGATTTAACAGTAGTATTAACCGTGAAACATTTAAGTTTGTGAAATCTCTTGAAGGAGAAGGTAAATCCGTTCAGTTATTAACCGTTGGTAAAAAAAGTAGAGATTTTTTTAATCGAATTATGAAAGACAAGATTGTAGAAAGTTTTGCAGATCTTGGATCTACTGGAGCAGGGTACGATATTGCTCTGGAAATTTCAAATAAATTACAAAATTTTTATTTTGATGGGCAGTTTGATAAGTGTATTATCGTGTATAATAAGTATGTATCAGCTATTACGCAAAAAGTAACACGTCAACAGCTTATTCCGTTAGATATATCTCAACCTAAAAAGGTATTAAATGAAAAGGATGAAAAAGATAACTCTATCTATACTTATGAACCTGACGAAGAGACTATTCTGAAAGATTTATTGCCAAAGAATGTATCCATCCAAATTTTTAAAGTGTTATTAGAAAGTAACGCAGGCGAACAAGGAGCAAGAATGGCAGCAATGGATAATGCAACACGTAACGCTGGTGAGATGATTGATAACTTAACACTTGTTTACAATAGAACGCGACAAGCATTTATTACGAAAGAATTAATTGAGATTATTTCAGGAGCTGAATCAGTTTAAAGGGGGCGTATGGCAAATAATTTAACAGGAAAAATATCACAAGTGCTAGGAGCTGTTGTGGATGTATCATTTGAGGGTGAACTCCCTGCTATTATGAATGCATTAAAAGTTGATAACAATGGAAATAAACTTATTCTTGAAGTAGCACAGCATCTTGGTGAGAATACCGTGCGAACTATTGCTATGGATTCAACTGAAGGGCTTGTAAGAGGTCAGACAGCAACAGATCTGGATGCCCCTATTTCTATGCCTGTAGGTCCTGAAACACTCGGTCGTATTATGAATGTTATTGGTGATCCTGTGGATGAGCGTGGCCCTATCAGCACAACAAAAAAATATCCAATTCATCGTCCAGCACCTGAATTTGTTGATCAGTCAACAGAAACGGAAGTGTTGGTCACGGGCATCAAAGTTGTTGACTTGTTGGCACCCTACGCAAGAGGCGGTAAGATCGGACTCTTTGGTGGAGCAGGTGTTGGTAAAACTGTTTTAATAATGGAACTGATCAATAATATTGCAAAGGCACACGGTGGATACTCGGTATTTGCTGGTGTGGGAGAGCGAACACGAGAAGGAAATGACTTGTATCACGAAATGATTGAGTCAGGTATTATTGATCTTGAAGGGGATAAATCAAAAGTGGCTCTAGTTTATGGACAGATGAATGAGCCTCCAGGAGCACGTTCAAGGGTTGCTTTATCAGGTTTAACTCAAGCAGAATATTTCAGAGATGAAGAAGGACAAGACGTGTTGTTTTTTATAGACAACATTTTCCGTTTCACGCAAGCTGGCTCAGAAGTGTCAGCTCTTCTAGGCCGTATGCCATCAGCGGTTGGATACCAGCCGACATTGGCAACGGATATGGGAGCTTTACAAGAGCGTATTACAACTACAAAAAAAGGATCAATTACATCTGTGCAAGCAATTTACGTTCCGGCAGATGACCTAACAGATCCCGCTCCTGCTACATCGTTTGCTCACTTAGATGCTACGACAGTATTAAACAGAGCAATTTCTGAAAAGGGAATTTATCCAGCTGTTGATCCACTTGATTCAACGTCTCGAATCTTGGACCCTCAAGTAGTAGGGGAAGAACACTATCGTGTGGCACGAGAGGTGCAACGCGTCTTACAAACTTATAAAAGTCTTCAAGATATTATTGCTATTTTAGGAATGGATGAGTTGTCAGAAGAAGATAAACTGACAGTGACTCGGGCAAGAAAAATTGAAAAATTCTTAAGCCAACCCTTCTTTGTGGCGGAAGTTTTCACAGGTTCTTCTGGAAAATATGTAGATTTAGAAGATACGATCAAAAGTTTTGATGGTTTAGTGAAGGGTGAATACGATCATATGCCAGAAGCAGCCTTCTACATGGTAGGTGGTATTGAAGAAGTAATTGAGAAAGCAAAAAAATTAGAAGCGGAAGCAGCATAGATGGCAACCATTTCTTTTGATCTGGTTTCTCCCGAACAACTTCTCTTTAATGATGAAGTTGGTATGATTATTGTTCCAGGAAAGGACGGTGATATTGGCGTGCTTCCTAGGCATAGCAAAGTATTATCTTCTCTTCGACCAGGACGTGTCATGGTGTATGGGGAAAATAAGAATTTACTAAAATCTTTTTTTGTCGCAGGGGGCTTTGTAGAAATTAATCCTGAAAAATGCATAGTTTTAGCAGAAGGTGTTAATGAAATGAGTGATCTTGATAAAAGTTCTATCCAACAACAAATTCAGGAATTAGAAAGTGGTGCCAGTGATTCAGCAAAAGAAGAATTAGCCATTGCACAATCAAAAATAGCAGCGTTAGATTCAACTTATTACGAAAAATTATAATCTTATTTATTTTTATAATCTTTAAGGCTTATAAATACCTTAAATAACAATGTTAGATTTAAATATTTCAATAATAAATTTTATTCCTCCATTGGGTTTTTTTATACTCAATGTTTTTGTTCCTGGACCAAATGTGCTTAATACAATTGCCACCTCTATGGGTTCTGGTCGATCATCAGGGGTTGCTTGTGCTTTGGCCTGTGGATTAGGCTTGTTTATATCAGCTTTAGCAGCTTTATTTGGTGCCGCGTTATTGTTTTATAAAATTCCTATAATTTATAGAGGCCTAACTGTATTTGGCGGAATAATGTTATTATACTTTGCTCAACGTTATATTCGAAAATCATTATCATCTTCTGAAAAACTTATTGTACTTCAAAATATTGATAAAAAAACTGCCTTTCAACAAGCGTTTTTAGTTGTGATGTCTAATCCTAAAGTGATGACAACATGGCTTGCGGTTATTTCCCTATTTCCTTTCATTGCAAGCAATGTGTATAACGTACTTATATTTTCTGTAATGGCCGGAACAGCATCTTTTACAGGTCACTTTATTTTTGCGACAGTTTTTTCTTCAAGCTTAGCTAGTCAAATATATATGCAATTTTACAGACCTATTAATGGTATTGTTGGTATTGGTTTTATTTTTTATGGAATGAAGTTGTTTTTAAGTCTTTTATAAACCTTAGTTTATAGTTGGAAGCGCAAGGTGGTTGGAAAACGTTAAAAGCGTTACAAAGATATCTTCACATACAAGCCGAGCACTTGGCTAGGAAGCTAAAGGAAAGGGGTAACATTATTTGTTGGATCTTATCCACGGCGCTTTGGTGGATTGGGGTGATCGTTGTTTTGATGTGGTAGTTCTTTTGAGCAACCACAAAGAAACCACCAACTTATTATCTTGGAATAAAAATAGCTCGTCCTTTAGGTGCCCTCATCAACATATTTTTAGTTCTCTTACCAACATATAAACCGCTAAATGTCTTTCTATCTGATTTAATATCAGAAGATTTAGAAAACTTTTTCTTAAAAGATTGTTTAAATGATGATTCTGAAGATTTCTTATCAAATCTTTTTTTAGTAAATGTCTTTCTATCTGATTTAATATCAGAAGATTTAGAAAACTTTTTCTTAAAAGATTGTTTAAATGATGATTCTGAAGATTTCTTATCAAA
>Ga0208747_1000543_pt1 | contig 11475 bp, 10 predicted proteins | sample Knorr_S7_td_AAIW_FD_185597 | JGI IMG/M metagenome (GOLD analysis project Ga0208747, IMG submission 185597) | Marine microbial communities from Southern Atlantic Ocean transect - Knorr_S7_td_AAIW_ad_750m_LV_A (SPAdes) (version 2) | ecosystem: Environmental > Aquatic > Marine > Oceanic | place...
ACAACTATATCATTCTCAACATAATAGTCAGGAAATGCAGCATAAAAAGGTTTCATAACCTGTTCTTTAAAATTTTCTAACCCATGAATATCTCCAAAACCCGGGGGGCCGTGCCATATCATATCTTGATGCCAATATTTATCGTGAGCATCTAAATCTTTCGTATTTAAAGCAACATACATATCTTCAACTAATTTTTTGTTAAATTCTGCATTCATTTATTTATTTCCCAATAACTGCATAAGAATTCCAAATTCATTAAACGCAGTCCATTCTTTAATTATCTTATTTTTTTTAATTTGCCATTGTGTGATACCCCAAAGATAACACTCTCTATCTGTTGGTGGTCCATAAGCACCATTACCTTTGTGAGTTCCAATTGCGCCCCAACGTATGGTTACTAAATATCCATCTTTTTCATTACCCATCCAATATATATCTTCAATACTAAGGGCGAGATCTGGAAAAGAAGTAATCATTGAAATTATAAAACTCCTTAGCTGTTTAACTCCTTTGAATTTGCGTCCAGTAGAACCTTCAAATTCAATGTTATTAGAATAAACTTGGTTTATTGCAGAAAAATTTCTTCTATTCCAAATTGTATTGAAAACTGCATGAGCAAACTCTCTAACATTTGAAATTTTTTCTGGAATTTCAAAACTTATTGGTTTTGCTTTACCAGTTATTCTTTTTGGTTTTGAGTTTTTAAAATCGGGAGCAAATGGTCCTATGTTCCCTTTGTTAGCAATTTCTTTTGCAACTTGATTAACATTTAATCCTAGTTGTTTAATCAAGGCAGCTGTATCATAGACAACATTTTCATAATAAATTTCATTATTTTTTGCTACGCAGTTTGCTATACAAAATAACCTTACAGATTTACCTGTTGGTTCAGAAAATTTACTGTAACCAGTGTTTGTACCTGTAATTATTGTTCTGTGAGATGTATGAAAACTTGCATCTTCATCTCCGGCCCATATAACTTCATCAGCAAAAAGTCGAATGTCTGGAAAAGCATTATTTGTATGAACTGTATCAGCAACAATTTTTTCAGATCCTGATTGTAAACCAAATTCATCCCAAACACGACAGTCGTTACTGTAAGTGTCATATATGTATCCAATGTTTTTTTCTTCCCAAATACGGTAGGTAATTCTTACAATGTAGTCGATAATATTTTTATATTGTGTTTCAAAACCTTTCATTGAATGGGTTATCAAATTTTTAGGTACTGGATTTAAAGATTTAGCTGTACCACCACCTCCATAAGCCTTTAATGAAATATCAAAATTATTAGGCATATGATGATCTTTCAAACCTTTAGGTCTTAAATCTTTAGTTTTTTTATTTATAACTTTCATAAATTTTCAAAATATAAGCTTATTAATAAAGTTCTGATACAATTAAAATATTTCAATGCAATGAAATTTTATGCAAAAAAATAAATATTATTCTTTTATTTTTTTATATTTATAATAAGTAAATTGTATGGCTGACCTACAACAAGAAAAAGGATTGGTTTTAGATTTTTTAAATAATATTGATAAAGCTGAAAACAAACTTCTTGCTGAAACAATCTCTAAATATACCTCTGATGATTTTCATATGAGATGTACTCATCCTTTTAATGAGCTTAAAGGTGCAAACAAAGTTGCCAATGATCTATGGATACCAATTAAAAACTCTTTTAAACCTATTCAAAGAAGAATGGATATTTTTTATGCTGGTACAAACCTAATAGATAATCATTCATCAAAATGGGTTGTTAATATGGGCCACTTACTTGGTATATTTAATAACCCTTTTTTAGGTATAGTGCCGACAAGAAAAGCAGTAATGTTATGGTACTGTGAATTTTATAGAGTTGAAAACAATAAAATTACAGAGGGTGCTTTTTTTCTTGATATACTAAAATTTATGCAACAATTACAACTGCCTATTATTCCAGAGTCAACTGGAATGGTTGGTTTTAATCCAGGTCCAATGACTCATGATGGTCTGTACTTCAATAAACAACCTGAAGAGGAAGGACAAAAGACTTTAGATCTTATGATGCGAATGGCTAATAGATTAGTTGGTGGTGGAATGAAAACAACAATCCCAGATTTAGAAAAAGATTGGCATAAAGACATGATTTGGTGGGGACCTGGTGGTATAGGCGCATCCTACACTTATGAAGGATACTTAAAGGATCATACAGGTCCTTTTGAAGATGGGCTTGATTATGTTGAGTTTACTGGTCATATTGTCGAGAATGCTGAAGGAAATTATGGAGGATGGTTTGGTTGGCCTAATTTAAGGATGAAACCTAAAAATAATTATATGGGACTTACCTCAAGTTCAGATAAAGTGGGAGAAATGAGGGTAGTTGATCTTTATAGAAGAAATGATAACAAGTTGGCCGAAAACTGGATCTTTATAGATCACTTACATTTTTTGAAAAGTATTGGAATTGACTTACTCGGTCGATACAATAATTTAAAAAATTAATTATATAACTTTTGAAGCTAATTTTGTTCCTTCAACAAGTGCATGGAGTTTTTCATAACATATATCTTCATCTATTTTCCCAAATCCAGCAAAGGTACTAAAGCCACAATCAGTACCTGCCATTAATTGGTCCTTTGGAACTACAGTTGAAAATTGTATCAATCGATCAGCAACAACCTCAGGATGTTCTACAAAATTAGAAGTTGAATCTATTAAACCAGGAATAAGAACTTTATCGTGAGGAAGTTTAATGTCTCCAAAAATTTTCCACTCATGAGAGTGCCTTGGATTTGAAGACTCAATTAAGAGATATTTAACTTTGGCTTTTAAAATTATTGGAAGTATTTTTTCTAGACTAATATCGTGTGTATGGGGGCCTTCATAATTCCCCCAGCAAATGTGCATGCGTACCATGTCAGTTGATACATCAACCAAAGCATTGTTCATACATTCAATTTGTTTTTCTCCTCTTTTGAGAAAGTCTTCATCAGATAAAGATTTATAACTCATATGTCGCGCTAGAGCCAAGTCGGGACAATCTAATTGCAATTGAATACCGGCTTCAGTTATTGCCTTGTACTCATTTGCCATAAGTGAGGATAATTTTTCCATGTATTCATCATCATCTTTATAAAATTTATTTGGCATAAAAACTGATATCACTCCTGGAGAAGCTGCATTCAAAAAGCCTTTCTTATGACTTGCACCACTTAAAGCATTGCTAAAATTGCTAATATCATTTTTGAGCGACTCCTCATCCTGTAATTCGAGGTCGCTGGTGCAACATGGTCTTGTATATGTTGGGGTGCCGCCGCTTTTCGCTATTTTATTTTTATATTCTGGAAAATCATCTAGGTCTGCAGGCGCTCTCCTTTCACTTTCTCCAGAAAAACCTTTTATTCGATCTTTAACATATGTTGCATAACTGATTTTACTCATCTCTCCATCACTAACAACATCTATACCGACATCTAGTTGTCGATTAACTACTGTCTCGACATTTTTTTTAACTACATCATCAAATAAATTTTTATCAAACGACTCACCTTTGTCTTTCTTAAATAATAATTCTGACAATTCCTTGGAACGAGGCAAGCTTCCTACATGAGTTGTTAAAATTGGAGACGCCATATACTTTAGCCCGTTTTCATTAAAATTTGTTTCCAAATCATTGTTTCATCAAAAAGAACCCATTCATTTTTAATTCCACGAGGGCCAAACTCTGCGTGGTTAATACCCATTACATATACGCTGGCACCTGAAGGTACTCCGAAATTTCCTTGTCCGTCATGTTTTCCTACTAATGACCAACGAATTGCAGCTTTTATTGGTTGATCTTTTTCTTTTGTAAAACTCACATGTTCAACGTTAAACAATGCATCAGGGAAGGCTGATCTAAGATTGTTCCAAAAGCTTGTAACTTCCTGTCTTCCATTTGTGACAAACCCGCCTGGTTGAAATTGTTGAATTGCTCTATCATAATTTTGTTCAATAGCTTCTTTATTGCTGCTCATGATTGCCTTTAGAATTTCAGCATAAGTTTGACCAGGGTTTGATTTAGGCAGCCTAGGTGATTTATATAAGGACTCACACGGTGTATGTTCATTAAATGGAGCTACAGCATTATCTGGACCTCCTTCACTGGTAATTAGATTAGATGCATATTGCTTGGGATCAATTCCTAATTGTCTTACTACTGCTCCTTGATCTCTAACTAACCATTCATCATAAACTTGATTATTCTTACATGCACAATCAGCAATACATCTATAAACTAATTTTTTGCCAGTGGCCTTTCCATAGGCACCATCATGTAAATGAGTTGCTCTTGTGAGGATGCGGTGTGAGGATAAATAACCTTCTCCATCATTACCTATCCATATAACATCTTCAGCCAATAATTGACGGTCAGGAAACAATTTTAGTGTTGCGTAGGTAGCTTCAATGACAGGCTCTGCTCCATAAATAACTCCTGCTGGTGAACGAGTAGGGGTTGGAAGACTAACTGTTGGTGTATCTGCATAATAATCTCTAATGGCTTCAACATCTTTATCTTCCCAAATTTGATATGTAATTTTTAAAATATAATCGGGGAGATCTTTAAACTGCTTTGCAAAGCCCTTCATTTTTTAATGATCTTTTTCACGAATGAGGTACATAAATCCAAATTCAGAACTAATTTTTTCAAATCTTCGTTTCATGTTAACAGGTACCGAGAAAATATCCTTTGGCCCAATAATTATTTCTTGATCTTCGCAATATATTTTCCATTGACCATCTAAACACATAAACACCTCATGCTTGTTAGATGTATAAAATTCTTTTACTCTGACATCATCCCCATAAACTGCCCCCAAATTAAAACCTGGATGATGGGAAATTGCGGGTTCAATGCTATGTCCATTCAATTTCAATTGTTCAATATAGGCTATGAAGTTTCCATTGGCACTATCAGTAAATTTTATTTTGTCGAGATCTCCAAATTTTACTATATATTTTTCAATATCTTCAACAGAGTAGTGATCAAATGACTTAATTTCACTCTCATTAAGGGGATCTAAGATTTTTTTATCTTCAGGTATTTTTTTTAGATCGGTATCCACAAGAGTATTGTCATCCAAAAGAACCATGCCAGTATCTTTAGCTGCTGATAATGTTTTTGGTGTCCAGGTAATAACACCTGGATCATTTTCTCCTAATACCACAAACAACAAACCTCGTTCAGTTCCGGCATTTTGAAATCCTCGAAACATGTTAGTTGGAAATGAAGCTACATCTCCTTTATTAAGAAACACTTCTCCATCCTGACCATCAACACCCCAATAAAAACGCCAACGCCCTTGATATACAAGAAACACTTCAGCTGTTGTATGGCTATGAAGGCCTGACCCATTCATGGGAGCTGCATTTACTCCGCCTATGTTAAATCCATGTGCTTCAGCAATTTTGACATTTTGTTTTGCATCTTCGCTGACCCCGGGTCCAATAACAGAATAATTCAAGCGGTCACGATGACCTTCTAATTTTCCTTCAACAAAAGGTACTTTGCTGGGTACTAAGTCTTCAAATTTTGCTAAACGTGCGTTTAAATCAATGGACATATCAACAATAAATATTATTCAATACTTTGAATAATATTCAAAATATTGCATAATGACAACTAAGCAAGTGAATTTAATGTGCATAAGTCTTATAAGGCATCTAAGTTATAAGAGAAAGAAAATCACCTATGGGTACTAATTCAAAACAAATACTAAAAAATAAAAAAATGATTATTGAAAAGATGAAGAACATCGCTGAGTCATCCCCAGCCGATATCAATAAACGTTTATTGAATGCATATCATAGTGATGTCGAATGGAGGGGTTTTTATCCATTAGAAGATTTAAAAGGTTTAGAGGCATTAGAGATCAAGGTATGGCGTCCTCTATTACAAGCCTTTCCAGATTTAGAGCGTCGTAATAATATTGTAATCGGGGGTGATTTTAATAATAAATATTTTGTTGGCACTGTCGGTCATCTCACCGGTACGTTTAAAAATCCATGGCTTGGTGTTCCAGCAACAAATAAAACCGTGCATTTACGAACCTGTGAATTTCACCAAATAGATAATGAAAAAATTATACAAAGCCATATGCTGATTGACGTAATGGACTTTATTCGTCAAGCAGGTTTTTGGCCAATTAATAAATCACTTGGTGTAGAAGAGATGTGGCCAGGTCCAATTACTGGGGATGGAATAGTATTAGAAGAACAAGATCCGACATTGTCAAAAAAAACTCTTGAACAAGCACTTGCTATGCAAAAAACCCTTGGCGATTATAAGCCTGAAACCACTGCTAATATTAGCGATGAACAATTAAGAAAAGAACTATTAAATCATCCTCAAAAAGAATACTGGCATTCCAAAATGATGTGGTACGGACCATGTGGTATTGGCACTGCAAGAGGATTATCGGGATTTGTGGATCATCATCAAATGCCATTCAGGAAAACATTTAGGGATCGTGATTATTGGACAATCGGTCATTATGTTGAAATAGGTGATGGAAAATATTCCGCAACCTCTGGCTGGCATAGTATTGTAAGTAAACATGGGAGCAAAGAATGGTTAGGATACCAACCAACTGGAAATTCAATCACCATGAAAGTTATGGACTTTTATTTACATGATGAAGGTCTTATAAGGGAAAATTGGGTACCAATAGACATTATGCATATCCTCAAACAACTTAATGTGGACGTCTTAGAAATGATCAGGGAGCAATAACATGGCTATCAAATACATTAAAAAAGCTGATAAAACGGCTTCCACGGATGAAGTGGAAACACGCCAGCGCGTCCAGGACATACTAAAGGACATTGAACAAAAACGTGATGAAGGCATTCGAGAAATATCCCGCAAATTTGATAAGTATGAAGGAGACGTTGTCATCTCCCGGGAAAAAATTGAAGCAGTAATTAAGTCACTTGATCAAAAAGTAAAAGATGACGTGCAGTTCTCCTATGACCGCGTACGTAAATTTGCGGAACATCAATTAAAGCATCTAAACAACAATTTTGAAGTTGAATTGTCACCTGGTTTATTTGCGGGACAAAAACTCATTCCGGTGAATTCGGTTGGCTGTTACGTTCCGGGCGGTCGATACAACAACATCGCATCCGCTGTCATGAGCATTACGACGGCTAAAGTTGCTGGTGTAAAAAATGTTATTGCGGCAAGTCCTCCGAAGGATGAAAACGGGGCAAATCCGATTATCATTTACACGGCCAATTTGTGTGGCGCCGATGTAATTATGAATGTGGGCGGCATTGCCGCCATTGGCGCGTTTGCATACGGATGTTTTGGCAATCCCGAAGTTGACATGATTGTCGGACCGGGCAATCAGTATGTCGCTGAAGCGAAAAGATTGTTGTTCGGAAAAGTGGGAATTGACTTGTTTGCCGGCCCGACTGAGATTGGTATTATTGCGGACCATACTGCTGACGAGGAAATTATTGCCGCTGATCTGGTTGGTCAGGCAGAGCATGGTCCAAATTCCCCAGCGTGGCTCTACACGACTGACCAATCGTTGTGTGACTATGTAATGAAACGTGTTCCCGAGTTAATTGCCGAACTTCCAGAAACGTCAAGAGACAATGCGTACGCAGCTTGGCGCGATTACGGTGAAGTTGTCCTGTGCGATACAAATGAGGAGCTCTGTCAAGTTAGTGATGAATACGCACCGGAACACCTTGAAGTGCAGGCAGAAAATTTGGATTGGTGGACAGAGAAACTGCAGAACTACGGATCTTTGTTTTTGGGCGAAGAAACTACGGTAGCCTACGGCGATAAATGTTCAGGTCCGAATCATATCCTCCCGACCAAGGGGGCCGCTAAGTACACGGGCGGTTTATACGTTGGAAAATTTATCAAAACCGTTACATTCCAGCGCATGACAAAAGAATCCAACAAGGAAGTGGGAGCGGCGGCGGCTCGAATTTCACGATTAGAGGGCATGGAAGCACACGCGCGGACAGGGGATGCCCGTTTACGCAAATACGGTTTTCAAAATTAATTAATTTGTACTAATTAAGCCTATCTTTTATTCGTGTTTTAATCAGATTGTTTCGGCGATGATATTAATGTAATTTTTTCCAATCAAACATTCATCATCTCCCCAGCCAATTTTTTTATCTCATCATCACTCATAAAGTGTGTAATATGAATATCAATCTTACTAGGCCTTTCAAACACTTTGTTGGTATCCTCAAATTCCTTGCTCTGTGAGAGCGAATTTGCATCAAAGGGTAAATTTTCAATATTTTTTAATTCACTTAATTTTGACGCTACAACCCTGCCTTCTTTAATTGTATCCAGCCAAATAATATAATCAGGCGCAAACGCTTCTCTTGCTTTCTCTGTTGGTGCAACAAAATCACAGACGACCCATCGGCCATTAGATCTTTCAAAATCCGCAAAGGTCTTCATGCGATTTGCCTGCCTAATTCTGCCTTCCTTGCTGAAGTCCCAATCATTTGAACTTTTACGAACAAAATCTGCGTTGTACCATGCGCAGTTACTGATATGTTTTATCAATCTTTCCGCAAGCCATGTTTTCCCTGAGCCTGGCAGGCCACAAACCAATATTTTCATAATTTTTCTTTTAGTTATTTAGTCTGCATGAAGCAATAAAATGGGGGTTAATAACACTTTCTTTGTTATTATAAAGTATTTTCTTGTGATCAACACTCTCCAATTCTCCACCCGCTTCCGTCAAAATGATATGACCCGCTGCAATGTCCCATTCACTTGTTGAACCGAAGCGTGGGTATAGATCAGCTTTCCCCTCTGCTAGTTTGCAAAATTTAATTGAACTACCTTTTTCAATCAGTTCATAATCGTCAACAAAATCTTTCACCCAATTTTCAAATTCCTCATTCGAGTGCGATCTGCTTTTAAAAACTTTAAAGTGGTCTGAACTTTTTTTATGGTTTGTTATAATTCTTGTGGAATCAGATAATGAATTAATTTTTTGGTCGCAGAAAAGTTTGTACGTTCCTTTGTTTTTACTCGCATAATATAGGGTTGATAATGCTGGTGCATAAATAACACCCATTATGGGTTCGTTTTTTTCAATCAAAGCAATATTAACAGTAAATTCTCCGTTTTGATTTATAAATTCTTTTGTTCCGTCCAGTGGATCCACAAGCCAATACCTTGTCCAATTTTTTCTTACATTCCAATCAACCAAAGATTCTTCAGAAAGAATGGGTATGTCTTTATCAATTTCAGAAAGAGAGTTAATGATAAATTTATTCGAAGCAAGATCTGCTTCGGTTAAGGGGGATCGGTCTTCTTTAAAGGATACCTCAGTTTTTAATTTATAATATGTATTGATTACTATTCCTGCTTGAATAGCAATATTACAAACCGGCTGAAGAAAATGATTAAAATCTCTCGTGTTCATCTTTTACTTGATATTCATATAAGTTAAAATATGCTTTTAGCATAATTGTTGTTTATTTTAGATATGAAAAATATTTTAGATGTAGTTGATAAAAAAAAACTTGATGTTGTCAGCGAATCAATTGAAGTAGCTCACGGTCTTCCTAATGAATGTTATTTGGAAGGGCCTTATAGCCAAATAGAAAGAAAGAAAATCTTTGAAGATAAGTGGGTAGTCATAGGAGTTGCCAGTTCAGTTCCCGATCCCGGAGATGCCAAGCCCTTTGATCTTCTTGGCATACCATTAATTATTTTGCGAGATAAAGAAAAAAAAATACGAGTGTTTCATAATGTGTGCAGCCACAGGGGTCATAAGTTATTGAAGGAACCATGCAAACTTAAGAACGTACTGCGGTGCCCCTATCATTCTTGGTCCTATGACTACAATGGGGATCTGGTTGCCACCCCCCATCTGGGTGGAATGAACAAGAACGAAAACAAAGATTTTGACAAATCAAAGAGTGGCCTGAAAGAAGTTCACAGTTCAGTTTGGCTTGATTTAATTATGGTCAATATTTCGAACAATGAAGTGTCTTTTGAAGAATACATTAAACCCCTGGAAGACAGGTGGTCAGAGTTTTGGACTAAAGAAGATCAAAAATTAATTCATCACGCCGATGATTATGGTTATTTTTTATTGGAAGCAAAATGCAATTGGAAATTTGCAATAGAGAATTATTGTGAAAGCTATCACTTGCCTTGGGTGCACCCAGGATTAAATGCGTATTCCAAGATAGATGATCACTACCACATTCAGGGGCTACCGAACCGGTTTGCGGGCCAGGGAACAGTGGTTTACAATCCCAGGTTTAAGGGAGATAAAAAGTTCCCTGTTTTTCCTGGCTGGTCTAAAGAAAAGGAGTTGTGCGCTGAGTATGTAGCCCTATTTCCCAATGTGATGCTGGGCATTCACAAGGATCACTATTATGCCTACTGGCTAGAGCCGGTGAATCACGCATATACAAAAGAGCATATGGAAATTTATTATGTCGGAAAAAATGCGTCGAAATCTGAGGAATACAAATCACTTAGAAAACAAAATTACAAACAATGGCACAGCATTCAATCGGAAGATTTAAGCATTATTCAAGGAATGCAAGAAGGGAGGAACTCTCCCATCTATAACGGAGGGAATTTTTCTCCAGTAATGGATAATCCAACGCATCATTTCAATAAATGGGTTGCGCAAAATTTATTAGAGTAAAAAAAAATTTTAATAATTAACTTCTCATTTTTGAACCACTGGGATCATATAGAGGTTCCTTGATCACACTTGCTGAATAATATTTTCCGTTAATTTCAATTTCTAGTCCTGTATTTTTTTTTGCTATTTCAATTGGCAGATATCCCATGGCAATGCTTTTTTGAACATGATGAGCATAACCTCCGGAGGTGACATACCCTACGCATTTACGATCTTCCATAATCGCTTCGTCATTAATCACATCTATATCCAGCGTATCAACAACCATTACAGACAATTTCTTTTCGGAGCCTTTTTCCTTTTCCTTGAGGCTTGCTTTCTTTCCGATAAAATCTTTTTGCCAATTAACGAATTGGTCCAACCCTGATTCAGCCGCGGTAAAATCTGGTCTGTAATCCAATCCCCATGCACCCCAGCTTTTTTCTAATCGCATGGACATCAACGCCCGCGCCCCGTATAACTGCAAGCCCAGATCTTTTCCGCGATCTTCTATTTCCTCAAACAATTTTAGTTGAAAGTGAGGGGCGGTATATATTTCAAAGCCCAATTCTCCTGTAAAAGACAGTCTGTTCAATATGCAAGGAACGCCCGCTACATGGGTTTCTCTGATATCGCGGAATTTTAATGATTCCGCCGCTACATCATCGCGACAGATCCGTGATAGCAATTCACGTGATTGGGGGCCTGAAATTGCTATTCCATGAAACTCATCTGAAAAATTTTTGTACTCAACTTCTTCTTCCGGTAAAAAATTCTCAAACCAACGCCGATGGAACTCCTGGAGTGCTCCGGA
>Ga0208747_1000544_pt1 | contig 11465 bp, 8 predicted proteins | sample Knorr_S7_td_AAIW_FD_185597 | JGI IMG/M metagenome (GOLD analysis project Ga0208747, IMG submission 185597) | Marine microbial communities from Southern Atlantic Ocean transect - Knorr_S7_td_AAIW_ad_750m_LV_A (SPAdes) (version 2) | ecosystem: Environmental > Aquatic > Marine > Oceanic | place...
AAAGACTTTATTTGAAATAGTCTAATCGAAAAAATCTAAAAAATCCCACTAAATCTTTTATAATTTTGACATCTAATATTGGGAGTAATAATTGATTAAACGAACACATACCTGCGGAGGTCTCCGTAGTAAAGATATTGGCAATACCATTTCACTAAATGGCTGGATTTCTAAGAGCAGAGATTTAGGCGGTCTCCATTTTATTGATCTTCGAGATCGATATGGGAAAACGCAAATTGTATTTAATGAAGATATTAATCAAGAGGCTTTTGACCGAGTTAAAAAATTGGGATTGGAAGATGTTATAGGAATTACAGGCATGGTTGTAGGACGGCCAGAAGATGCTGTAAATAAAAGATTTCCTACTGGAGAAATTGATGTGGAAGTAACCGAACTTTCCATTTATAATGAGTCTGCGCCCCCGCCTTTCGATATCAACGACCGCAATTCTGCCTCTGAAGACCACCGTTTAAAATATCGGTATCTAGAGCTGCGAACCAAAGAAATGCAACATAACATACTAATACGGCATAAGGCTGCAATTGCAACACGAAATTTTATGAATGATCAGGATTTTGTGGAAATTGAAACACCAGTACTAATGAAGTCCACACCGGAAGGTGCCCGGGATTTCTTAGTACCCAGCCGACTTCATACTGGGCGGTTTTATGCTTTGCCGCAATCTCCCCAAACCTATAAACAGCTACTCATGGTTTCTGGCTTTGATAAGTATTTCCAAATTGTAAAATGTTTTAGGGATGAAGATTTTAGGGCAGATCGCCAACCTGAGTTCACTCAGATTGATATTGAAATGTCATTTGTAGATCAAGATGATATTATTAATTTGGGTACCAACCTTACGCGACATATTTGGAAAATAGTGAATGATGTGGATTTACCGGAAGAATTTCCAATACTTAATTACCATGATGCAATGGAACGTTATGGCTCTGATAAACCAGATATCCGCTTTGATATGGAACTACAGGAAATGGCTGGATTTGTAGAAAAATCTGATTTTAATACTTTTAAATCCGTATTGGAATCTGGAGGTAGAGTTAAAGCTTTGGTCTGCCCCAATGCATCTACCTATAGCCGAAAAGTCATTGATGAACTCACAGATTACTTGAAAAAATATTTTGGTGCTAAGGGCTTGGCATGGATGAAGTGCGTTGATGGAAAATTAGATGGCGGCATCAGTAAGTTCTTTCCTGAATCGGTGCAAAATGACATGATAGCTCAACTTGGCATTGAAAATGACTGTGTACTATTTATGGTAGGAGATTCTGCCAAAACGGTTTTCTCAGCTCTAGGAGCCCTCCGTAATGAATTGGCAAAACGAGAAAACCTAATTGATGCCAACAAATGGGCACCGCTCTGGGTGGTGGACTTCCCCCTAGTGGAATGGAACGAAGACAAAAACCGTTGGGATGCTCTGCACCATCCTTTTACATCTCCCAATTTAGAAGATTTAGCCAAATTGGATTCAACTCCGGGTGATGTTCGTTCTTTTGGCTATGATGTTATCATGAATGGTTACGAATTAGGGGGTGGGTCCATCCGTATTCATGACCGAGATTTACAAGCACGAATTTTTAAACTCCTGGGGATTTCTGATGAAGATGCTCAGGAAAAATTTGGATTTCTCATGGACGCCTTCAAGTACGGAGCACCTCCTCATGGCGGAATGGCATTTGGCTTTGATAGAATTGTTATGCTGTTAGCTGGCTCCCATCAAATCCGTGATGTAATAGCATTCCCTAAAACCACATCGGCCTTATCGCTCATGGATAATTCCCCTTCACCAGTTTCAGAAGAGCAACTGGAAGAGCTGCATTTGCAAGTGATTCAAGATAGCGAAGACTAATTGATATACATTACACAAATTGTGTAAATTACTCGGCTTTATGAAACCGATCTTTTTTAAAATTAAAACAGCTCTAATCCCCATTGTGGGTGTTGGAGCTTTTTAGTGTAATTTGGAGTAGTTCTGAAAAAGAAAATTGATATTTCCGGTGTTGACTCCCTATCTTTTATGGGTGTTGGCGACCATAATATAAAAACCATTCAGGAAACGGTGAAGGCCCAGATTGTTGTCAGGGGGTCTGCCATGCATTTGGACGGCAGCAAAGATGATATTAAGCTGATTGAACTGGTGGTGAATGAAATGATGCTCACCATTAATAATAAGGGTTTTGTAGAACCGGAAGATATCCGGAATTATTTAGCTTCTCTTAAAAATGGAGAGCCATCCACCATGAATGGAAATAGTGAAGAACCGGTGGTTCTCTACACCCATAAAGGCTCTGTGAATGCCCGGACTGGTGGGCAAAAGAAATATCTAGAAGCTGTGAAGGAAAATGATATTGTTTTTGCCATTGGCCCAGCCGGAACTGGTAAAACCTATCAAGCAGTAGCCATGGCAGTTTCCGCCTTAAAAAGCAGAGCAGTTGACCGCATAATAATTACCCGCCCTGCAGTGGAAGCAGGGGAAAGGCTGGGGTTTCTGCCTGGTGATTTAAAGGAAAAAGTGGATCCCTATCTTACACCTTTATATGATGCCCTCAATGATATGATCCCTCATGATAAGCTTAAAATCTACTTGGATCAGCGTACCATTGAAATTGCCCCTTTAGCCTATATGCGGGGGCGAACCTTGCACAATTCATTTATCATATTAGATGAAGCACAAAATGCAACCCCCATGCAAATGAAGATGTTTCTTACTCGTTTAGGCGTAACCTCAAAGGCTATCATTACTGGAGATGTTACCCAAATTGATTTGCCGATACATGATAGGTCGGGACTCATTGATGCAACCAATATATTGAAAAAGGTGGATGGGATCTCATTTGTCCATTTTGATGAAACGGATGTGGTTCGGCATACATTGGTGAAAAATATTATTAAAGCTTACGCAAAGAGTGATACCAAAAAGAAAAAGGTAAAAAAGGATTAAATCATGTCCATAAATTCAGTAATTACTGCTATTTCCCGGACAGCTATTGGAAGTTTTCAGGGAGTGCTCAGTTCTGTTCCTACGGTTCGTTTAGGAGCTGCAGTTATTAAATCGGCAGTTGAACGCGCAGGATTAATGGGTGAAGACATAGACGAAGTCATAATGGGGAATGTGTTGTCTGCCGGAGAAGGGCAGGCACCAGCTCGACAGGCAGCTATTTATGCCGGTCTCCCCAATACGGTTGAATGTATGACCATTAATAAGGTATGTGGTTCTGGATTAAAATCTGTCATGCTGGCAGATCAGGCAATCCGCTGTGGAGATGCTGAGGTGGTTGTTGCCGGAGGTATGGAGAACATGAGTTTATCCCCATATTATTTAATGGATGCCAGAGGTGGTATGCGATTAGGTCATAAAAAAGTGGTGGACTCCATAATTGGTGACGGATTATGGGATCCCTATGGTGATATGCATATGGGGAATTGTGCGGAAGTTTTAGCAAAAGAGGAAAACTTCAGCCGGGAAGACCAGGATGCTTTTGCTGTAGAATCGTATCGCCGGTCCTTAGAAGCCATTGAAATTGGGTATTTTAAGGATGAAATTACTCCAGTTGAAATTTCTCAACGAAAAGGTGACCCTATAATTATAGATACTGATGAAGAACCGGGAAGAGGGAAACCGGAAAAAATAGCTAAACTGAGGACTGCATTTGAAAAGGATGGGACAATTACTGCAGCCAATGCCAGCAGTATAAATGATGGTGCAGCAGCGCTGGTGGTCATGTCTGCCGAAAAAGCAACAGAATTAAATTCAAAGCCCATTTGTAAAATAGTTGCACAAACCTCCGTAGCACATGAGCCACTTTATTTTACAACTGCGCCGGGGAAGGCAATCACAAAAGTTTTAGATAAAGCTGGACATACCATTAATGATATTGATTTATTTGAAATTAATGAAGCATTTTCTAATGTTGCACTGGCAGCTATGCGGGAACATAACATTCCCCATGAAAAGGTGAATATTTTTGGAGGGGCTGTTTCAATGGGACATCCTATTGGCGCTTCAGGAGCTCGAATTTTAGTGACCCTCATTTCTGCCTTAAAACAAAAGAATAAAAGATTGGGATTAGCAACTTTGTGTATTGGCGGTGGAGAAGCGGCTGCTGTTATTGTTGAGATGGCTTGAATATTGAATAATGAATGATGATCTTTGTTGCTTTGGTAATTAGGAACCCTTCTACATTGCATTACGATGGGCAAGCTTTGCTACTAAAAAAATGAATAGTGAATTAAGAATTAAATCAATTGGTGTAATTGGTGCTGGAACCATGGGAAATGGAATTGCGCATGTATCTGCACTTTCAGGTTTTGATACTATTCTCATGGATATTAAGGATGAATTTGTCCAACAAGGACTTAGCACCATCCAGAAAAATATGGATCGACAGGTTAAGAAAGAAAAAATCAGTCAATCTGAAATGGAAACTTCAATGAGCAGAATTACTGCCTCAACGGATTACAATCAATTATCAGCATGTGATTTGGTTATAGAAGCTGCCACTGAGAATAAGAATATTAAATTAAATATATTCAAAGAATTAGATAATGTTTGTAAGCCCGAAACCATCTTGGCCAGTAATACATCTTCGATTTCCATTAATAAAATTGCTACAGCAACACAGCGCCCAGAAAAAGTTATTGGGATGCATTTTATGAATCCGGTGCCTGTTATGAAATTGGTGGAAATAGTTAAGGGAAAAGAAACGGACGATTCTATCACCAAACGTATCACCGATTTATCAACACAAATGGGTAAGATTCCTGTTGAATGTAATGATTCTCCGGGATTTGTATCCAATCGAATTCTCATGCCCATGATAAATGAGGCTATTTTCTGCTTGGATGAGGGAGTGGGTACACCTGAGGCCATTGATGCCATCATGAAATTGGGTATGGCGCATCCCATGGGTCCCTTGACCCTGGCAGATCTCATTGGATTGGATATTTGTCTCAGTATTATTAATGTACTATATTCTGATTTTGGGGATGAAAAATACCGTCCCTGTCCATTATTGGTAAAAAAAGTAGCAGATGGAGAGCTTGGTAGAAAAACGGGGAAAGGATTTTATAATTATAAAGCTTAATCAATATAAAATATGAATTTTCAACTTACAGAAGAACAAATATTAACTCAAAAAACAGCACGCGAATTTGCCGATAATGAATTGGCACCCGGCGTAGTTGAAAGGGATGAAAAGAAAATTTTCCCCAAGGAAGGTATAAAGCAAATGGCTGACTTGGGTTTTATGGGTATGATGGTTGAGCCAAAATGGGGCGGAGGAGGAATGGATTCCATTTCTTATACCATTGCCATGGAAGAAATATCACGAGTGGAAGCGTCTTCGGGCGTTATTATGTCCGTTAATAATTCTCTGGTCTGTTATTTATTAGAGAAATTCGGCAGCGATTTTTTAAAAGAAAAATATCTTAAACCATTAGCTTCCGGCAAAAAGCTTGGTGCATTTTCTTTATCAGAACCACAATCTGGTTCAGATGCGTCTAATATGAGGACAATTGCAAAAAAAGAGGGAGATCACTACATTATTTCCGGAACGAAAAATTGGGTTACAAATGGTATTAATTCCAATTATGTTATTTTATTTGCAGTAACTGAAAAAGGAATTGGGTATAAAGGAGTCTCATGTTTTATTGTAGAGAAAGGTTGGGATGGATTAGAAACTGGAAAACCTGAAAATAAATTGGGAATCCGTGCCTCAGACACTTGTGAGTTATATTTTGATAATGTAAAAGTACCAGTTGAAAACCTCATCGGAAAAGAAGGTGAAGGCTTTACAATTGCGTTGGTAATATTGGATGCCGGAAGAATTGGCATTGCATCTCAGGCAATCGGAATTGCTCAAGCGTCATTGAATGCATCCGTATCCTACTCAAGGGAACGTATTCAATTTGGAAAACCCATTGCCAAAAATCAGGCAATTCAATTTAAAATCGCTGATATGGCTATGGAAATAGAAGCAGCCAGATTATTGATTCGGCAGGCAGCCTGGAAAAAGGATCAAAAGCAGAATTATGGCCATATTGCTTCCATGGCAAAAGTGTATGCGTCGGAGGTTGCTATGCGAGCATCCACACAATGTGTTCAGATTCATGGTGGATTTGGTTATATGCGGGAATCGGGTATTGAACGACTCATGCGTGATGCCAAAATTACTCAGATTTATGAAGGAACTTCTGAAATTCAAAGAATTGTTATTGCCCGGGAATTATTAAAAAAATAGGATAGGAAATGGACTTATTTCAAGAATTAGGAGAGAGAGGTCATGAACAGGTTTCGTTTTTTCGTGACTCAGATTCAGGACTAAAAGGATTGGTTGCCATTCATAATACAGTATTGGGTCCAGCGCTGGGTGGCTGCCGAATGTGGAATTATAAAAATGAAACAGAAGCATTGGTAGATGTTCTCCGACTGTCAAAAGGAATGACCTACAAAGCGGCAATTGCGGGGCTCAACCTGGGAGGTGGTAAGGCAGTAATCTTAGGTGATTCCAAAACTCAGAAAACAGAAAATTTATTTAGATCATTTGGGCGATTTGTTGAAGGGTTAGGCGGTAGGTATATCACAGCTGAAGATGTGGGCACCAGCATTAAGGATATGGAACATGTGAGAATGGAAACTAATTATGTTACGGGAATTTCTCAAGCATTAGGAGGAAGTGGAGATCCTTCTCCGGTAACTGCCTATGGGGTTTTTGTTGGTATAAAGGCCTCTGTAAAGGAACGACTTAATAGAACGGAGTTGGATGGGTTAAAAGTATCGGTCCAAGGATTGGGGCATGTGGGAATGTACCTCTGTGAATATCTTCATAAAGAAGGGGCTGAATTATTTGTTACTGATATTGACCAATCCCTAATGGGACAGGCAGTTGATAATTTTGGCGTTACTCCTGTTGAACCGGATGGAATCTATGAAGTGGACGTGGATGTCTATGCTCCCTGTGCCTTAGGTGCAACAGTGAATCTGGACACCATTGATAAATTAAAATGTACGATTATTGCCGGCTCTGCCAATAATCAATTGATTGAAAATAACTTTGGTGTGGAGCTAAAAAAACGGAATATTCTCTATGCTCCAGATTATGCTATAAACGCCGGCGGGCTTATCAATGTTTCCAATGAACTGGAAGGGTATAATAGGGAGAGGGCATTTTCCCAGGCCGAAGGGATATATGATACTTTAATGGAAATATTTCATCGCTCTAATATGGAAGAAATTTCAACCAATGAAGCATCCGATAGACAGGCCGAAGACCGCATTAAAAAAATTGGAGAATTAAAATCATTTTATCTCCCTTATAAAAAATCGTTTAAAATTAGAAATGTCTGAATTAAAGCCCAGACAAAAACGACAAGCCCGCATCATTACATTGCAGACAATTTATGCCCGTGAGTTGCAAGGCTCTAATTTGGATGATACCTGTAATTTCATGATGGATTCTAATAATCCTCCATCAGAGGAAGTCCTCAAATATGGTAAACAATTGAGTAATCTCATATTTATGCATGCAGTGGAAATTGATAAACTGATAATTAGTCGATCTAAAAATTGGGATTTCGATCGCATTACACTTATCGATAAGTTGATCCTTAGAATGGCTCTGTCTGAGATGATGTATGTTGATGAAGTGCCGCCAAAAGTATCCATTGCGGAGGGTGTTGAAATCGCAAAACAATTTAGTACTGAAGATAGCAGCAGTTTTATTAATGGTATCTTAGATTCAGTCTATAATGAAATAATTAAAGGAAAAGAGAAAACAGTATAAACATGTCAGCATTTGCAAAAATAGTAACCAGAATTTTTGGCAAGAAATCGGAGAAAGATTTAAAATCCCTCTCACCATTTGTAGATGAAATCAATGTTGCCTATAGTCCCCTAACTTCATTAACTGATGACGAATTAAAAAATCGATTTCAGTCCATCAGGGATGAAATAAAAGATTTATCGATAAATTCGCGAAAAACATTTAAAGCTGAGGGTCTTGAAGAAGAAGACCTTGATGAAGCAGTACAAAAAGCAGAACAGGAATATTTGGATTTAAAAATGGCAGAAGTTTTTGCCATTGTAAAGGATGCCAGCCGAAGAATTTGTGGAACTGAATATATGGTGATGCACCAGAAGATGAAATGGGAAATGGTACCATTTGACGTACAGCTAATTGGAGGAGTCGTTCTTCATCAGGGTAAAATTGCAGAAATGAAAACTGGAGAGGGTAAAACATTGGTTTCTACCATGCCCATCATTCTCAATGCTATTACCGGAAGAGGTGTACATTTAATAACAGTAAATGATTATTTGGCAGAACGGGATAGTCAGTGGATGGGTATTTTATATGAATATCTAGGCTTAACAGTAGGATGTATTCTCAATCAAATGAATAGTCAACAGCGTAAAGAAATGTATGATAGGGATATTACCTATGGAACCAATAGCCAGTTCGGGTTTGATTATCTCCGGGATAATATGAGTATCCGGCCTGAAGATCAGGTGCAGAGAGGACATGCCTTTGCCATTGTAGATGAGGTTGATTCCGTCTTGGTAGATGAAGCCCGAACACCGCTCATTATTTCTGGAAATGTGGATGCACCCTCCAATCAACAGTACAATGAATGGCAAAACAGCATTGAAAATATTATCCGTAAGCAAAACCAAATGGTAAATAAGTTAATTGCTGAGGCAGAAGAAGCCTTGGAAACGGATGATAAAAAAGCAGCTGTCAATCTACTCCTGGCATCCCGTGGAGCGCCAAAAAACAAACGTCTAATGAAAATATTCCAACAGCAAGGCACCCAACAGCTTGTACATAAAATGGAAAGTGAATATATTCGTGATAAAAAAATGAATGAACTGGATGAACAATTATTTTTCAGCATTGATGAACGGGCACATGTTATTGATCTTTCTGAAATGGGCAGGCAATATCTATCTCCGGAACATCCAGAGAATTTTATCATTCCAGATTTAGGAGAAATTTTCCATGAGATTGAAAATACGGAGGGTATAACTCAGCACCAAATTTTAGAGAAAAAGGAAGAATCGCAAACTCTCCATATGGAAAGAAGCGATCGAATTCATGCCATCAATCAGCTATTGCGGGCGTATTCCCTGTATGAAAAAGATATAGAATATATTGTTCAGGAAGGTAAGGTGTTAATTGTTGATGAACACACCGGCAGGGTGCTTCATGGACGGCGATTCAGTGATGGACTGCACCAGGCATTGGAAGCAAAAGAAAAAGTGGTTATTGAAAAAGAAACTCAAACCATGGCAACCATTACTATTCAGAACTATTTCCGAATGTATTCTAAACTCGCAGGGATGACCGGTACTGCTGTTACCGAAGCTCAGGAGCTCATGCAAATCTATAAATTGGATGTTATAGAAATTCCAACAAATCAAGACATAATTAGGAATGATACGGATGATTTGGTATATCGCACCAAACGGGAAAAATATAATGCGGTAGTTGAAAAAGTGAAAGAATTAACTCAAAAGGGACAACCAGTTCTTGTAGGTACAACATCGGTGGAAGAATCTGAAACTCTCGGTCGCATGTTGAAACGGGCAAAAATTCCCCATAATGTTTTAAATGCAAAACAGCATCAAAAGGAAGCTGAAGTAATAATCCGTGCTGGCCAAACCAGCGCTGTTACCATAGCCACCAATATGGCAGGACGGGGAACGGATATTAAATTAGGGGATGGAGTAAAAGAAGTGGGTGGTTTATTCATTTTAGGTACTGGCAGGCATGAATCCCGCCGGATAGATCTGCAGCTTAGAGGGCGGGCAGGCCGTCAGGGGGACCCCGGAGAATCCGTGTTTTTTCTCAGTCTTGAAGATGATCTCATGCGCTTATTTGGTTCTGACCGTATTGCTAAAGTGATGGATAGAATGGGTGTGGAAGAAGGTGAAGTTATTACACATGCTATGGTCACCCGATCCATTGAACGGGCTCAAAAAAAGGTTGAGGGTAGGAATTTTGGCATCCGAAAGCATTTGCTGGAATATGATGATGTCATGAGTCAACAGCGGGAAATTGTATATGATCGTAGAAATTATGCATTGCATGGCGCTAATATCAGCCGTGAGGTGGATGAAATTATGGCTGATTATCTGGACAATCTAGTTGAATTATATTGCAGAAATGAAAGTAATCCCCGAGAATGGGAGTGGGATGAATTTACAAATGAAGTATTAAATACCTTTTCTTTAGATATTAAATCGGAAAATGATCGTGTTAGTACAATAGATGAATTAAGGGATATGGTGGTGCAGGGAGCAAACGCAATTTTATCCTTTAAAAAAGAATCTGTTGATGAAAATGTATTTGACCAATTTCAAAAATGGGTGGTATTTCGTACCATTGATGAAAATTGGAGGGAGCATTTAGCGGCAATGGATCAACTGAGAGAAGGAATTGGACTACGTGCCTATGGCCAGAAAAATCCCCTCATTGAATATAAGCAGGAAGGCTTTGGCATGTTTGCTGAGATGATGGTGGATACCAATCGGGAAACCCTCAAACGGATTTTTCGAGCCAATATTCAACAAACTGAAAAGAGACCAGCAGCACCCAGACCGATACCGGCTAATTTAAAAATGCAGCATGATGAATCTGCCGGAATGGGATTCACTGCACCACCCCAGGGTGCGAGACAGGGAGCGCAGACTCCTACTCAGAATCAACAGCAAAGACAACCTATATCTGTGGAAGAAAAAACAGGCAGAAATGACCCCTGTCCCTGCGGAAGCGGGAAAAAATTTAAAAAATGCTGTGGGAAAGCAATTTAATAAAATCCTTTAAAAAACCATCTACCTGTGTCATTACGATGGCAGACAGGTTTAATTGGTTTATGGAAGGATTCGAATAAATATAAACACACAAAGGAATATTAAAATGAAATTTGACACAAAGGTAGTTCGCTCAGGAATTTCTCCTGACCCAACAACCGGGGCGATTGTCCCACCAATTTATCAGTCGGCAACCTATGTTTTAGAAGAAGTGGGAAAGGATAAAGGCTATGATTACACCAGAGCATCAAATCCTACCAGGGAAATACTGGAAAATAATCTGGCTGCATTAGATGGAGGTAAACATGGAATTTGTTTCTCTTCAGGTATGGCTGCGGTTGACAGCATTATGAAACTTTTTAAATCGGGTGACCATATTGTCTGCTCCGATGATGTGTATGGGGGGGTATCCAGACTGTATAATAATCTGCTGGTAAATTATGATCTAACATTTACCTATGTAAATTCATCCAATCCTCAGGAAGTAGAAGATGCCATTCAGGACAATACTAAACTGATTTGGATTGAAACGCCTACAAATCCACTATTAAAGGTAACCGATTTAGATGTTGTGGGGAAAATTGCCAAAAAACATGGCATATTATATGGAGTAGATTCTACCTTTTCTACACCGGCATTG
>Ga0208747_1000545_pt1 | contig 11451 bp, 6 predicted proteins | sample Knorr_S7_td_AAIW_FD_185597 | JGI IMG/M metagenome (GOLD analysis project Ga0208747, IMG submission 185597) | Marine microbial communities from Southern Atlantic Ocean transect - Knorr_S7_td_AAIW_ad_750m_LV_A (SPAdes) (version 2) | ecosystem: Environmental > Aquatic > Marine > Oceanic | place...
GGGATTGTATTGGAACTGGGCATTAAAGGCCCTCAAGGCCAATTCTTCGAATTTCAGATCACTCCAACACGATGTGAAATCCTGTGAGAAGTGTATTTCCAGTTCGCTGGCTAACACATCGAATTCTTCTGGTACCCTACCAATCGGAGACATCCTCGTTGATGATATATCAGTCATAGTTGGTAATGTATGGTGTTACTAGATACCAAGTGCGAGAAACCCACAACAACAACCGCCATCTGGGTGTCTCGTTAGTGGCCCCTCGAACTCTTCGGTTAGAGTCGGCTTATTACACAACTAGGGAGGATTAGATGAAGAGGACCGCACATTCGCGTGTTCTCATACTGTTAGTGAGCCATCTCAGTGGATTCTCCCTGGCTCATCCATCTGCTGCACAGGAATCACCTGGAGTCACCCTAGAGGCGCTGCCTCTCGAAGTTGATCTCGTTCTTGATGGTCGCATCTTGGAGGAATCCTGGTTTTCCGCAGTCCCGATCACTGATTTTACTCAGCAGGAGCCGGTCGAAGGCGGGGTTCCGTCGGAGGAGACCGAGATTCGCGTCCTTTTCGATGAAGACAACCTCTACATCGGTGTCATCATCTACGACGACCCCGAAGAGGTCTTGGCATATCAGCGTGAACGGGACGCCATGCTCAGTACGGATGATCGGTTCATGTGGATCCTGGACACGTTCCTGGACGGTCGGACCGGGTACTTCTTCGAGATCAACGCAGCCGGTCTCATGGGTGACGGGATCTTACGCTCCGGCGGTGGTGGTGGTGGTGGACGTTTCGGTGGAGGTTTTTCCGGTGGTGGCGCGAACAAGGCGTGGGACGGGATCTGGGAGGCACGTACTGCGATGCGTCCCGATGGCTGGTCCGCAGAGATCCGGATCCCGTTTCGTACACTGAACTTCGATCCCGATAACGACACATGGGGTATCAACTTCCAGCGTACGATCCGGCGCCGTAACGAAGAGATCCTGTGGCGGGGTTGGAAGCGGACCGAGGGGCTGCGCAGACCGATCTACGCCGGGCGTATGACGGGCCTCCAGAATCTGTCCCAAGGACTGGGACTCGAGGCGGTACCGTCGACGATCGTGGGCTGGCGCACCATCCCTGCGAACGCAGAACCGACCACAGTGCCTCGTGATCTCAGCTTGGACGTCAATTACAGTCTGACGTCGAGCCTGCGTGCTTCGGTGTCCGTAAACACGGACTTCGCCGAAGTCGAGAGTGACCAGCGGCGTGTGAACCTCACGCGCTTCCCGATCCGCTTCCCCGAACGCAGGAATTTCTTTCTTGAAGGCTCCAATGTCTTCTCGTTCGCGCCCAGAAGTGGTCCATCTCCTTTTTACTCGCGCAACATCGGACTCAGGAGTGGCCAGCAGATCCCGATCAACTACGGCGGTCGTGTTACCGGCCAGGTCGGTCAGTACGAGGTTGGCTTCTATCAACTAGGGACCAGTGACCATACGTACCTGGACGGTACAGGGACGGATAAACTCATTCCCTCGGAACAGTTCACGGTCGGGCGGATCAAGAGGCAGATCTTCGAACAATCGACAATCGGGGCAATCTATACCCGGCGTGGGACAGAGTCCGATCTGTCAGGGTTCCTTCCAGTAGACCGCCATACCGCCGGCCTCGACCTTGCAGTGAATACCCGGAATTTTGCCGGGAACAGCAATATGGAACTCGAAGCATTCGCAATATGGAACTCTAATCCAGACCCGACCCAAGAGCTCACACTTAAAGATCTCTCTGCACATGGACTACGAATTAATTTTCCTAATGATACCTGGTCCGGGCACCTATCCTACCGTCAATTTGGTGACGCGTACCGGCCTGCTCTAGGCTTTGTCACACGAAATGATTTCCGGCGTGTGGAGCCTCGCATCGGCTGGTCACCACGCCCGAATATCGACTGGCTACGAACGGTTCGTTTCTCCGCACAATTCCGTCATCAAGAGGAGCTAGGGACAGGGATCACAGAAGAACGTGAATGGGATCTTGGCCTCTTGGGCCTCGATTTCGAGAGCGGAGATGGTTTTGATGTTAATGCCAAGAGGACTTTTGAATATCTGGATCGCCCGTTCTTCGTGAGTGAAGGTATCCCGATTACTGAAGGTGATTATACAAGTTGGGAGTATCGGGTAATTGCCCGCACAGCGAGCAGGCGGCGCTTTTCAATGTATGGCGGTTTCACGGTAGCCGATTTTTGGAACGGAGAGCGCTTGCAATTCGGTGGAAGACTTACGTTCCGACCCAACCCTGGAATCAGTATTGGGACCAACATTCAACGCAATCAAGTGACCCTCCCGCAGGGACAGTTTGATGCTGATTTATATGAGATAGAGGGCCAGTGGAACCCCACTCCTTGGGTCAGCGCTACGACTCAGTTGCAGTACGATGACGTAAGCGATATCGCAGGACTTTTCGCAAGGGTGCGCTGGATCGTGAAGCCGGGAAATGACCTCTACTTCGTGTACACGCACAACTGGCAGAACCTGGGTACCGACATCCTAGATAACACGGATCTGATCACACTGTCACGGGGTGGGGCAATCAAGGCCAACTACACGTACCGTTTTTAAGTTCTGTAACGAGTGTCCTCGTCAGAAGAGGATGGCCAAGAGAGTCGCTTCCCGGTAACTAAGTACATTGATTTCTTCTCACTCGGCCTGGTTCGAGGCCACCTGCATAGAGAATTTTTTCACGCAAGCGCTCTCCTTCTTCATCCACAAAATTGACCACAACCTTCAAGGAAGCTGCAGCAGCTTCATATGATTCGACGGGAAAATCTGTCTGCTCGGCATGTCGCAGAGCGCCCTCAAGTGAACGCAGTTCCGCTTCTGCTTTTTCGGTCGCCCTACGAAGGCGGTTTAGCGCTTTTCTGGCTTCAGATTCAGCAGTTGTCATGATGAAGTATTCTAACTGTGAGTCGAGAGTATTCGGTCTAGAAAACTGGATCAGGGTAAATGGGCAAACAACCGTTAGCTGGAACCGCTTGACCCCGCGGGGTAGTCAGCCCACATGACTAAGCAACTCGACCTGATCGTTGTAGGAGCGGGACCATGTGGTATCGCGGTCGGCGCTGCAGCCGAACAGGCTGGACTTTCGTGCATGTTGATAGAGAAGGGATGCATTAGTAATTCGCTCGTTAGCTACCCCTACTACATGACCTTCTTCAGTACAGCCGTAATGCTCGAAGTCGGAGGCGTGCCATTCGCGATTCCAAATGCGAAACCTACACGGCGTGAGGCTCTCGCTTACTACCGCCGGGTTGTGGAGCATTGCGGTGTTGATGTGAAGCAGTACGAAGAAATGGAAGACATCTCGGGACAGGAAGGAAGCTTCACGGTTTGTACCCGCAGGATGACGGGAACCGAGAACACATACCGTGCCCGTGCAGTCGTAGTCGCGACCGGCAGTCTACACGAGCCAAATCACCTCAGCATTCCCGGAGACGATTTACCGAAAGTGCGCCATTATTACCACGAACCTTATCCCTACTACGACCAAGAGGTTTTGGTCGTTGGAGCGGGCAACTCAGCCGTGGAGTCAGCTCTAGAGATGTTCCGGAATGGTGTCAGAGTGACGATGGCTCACTTTGCTGACTCAATTGATAGAGGGGTTAAGCCTTGGGTTGTTCCAGATATTACCAACCGCCTGGATCGAGGAGAGATTCCGATGTACTGGAAGCACAGGGTCACCGAGATTAGACCATCGTCAGTGCTTCTGCGACATGAAGAAACAGGAGAGGAAGCAGAAATCAAGAATGACTTTGTGTTAGCCATGACGGGCTGGCGTGCTAACCATAAACACCTTGAAGCGCTCGGCGTTCAAATCAACCCAGAAACAGGGATCCCGGATTATAGCCAAGAGACAATGGAGACTAACGTCCCCGGTATATACATCGCGGGCGTAGTCGCAGCTGGCCATGACGCAAACAAGATTTTCATCGAGAACGGACGTGAGCACGGACGACTAATCACTACTGATTACCTGAGTAAGGGTTCGGTGAGGTAACGAGCCTTTAGTTGGCCTCTTCGCCCAAGCCCAGTTGTTGAGCCAGAAATGCTAGTTCTCTCACGGTATCTTCGATCCTAAGACTGATCGGACGCCCCCGTCCTCCCGCATGACCTCCACGCGAGTCGTACCAGAGTACCACCGGTAAACCAGAAGCAGTCGCAGCTTGGAGTCGAGCAGCCATCTTCCTTCCCTGAAGGGGCGAGACTCGAGTATCTAAGTCGCCTGTCGTAAGCATAACCGCGGGGTATTTCACGCCATCGCGAATAGCTTGATAGGGTGAGTAGCGACGCATCGCTTCGAATTGGTTCGGTATACTCGCATCACCATATTCGAGTAAGGCCGGCATGTTATTTGTCTCAGTGAATTGATAAAACCGAACCATATCAAGATCTGGATAGGTGCAAAGTACTGCTCGAAAGAGTTCGGGACGTTGTGTCATTGCGCTTCCCACGAGAAGCCCGCCGTTACTTCCTCCACTGATCGCGAGATGGTCAGGATCGGTGAACCCTGCTTCAATTAGTTTCTCTGCTGCGGCAATGAAATCATCAAATACGTGCTGTTTATTCTCTAGCATTCCATCCTGGTGCCAGGTTTCGCCAAACTCGCTCCCACCACGTAGCGTAGCGACCGCATAAACCCCACCAGCTTCTAGCCAGGCTAATCTCGTCGTCGAGAAACCCGGCTTCGTATTTGAATTAAAGCCGCCGTAGCCATTTAGAATGGTTGGATGACTCCCATCCAGGTCGAGTCCAACCTTGTGCATTACATAAACTGGAGCTCGAACTCCTCCAGTTGAGGTGAACCACAACTTAGTCACGTCATAAGCTGATGAATCAAAAATCACCTCAGGCGCATCTGATACCTCGCGCTCTCCTGTCTCCAGGTCGAGGAGATACCGCGTTTGCGGTGTTAAGTAACCATTTACACTCAGGCTCGCTTTGCCGTTCTCGGAGGCAGATATGCTGACCGAAGAATTATCTGGCACCTCGATCTCTCCTGAGGGTGAGCCGTCTAAATCGAATACCCGTATCCGGTTTGCAACTTCATGTAGATAGGTCGCATAAATCTTGTCGTCGATGAACGTATAACTCTCAAAAAGATCATCTGTCTCTGGGAGTAACTGTTGCCATGCCTCACGATCCGGCATTTCAGGATCAACCACAAGAAGCCGGTAGTTAGGGGCGCTGAAGTCTGTCCTGAGGTAAATACGTCCATCATGGAAGCGATGCTGGAAGTGTGCAGCTACCCCTTCGACAATAGGACGCACTGCACCATCACCACTCTGGATAAAAATGTCGTTCCTGGCCCACCCATGTTGGACGGTGAAAATTCGGTACTTGCCTTCAGCAACGATATCCATGCCAATAAATGCGGTTGGTCCATAGCCTTCTCCCCAAATCTCTTCATCCTCAGAGAAGTCTTGGCCCAAGGTATGATGCCTAATACGCGGACCCGTTTCACGAGAGCGGTACGTGTAGTAGAAACCAGTTCCGCTATCGTCAAATTCGACTCCGCTGTAGAGCGCATCTGCTAAACGGTCCGGGAGATCTTCACCTGATTGGAGGTTTCTTATCCTGACAGCAATCTCATCGGCTCCACCCTGCCTGATTGAATACATCATCAGAGTACCGTCAGGTGAAAAATCCATGATAGAGAATAGAGTGCGGTACGTGGGGTCTAGGTCTGCCGGATCGAGTACAACTTCATACGTATCTTCAGTGGTGGGCTCGGAATCTTCGGAGGCAACTCTCCTGTAGATCCTCGCCGCCTCTTCACCTTTACGGCGCATGGTGAAGTATTCCCAATCCCCGGCTTGCCGTGTTGATCCAATGTCATCTGTGTCAATCAGCTCACTCAATCGTGACCGGAACGCATCGCGTATCTCACTCTCACCGATGATATCCTCGGCGTAGGCATTTTGATCGTCGATCCACGCCCGGGTTTCCGGGGCGTCCTGTTCTTCTAGCCAACGGTAATCGTCCGGGATTTCAACACCGTGCAGGACATCTATCACCGTCTCGATCCTCGTATCCGGAGGCGGCGGATAACTCCCTAGGGAACAAGCTTGCAGGATCGCGGACAACGCGAGAAGAGTAACAGAGCGGAACAGATAGATCTTATTCACCATTGAGCCCTAGGGTGGAGACATGTGCACAACCTCACCGAGATTCGAGCCTTAGCACGGACGCCGTCAAGCGGGGGGCTGAGTACCCACAAGGCAAGGGGCCGGACTTGAAAATCCGACCCCTGCCTCTATTCACTCTAATCCGCTAAAAAAACCCATCATAGAAGGCGGGCTTAGGCATGCGGATTTAGTCCATCCAGACGTCTTCTAGAACGGCTACGGTTGTGTAATAGCTCTCTCCATCTACCGTGAGTTGAACTCGATAAACGCCTGTTGAGGCCAATTGACCCTGCCTTCCGCGCCCACCACCACGTCCACCACGTCCGCCCCCTGCTGCCGGCGGGCTCCCCCGAAGATCCCACTGGATGCGGTTAAGGCCCATTGCTCCAGTGCCTTCGATCGTGACAACGACCTCTCCTGTCACAGGATTACTAATTGTGACCTGAACGTCACCGTCAATCTCATCTTTAAGCCAGTACTGTATTGCTGTCCCGGCTGGTGCACTTTCGCCCACCCAATTCTTGGAACCAGTCACAGCACGGTCCAGCCTTCGATCTCGTTTCCATCGTACCGCCTCACGCGCATCGAACAAATGGACCTCAGTCATAGCGACCTCACTCGTCAACTCCTGAAGCGCTGTGATGTCGTCCATCACGTAAACGGACCTACCATGCGTTGCGAGAACGAGATCATTATCCCTTGGGTGGACAAGCACATCATCAATGCGGACAACAGGAAGCCCATTCATGAATGATTGCCACGACTGTCCCGCATTGCGAGAAATGAAGAAGCCAAACTCCGTTCCTACATAAAGTAGGTTCACATTTCTCGGATCCTCACGGATCGTATTCACATTGCCGAACTCGGGGAGGTCTGAAGATATGCTCTGCCAGCTCTCACCATAGTCATGTGTGACATACACATAGGGCCTAAGATCGTCATCCCTGTGCCCGTCTAGTGAAGCGTAAGCCGTTGCCGGGTCGAAGTGCGATGCTTCGACTCGGGACACGTAGTACCGGGTCGTACCACCTGGGAGATTCCCGCTCACCTCAGCCCAATTCGTGCCCCCATCTCGACTCACACTAATGTTTCCGTCGTCGCTTCCGTGCCAGAGAACTCCAGGCATCACCGATGACTCGGCAAGGGTTACACCGGTACTCCAGTTCGAGACACCATCATTTCGAGAAATGTTACACTCCACACCACGCTCGAGCTGCTGACAACGCGGCAGTGAATTCTGGACACCCATCAGGACGATACCGTCCCGATCCACGTTCTTGGACAAATCAGGGCTCATGGTCCAGGTATTCCCCCGATCACGGGATATAAAGAATCGGTTACCGGCCACATAGATCGTGCTCGGATTGTGCGGAGAGAGCATGAACGGTGTATTCCAGTTCCAACGTATCTGCGTACCTGCCTCAGGCTCCGGAACAATGTTGCTCGTACCTCCACCACCCCCACCACCTCGTCCACCTCGTCCACCACCCCCTTGGCCGCGCGGCCGAATACTCTGCTGCTCACCCGTATACAGGTTGTACCGGTTCACATTCCCGTTCTGAGATTCAGAGTAGATGATGTTCGAGTCCGTCGGATCCTGTTGAGTATAGAAGCCATCACCACCTCCAGCTCCGAACCAATCCTGGGAGAGGATATCTCCTTCACGTACCGCACTCGGACCGCACCACGTCCCATTATCTTGTAACCCGGTACAAACCCGGTAGGGACGATCCATGCTCACCGAAGCATGGTATGGCTGACCAACTGCCCAGCTGCGGTGGGACTCCCATGTTTCTCCCTGATCGTACGTCACATCAACTCCCCCATCATTCCCGATCAGCATGTGGTTATGGTTCTCTGGGTTAATCCACATTGCATGCTGGTCAACGTGTCCAAAACCACTCAGGGTTTCCCACGTTTGTCCTCCATCACGTGACTTGGCTACCTGTTGATCCACGGTATAGACAAGGTTTGGATCCTCGGTGGAGACCCGGATCTGACTGAAATACATGGGGCGCCCATTCTCATTGCTGCGGAACCCCCAGGTTGCTCCTCCGTCCGTCGAACGCCAAATACCAGACCACTGCTGATCATCCGGAGGCTCCCCGTCCTCAGCTAGAGCCTGCCAGGCTTCGCGTTCCTGGTCGGTTAGTGGGCTTACCTGGTCTGCTACGACCTCGATCTGCGCGTAAATCACACTCGGGTCCGCTGGTGTCGTGGCGAGAGCGACTCGTCCCATTGTGCCACTGGGAAGCCCGTTGCCCTGAAGGCGCTCCCAATTATCCCCTCCATCGGTGGATGTCCACATTCCACTTCCCGGGCCACCACCTACGAAGCAACATCCACTTCTCCGTCGTTGGTACATCGCAGCGAAAAGCTTTTCGGGATTGGACGGATCAATAATCAAATCCGTTGCACCAGTATTTTCGTCAATACTCAGGACAAGATCCCAGTTGCCACCACCGTCGGTTGATTTGTATACCCCCCGTTCCGGGTTTGGCCCGAACAGATGGCCAGTCGCTGCAAGCCAAACGGTGTTGGCGTCGTTAGGGTGCACAACTACCCTGGCGATTGACTGAGTCTCCCGGAGGCCGACATAAGTGAAGGAATCTCCACCATCGGTCGACTTGTAGACTCCTGCCCCAAACGAAGAACTTTGACGGTTATTAGCCTCGCCGGTCCCAACGTATACGACGTTAGGATCGGACGGCGCTATCGCTACCGACCCGACCGAATGAGTTGCATAAGTGTCGAAGACCGGCTCAAAAGTTGTGCCGTTGTTGACGGTCCTCCAAAGACCGGCAGTCGCAAAACCCACGAAATACCTATGTGGGTTGCTGTGATCAACGGCCAGATCGTCAACACGACCACCTTGTCCGACGGGACCAATTGAGCGCCAATGGAAAGTTCTTAGAACCGGGTCATCTGAGCTATTTATCACTTCCTGATTCTCAGCCTGTGCTGACACCTCCAGGGGTGTTAACCAGGGTGTGAAGCCTAAAACGAGTGCAATTCTAAGGAGGCTTAAACTGGACATGATCTATTCCTTGCCATGAGTCCCGCTATGTGGGCCGCTGAAAGTTGAATCGAGCGCTCCATACGTCAAACTCAAGAAGCCTGCCCAGATCTACTAACCCGAAAAAAGAGAGAGGTGGGTGCGCATCCGTATGCGGTGTCCGTGGACCCGACAATGCTACTCCTGCGGAACCGTCACACCCTGACCGTGGAGTGTTACGACTTCACAGCCTCTCCGGACATAGGCAAGTCCAATGACCTCACCAAACTTGGGTGATTGAACAGCCGAGGTGATAAAGCCGACTACCTTATCGGAGTCTTCATCATGGAGTTCAGTACCACTCCGGGGTGTGGGCACATCACCGAACCTAAGCATCTTGAGGCTCTTATTTACATGCCCGCGATCGCGGATACGGATGATCACTTCCTGGCCAGTGAAGCACCCTTTCTCGTAGTCGATTGACCGCTTATGGATTCCGGCCTCTATCGGGATCGTTTGCTCATCCATATCCGTGCCAAATACTGGCCGACCAGCTTCGACGCGAAGGGTAGACCAGACACCCAGGCCCGCCGGAGCCGCACCATCACTTACAAGTGTTTTCCAGAACTCCCGTAGTACTTCAGTGGCCCCGATAACAGAATACGCCTCCGGCCACACATCTTCAGTTTTCATGACTAAGAGGCCATCCATTAGATCCGTACCTAATAAGCGCCAAGCACCCTCCGGCAATCGAGCCAATTCGCCTGCCTGCACACAAGCGCCAAGCGCCAAGCGGGATAATATCTCAGCAGCGGCAGGGCCGACGACAGTAACCATCCCTACAGCACCTGAAACATCCTCGGCAATAGCAAAGCGTGGCGGAAGGAATTTTTTCAAGTTTTCCGTTAGCCCGGTAACTCCCGCTACTGGGATATCTAGTAAGATGCCAGCCTCATCCTCAGAACCGGTAAGAATCGTCCAAAGATCGGTAATCATCTTGCCTTTACTGGTGAGTACTCCGTGGTACGTGCCCAAGCCACCGAGCACCCCATCCGTGACATGAGACGGAGGGTCAGGTATACGGCCCGTTAGTATCCCCTCAAGCATGCGACCGGCTGCTTGGCCTGTGATGACAAGCCTGCCCCGATGGCTCCGATCAAAAACAGCCACTTCTTCGGTTGCCGCTCTATACTCAGCTGCCGGATCACCAAAATGCCGGATCACCGGCCGACCCTGATACTCGGTAGCAACACCACCTGACGCGATCATTATATTGGAGAGTGGGCTGGGCTTTTCCATACTCAAAAGCTAATCCGGATTTTATGAGTTAATCGACACCACGCCACTAAGAAAAGTGTCCCGGCGAGAGATCTGCTTCCATACACTTCCAACGGCTTGGATTATCCCTCTTCCGTTCTGCTAACCAAAGGGCGGTGAGGCGCGTATCAGCTTCCTCGAGTGACAGGAAGCAAGTTGAAACTATAGAAAGCAGACACTTTATGGGAATAAAGTTATTCACTTGAAGCGACCAGTAGCATCAGGGGTGGATTATACCCCGCACCTTGCACTACGCTTTAGCATCACTGATGCAGGGTGTGTTTAACAGAAGGGATTTGCACACCGCGCATCTTCATTACATGCTCCATTACCCATGCGCCCCAACCAGGGGGAACAATGACAAATGAGCCGCGTGACCAAAGACCGCAGATCCGGCTGTCTCAGCTCAGTCATGGTGCCGGTTGAGCTTGTAAGCTCGGGATGACCGAACTGACGCAGGTACTGCGTCATGTCCTACCGGTAGAAGATCCAAATGCCCTCGTGGGTCATACGACGGGGGATGATGCGGCCGTGTACCGTATCGCCGACGACCGGGCACTGGTTGTAACCGCGGATTTCTTCACACCCATTGTTGACGACCCCTACGACTTCGGCCGCATAAGCGCAACTAACGCGCTCTCAGACATATACGCTATGGGAGCACGCCCCTTATTTGTGCTGAATCTGGTAGGGTTCCCCCGCACACTTTTAGGGGACGGGATTCTCGACGAGATCCTGAGGGGTGGAAGCGACGTGACCCGAGCAATAGGCATACCAACATTAGGTGGTCATTCGATTGACGATAAGGAACCCAAATACGGACTTGTCGCTATTGGTGAAGTCCATCCAGACAGGATGGTGACAAATTCAGGAGCTCAGGTAGGGGATGCGTTAGTCCTCACGAAACCACTTGGGTCAGGTGTGATCGCTACCGCTCTAAAGAAGGGTGAGGCTGACGAGGACGTGATCGCCACAGCCG
>Ga0208747_1000549_pt1 | contig 11357 bp, 8 predicted proteins | sample Knorr_S7_td_AAIW_FD_185597 | JGI IMG/M metagenome (GOLD analysis project Ga0208747, IMG submission 185597) | Marine microbial communities from Southern Atlantic Ocean transect - Knorr_S7_td_AAIW_ad_750m_LV_A (SPAdes) (version 2) | ecosystem: Environmental > Aquatic > Marine > Oceanic | place...
CCTCGCCTGGAGCACGGTTACCGGTCTGCAAACTGGCGCGGAACTGTGGATCTTCGGCAGCGACGGCACCATCAGAGTGGAGGGTCCGCCCTTCGACAAGGTCTTTGTGGGAAAGAATGGAGACAAGGAATTGAAGGAACATCCCATCGCCGACGACAAACGTGGCAAATGGCGGGTCGAGCAAGACTTCATCGAGTCCATCCGCGGTGCACCCGTGACCCTCACCCCATTCGACGTGGGCGTGCAATACATGGAGTTCACCGAGGCAGTCACCCGCAGCGCCCAATCAGGGCAGGCTATATATCTGCCCCTTTAAATCAATCTCGATAATCAAAACCCGTTTTACCCAGGGAGTGCAACCATGGCGTCAGAAGGAATAAGACTTGGCCTAATCGGGGCCGGGAAGAACACCCGAGACCGGCATATCCCCGGTTTCCAGGATGTAGACGGAGTAGAGATTGCGGCGGTAGCCAACCGCAGTCGGGCGTCAAGTCAGGTGGTGGCCGACCAGTTCAACATCTCCGCCGTCTACGAAAACTGGCAGGAACTGCTGGAGGACCCAAGCATCGATGCCGTCTGCATCGGCACCTGGCCCTACATGCACCGCACCCTGACCCTGGCCGCCCTTGAAGCTGGGAAGCACGTTCTCTGCGAAGCCCGCATGGCCGCCACCGCCCAGGAAGCCCAGGAGATGCTGGACGCCTCCAGGCAGCGGCCGGACCTGGTCTCCCAGATCGTCCCGTCTCCCCTGACATTCAAGATCGACCGGCTGCTCCAGGGAAAGATTTCTGAGGGTTACATCGGCGACATAATCGGCGTGTCGGTGCAGTCTTTGGGGAACGCCTTCATGGAACAGGGCGGGCCCATGCACTGGCGTAACGATCGGGATCTCAGCGGCTACAACATCCTGAACATGGGCATCTGGTACGAGGCAATGATTCGGTGGGTAGGCCGAGCCACCAAGGTGACCGCCATGACGTCGATCAACGTCAACAGCCGAAAGGAGGAAAACGGTGAAGTGGTTGACGTTTCCATCCCCGACCACGTGAGTGTCATCGCCGAGCTGGCCAACGGGGCCATGGCCAACATGCAGTTCAGCGCCGTGACCGGCCTGTCATCAGGCAACGGTGTCTGGATCTACGGCAGCGAGGGAACGCTCCACGTGGACGGCGCCCAAAACGTCTACGGTGGCCAACGGGGCGACGACAAGCTGCAAGAGATCAACAACCCCGAGGAGGGCCGGGCTTACTGGCGCGTGGAAGAGGAATTCTGCAACGCCATCCGCGGTCAAGAAAAGATCACCCGCACACCCTTCGAAGTCGGCCTCCACTACATGGAGTTCACCGAGGCCGTGACCCGAAGCGCCCAGACCGGCCAGACGGTCGCCCTGCCGCTTTAGGTCCGCGAACCATACTTGCCATGCTCCGCTCGTCCTGAGCCCGTCAAAGGATATGCATATGTCCTGGTTGGGTCTGGAGAAACACTAATCACTTTAAGCGATGGTTCGACAGGCTCACCATGGGCGGGATTAGGACTATCGGCGGACTTAATACTCCACCCGGTACACCCGTTCCGCAGTGCCTTGGAACATGGCGGCCCGTTCGCTGGCTGAATAGCTCTTGGATAGGAGTTTGAAGGCGTTATAAAGCACGTTGTAAGAATGGCCTACTTTGTCAGGTGGGAAGTTGCTTTCAAACATCCCGCGGTCCGGCCCAAACTGCTCGATAGCGTAGTTCATGTACGGCGCCATCAGCCCCGCTAATTCTTCCGATCCGATAGGTTTTTCTCGGGCGTACCAGTCATACCCTGTACGGGGCTGACCAATACCGCCAAGTTTGACGACGACGTTAGGGCACTTGGCCACCGCCGCCAACCCTTCCCTCCAAATGGGCAGCACCTCTTCGTCGCGGTCGGCGTACGGCCCCGTGCGCAGCACGCCACCGATATGATTCAAAATGATGGTCAGTTCGGGTATCGCCTGGGCAAACTCCACCAGCTCAGGCAATTGATGAAAGTACATCCAGGCGTCGAAAGACAACCCCATGCGGGCCAAAACCCTGGCTCCCGCCTGGAATTCTGAGGTCGCTAATTGGCTTTCCAGATCCCAGCGGTTGCTCTGAATCCCCGGATGACGGTCCCAGGTGAGGCCGTGGCGTATCCCGCGGAAACGATTGGGGCTCGCCGCCACCAGCGCTTCCAGGACCGGCGCGACCCTTTCCCCCAGGTTTAGGTTGGCGTGTCCCACGATGGCGGCCGCGGCTTTTGCCTCACCGTAAAGACCTGTTGCAGCGGCGGCGGCCATTCCCTGGACAAACTCAACCTCACCCACCGGGCGCATCTCTTTTGGACCGTCGACACGGTACATCGCGTTGGTCTCGACAAAAACGGTAGAACGCACGTTGTGGCCGCTGTTCAAATCAGCGTACAGCTCATGCAGCAGATATGTTTGGTAAGGGATGCGGGCGGGTCGCTTGTCCCACAGATGGTGGTGGGGATCGCAGATAGGAATCTCTGGCTCCAGTGTTGGCTCTTGTGTTAACGCGAGCCAGTCGTTACCCCCAAACGGCATCTTCGTGCCTCCATTCTAAAATGCAACAATCTAACCTACCACGAAATCGGAGGGACCGCGGGGAAGCCGCTTCAGTGCCCGAATCGCTACGAGTGTCCTCCGTGACCATGCCCGGTCTTTTCGAACCTGGACACTTGTCCGCGATGCCCCGGCGTGAAATTGACCTGCGCCTCTGCCGCGATGTCTTCGCCGTTCTCCTCGACCCACCGCAAGAGCGTGTCGATTGACAGGTCTTCCAGAGGCGACAGCAGTTCGGCTAACGCGCGTGCGCTCAACCGGTTGATTTCCTCAAGCTCCTCTTGAAGAAATCGTAAAACGTGGTCGTGCCGTTCGATCAAACGCTGACTTTTCGGACCGCGGTTAAGCTCATCGACCACGACACCTTGGACCGGGATGTTCGTGTACCGGGCTAATGTCCTGATGGGACCAGGGCGGCAGCCTGGACCAGAACAGTTTATGGGCCGCTGTGATCAAGTTCGGGATCGTCTATGGGCACGTCCCCGCTCTCCCTCTCAATCATAGCTTCCAGACCGTCCGACTCTCCGAAGCTCAAGTGATCCCGCAGATTGGCGACCAAGTTTTCGATTTCCGATGGGTCGGTATGAAATCGATACAGAGAGTGTCGCAGAATCTCTAGGCCGGCCTCCATCTGAGGCCAGACCACTTCCTGCACACCCAGTTCCTGGAACCGTTCTCCCTCGTCCCGCCAATGGACCCTGGCGACAATGTCCAGATCGGGCGCGATGCGGAGGGCATGTTGGGCGGTGAGCCAAGCCGCTATGGGGTCCCCGACGCTGATGACCATCAATCGAGCATGTTTGACCCGGGCAACATCCAAAACCGTCTCGCTGTCGCTCGACCCGTGAATCACTTGATGTCCCGAATTCTTCCATTCAGCCACCACGTATGGGTCCAGGTCGATCCCGATGATCGGAACCTTGTGCTCGGTGAGTTCTTCGGCGACGAGATGGCCTACCCGGCCCAACCCACACACTATTGCGTGGCCGTACATCGGCGGGACTTGGTCCTCTGCGCTTTGGCTGCTCAGCCGGTGGGGCCGCAAAATAGCCACCCGGTTCCCTAGCCGGTCGACGGCTTGAGAGCCCCCAGCCAGGATGAGAGGAGTAAGCGCCATGGTTATGACCGCTGAGACAACCGTCAAGGTTAAGAAATCTTGAGTAACTATCCCAAGCGCCGTGGCAGACCCAACAAGGATAAAGCTGAATTCTCCGATCTGCCCCATGCCAAGACCGGTCAACACGGAGGTATGAGGAAGGAACCCAAAACCACGCACCAAAAACGTTGTGATCACGAATTTCATCAGTATTATGGACCCAACCAACGGCAGCACCAGGTCAAGGTTATCAGCAAGGAAGGATGGATCGGTGAGCATGCCTAATGAGACGAAGAAAAGGGCGGAAAAAGTGTCGCGCAGGGGAACTACTTCCGATAGAGCCCGGTGGCCGAAGTCTGTTTCGCTGAGCAACAGTCCAGCGACGAAAGCCCCCAGCGCGGCGGAAAGCCCTAAACTCTCGGTGGCTGCGGCAGAGACGAAGGTAATGGCGACCACCGTAACGATAAATATCTCCCTGGACCCCAACCCGGTGATCCGGGCGAGCAGCCACGGAATCCCTTTACTGCCAAGAATGATCATCAGGCCCAACAGAATCACTGCTTTGAGGAGTCCGAAGCCCAAGTCGGTCAGAAAATCCTCCCCACTCAGAGCTGGAAGGAGAGCAATTATCGGAACAAAGGCGAGGTCCTGGATCAGGAGTATTCCGGTGAGAATCCGCCCGTGAAGACTGTGGAGTTCACCGCGGTCGCTTAACGTTTTCATTACAACCATGGTGCTGCTTAGCGCCGCCACCAAACCCAGGACCGCCGCTTCTTCGTGACCCAAGTCCAGAACATAGAGTCCAAGCGGATATACAGCGGAGGCTGTGAGAACTATCTGAATGACGCCTGCTCCCACCACCACGCGGGTCAGCTGGTAAATCTCCCTGAAAGAGATTTCTATCCCTATGGCAAAAAGGAGCAGGATAACGCCAAGATTGGCAAATGTTTCAACGCGCTCTGGGTCATCGACGAATTCCAATACGTCAGGACCAATCAAGATGCCCAGAGCGATGTAGCCAAGCAGGGCCGGTAACCGGAGCAGTCGGGCGGCCAGGCCTCCCCCGGCGGCGGCGGCAAAAATCACAACAAGGTCGGTGAAAAGGCCGCCTTCGATATTCATTGAGGAGGGTCCTTTGTTCTCCGGCGGGGTTGATCAGCACGGGATACGAGACGAACTGGCCGCGGCTAACTACCGCAAGATCTTAGCGAACTTCTGGCGGACCTTGGCGACCTTGGGGCTGATGACCACTTGGCAGTACATACTCCCAGGGTTGTTCTGGTAGAACTGGCGATGTTCTTGTTCAGCCTCATAGAACTTTTCGAACTCGGCGATCTGAGTGACCACCGGCCCAGGCAAATCGCCGGCTGCGTCCAGTTCCTTGATGTACGCCTCACCCTGCTCTCGTTGTTCGTCACTGGTGTAAAAAACCACCGATCGGTAACGTGCGCCTTGGTCGGCGCCTTGGCGGTTGAGAGTAGTGGGGTCGTGGGTAGCGAAGAAGATCTCAAGCATTTCCGGGAAGGTTATCTGTCCGGGGTCAAACTCCAGACGCACCGCTTCCGCGTGTCCGGTGGTCTCACCGCACACCTCATAATAGCTGGGGTTCTCCACGTGTCCGCCTGAATAGCCGGATGCGATGGAGGTCACCCCTTTTATCTCCATGAACACAGCTTCCACGCACCAGAAGCATCCACCGCCGAATACTGCAACCTGCCTATTATTCTCCATCTTTATCTCTCACTACCGGTTTAGTTCGTTGAATGGTCTAGCCGACTATGTCGGCCAGGCGGTCTAGCTGGCCCATCTCAGCAGCCGTGGGCAAAAATATTAGCTCGTCCATGCCGATTCCTTCCAGGTCGCGGATCATGACGGTGAGCGCCTCAGTGGACGAAACCGCATTCTGGGCCATTTGCTCGGCGACCGGACCCAAGAACGAGTAATAGTGCCTGATGTAATCGCCCACAACATTGGCGGCGTTGGGCCCAAGGGCATAGGAGGCCACGGCGGCCAATCTCGGCTTGCCTGGTTTGCCAGCCTCGTTCCAAGCGTCAACCGCCATCTTATATGATGCTTCTACCGACTCGGGCTGAGTTCCCGCGGCCAAGAATCCGTCGGCCAACCTGCCGGCCCGCGCGATGGCCAGGGGCGTGCCGCCGCCGATCAGAATCTCAGGTCCGCCTTTCTGAACGGGCGGCGGACCCATGGGCCCAACGTCGTTGTCGGAATCAACATCCTCGCCAGACCATACGCGTTTCATATAGGCGATCTGGGCTTCAAACCGCCGGCCCCGGTTGTTGTACCGGGCGGGCGCGGCTTTGTAGTCGTCGGGACGGCGCCCTACGCCAAGGCCCAAGGTGAGGCGTCCGTTTGAGATAGCGTCCAGACTAGCTGCCTGCTTGGCCAGCACTCCCTCATTTCGAAGTGGGGCCAGCATCACGCCGGTCATGAGCCTGATCCTGGTAGTCACCGCCGCAGCGGAAGCTAACATTATGAAGGGCTCGTAGTTCTGGTAGACCAGGCGGTCGATTGTCCCCAAAGTGGAGAACGGGCCAGCGTCAGCGCGCTGAGCCCATTCCAATATGAAATCCCCCTTAACACCCGGGACGTTCCCAGGCAGGCCGATACCAATCTTCATGTCAATCCTTGATTAGTTGCTTCTCACGAAGTCTAGAGTCTCGTAGTTGCCGCCGATGGCGGTTTGGGCATCAAGGCCCAGCCACTTATCTACGATGGTTGAGTAGACGCTGCGGAAGTCGACATTGAAGTGTAGATCGCCATCCAGTTGGTCTTCTTCTTTTAGAGACGGGTAATCTCCGAGCGTGCCTCCCTTTACCGGCTGGCCGATGAGATAACAACCGCCCCCGGAGCCGTGGTCTGAGCCGGAACCATTGTCTTTGACCCGCCGTCCGAACTCGGTGAACACCAGCATCATCACATTGTCAGCCGCGTCGTGTTCGCTAAGATCGGCGAAGAAATCGCCGATTCCCGCCGATAGGTCGCTGAGGAGCGGGGTCTGCACCGAGACCTGGCTGGCATGGGTGTCATAGCCACCCTGAGAGGTATACAGAACTCTCGTACCAAGGCCCTTAAAGATCACCTGGGCCATACCACGCAAACTCTGCGCGATGCCCGTTTCGGCGTATTCAATGGTTGAGGTGTAGCTGTCAGCAGCGGTTTTGAGGATGTCAGCCCCTTTCAGGGCGTCCAGTCCGGTGCGTCCCAAGTAGTCCATCGTCGCGCCTGTCCCGATGGCCGGGGAGTACATCCTTTCGAACACGTCCAATGCGCGGGCCCGTTGTTCCTGGCCGCCTATTCCGGTCAAAACACCGTAGCCTTCCAACACGGCCACGGACGCCACGGGAACTCCAGTCAAGGCCATGGCCCTGGGCAGCCCTCGGCCAAAGTTCACGCCGGTGAGCACGTTCTCGCCGTGGGGGTCGATGTCGCGGATGACCCGACCCAGCCATCCTTCCATGGCGATCTTCTCTGGCTCACAGGTGTGCCAGATATCCATGGCCCGGAAGTGGGAACGGTTGGGGTTGGGATAGCCAATGCCGTTGACCACAGCCACTTGGCCCTGGTCAAAGAGGTCTTTGAACGAGCCTAGGGTTGGGTTGAACCCGAACTGGTCATTGATCTGGAGCACATCTTCGGCAGGTACCCCCACTGTAGAGCGGTTATCGTAGTAGAGAGGGTCGGCGTAGGGGACCACCATGTTCATGTAGTCGCTGCCGCCGGTCAGTTGGACCACCACTAAGATGGGGTCTTTTTTGGTAGATGTCATGAGCTCACTCCCAACTAGGTCCACTGGATGAGGATTCACTCTAGCAGTGGGGCAAATGAGCGTCAACGTTACGCCGTCCCAGTAGGCGTCGGGTCGCCTGCGACACACTGATATTGGCTGTGGTCCGCTTGACAGTCGTTCGACCGTGGCCTTACGATTCGAGTTGGTTCCCTTACGCTTAGGGGAAGGCCGGAAGGGCCTTGGGATGTGCCTAGTAGGGAATGTCTGGCGGGAAGGCATGGGGATATAGCTCAGTTGGGAGAGCGCGGCGTTCGCAATGCCGAGGCCGAGGGTTCGAGTCCCTCTATCTCCACCATAATGCCCCTGTAGCTCAGCGGATAGAGCGGCGGCGTCCTAAGTCGCGCGTCGGGGGTTCGACTCCCTCCAGGGGCACCAAAAAATTCACAGACGGCGCTGCGTGTGAAGGGGCCGTCACCATACAGGTAGGCGCCTCTTCTAGAGCGCCGCACATCGCAGGAGCGTAGCTCAGTCTGGCCAGAGCGCTGGTCTCCAAAACCAGTGGCCGGGGGTTCGAATCCTCCCGCTCCTGCCAAAATTCAAAGCTAAACCAGGACCATATGGTCCTGGTTTTATTTTTGGATTCCCATTTTGCCGACATTTTATTTGATTTTGAGTTGGAAGGGCGTTGATTTCTCTGGGTTTTGGTTTGGTGGAACAATCTCAGGGGCCACATTTTACACATCTAATTAACAGTGTAGACTACCGCCATGCGCTACCTATCTTCCATATCATTAGCACTCATCTAGGGAGAGGTCGATGATTTGCCCCGAATGTGGTGCTTACGGTTTAGAAGGAGGTCCACAGTGACCATTTACGATGTTATCGGGACGCCTGTAACTCGAGCAGAAGGACCAGATAAAGTGTCCGGAGCCCATCTGTACCCAGCCGATGTGCATCTTCCTGGCATGGCATTCGGGAAAGTATTGAGAAGTCCCTTTCCTCATGCCAGGATCGCCAGCATAGATACTTCCAAAGCGGAGAGATTACCCGGAGTACTCGCCGTGGTTACCGGCCAGGACTTGCTTGGGGTACGGGTCGGGAGGTTCCTTAGGGACGTGCCTCCTCTAGCGGAAGATAAAGTGCGGTTCGTTGGCGAGAAGGTGGCTGCCGTGGCGGCCATTGATCCAGATATCGCTGAAGAAGCGCTCATCTTGATAGATGTTGAGTACGAAGAATTGCCAGCTGTATTCGACCCGATAGAGACTATGGAACCCGGGGCGCCAGCAATCCATGATGGCTCTCCATCCTATGATAGTCCATCAGGTCAGGTTACGCCGGACGGCAATGTCGTTTATCACGATTCCTGGTCAGGCGGAGATATTGAACTAGGTTTCAAGGAATCGGACCTGGTCTTTGAACACACTTTCACTACTCCTTGGGTCCACCAAGGCTATATGGAGGCGTATAGCTGCATAGTTGATGTTGACGATTCTGGTCAGGTCCAGGTCTGGGCGAATAACAAACAACCATTCATGCTAAGGAGGCAACTGGCGAGTGGCCTGGGACTGCCCGAAGAGCAAGTCACGGTTAATCCTACGGGGATCGGTGGGGACTTCGGCGGTAAAGCAGGCGCCATGAATGTTCCTGTTGCTCATGCCCTCGCCCAGAAATCCGGCAGACCAGTACAGATGGTCATGAGTTATATCGAAGAATTGATGGCTGGAAATCCTAGACATCCGTCCGTTATCACGATCAAGACAGGGATGAAGAATGACGGGCGGTTCTGGGCTCGGCAAGCTCGGGTGGTCTACAACGGTGGGGCCTATGGAGGTTTCCGGGGCTCACTCAACCTTAATGGGAGTCGTCAGGCTGGTGGTGGCCCTTACCGCGTCCCGAATTTCCAGATCGATAGCTATATGGTCTATACAAATAACGTGCCTTGTGGCTCTTACAGAGCACCTGGTGAGCCACAGGCCGTGTTTGCAGTAGAGTCACATACGGATATGATTGCGGCAGAAATGGGTATAAACCCCTACGAACTACGCCTTCGGAACGTGGTCCAGGAAGGAGATGTTTCAGGGACTGGCCAAAGGTTCCGTAACTTGCATGGAGAGGAGACTCTTCAGGCAGCCGCCGAATCAAGCGGATGGAACGATCCGAAACCCAAGCCTAATGTTGGTCGTGGTATCGCATTGGGCCAACGCCCGCAGGGGCGAGCGGTCTTCAACGCCAAGGTGCGTGTAGATGGAACTGGTCGAGCCACTGTTTTTTCATCGGTCCCTGATACTGGAGTCGGGTTCCACACTGTAGCTTGTCAGGTGGTAGCAGAGGACCTAGGAATCCCAGTTGAAGATGTGGATCTGGTTCAGGTCGACACCGGTAAGATCGATTTCGACACTGGGGCGGGAGCAGGTACTAGCGTAGGGGCCGCACATGCTGCTCTAGGTGCGGCTCAAGAAGTGAGAGGGAAACTCACCAGACTTGCAGCCGAGTTTTATGGATGGGGCGAGGAGCGAATCGTGTTCAAGGAGGGTCGTGTTTTCGTTGATGGAGAACCAAACACTGGGGTCTCTATCCAAGAGTTGGCATCACGATCTGTAGCCGCATTAGGGACCGACGTCACAGGCGATGTGACCACCTCCGCGGAAGAACCAGACGTAACGTCATTCTGCGCTCAAATCGCTGAAGTGGAGGTAGATCCAGAGACTGGCGAGATTCAGGTGAACCGAATCGTCACATCACACGATGTCGGCACAATCTTCAACCCGTTAGGACATCAAGGACAGATTGATGGAGCCGTTATTCAGGGTTTGGGGTACGCCTTGATGGAGGAATTGCAGTCTGAGGAAGGGAGGATCTCCACATTGAGTTTAGGTGACGTTAAGATCCCGGCTATCCCGGATGTCCCAGAATTGATAACGGTTCTGGTAGAGGCTGCTGATGGTAATGGCCCTTACCAGGGTAAAGCGATTGGGGAGAACCCGATTTCACCCGTCGCGCCTGCCATCGCTAATGCTGTCTTCGATGCGGTAGGGGTACGGATAACCGATTTGCCGATTACGGCCGAAAAGGTGGTCGCCGCTCTAAAACAAAAGAGCGCTTAACTTTGCATCGAAAAGGGTGCTCGCACGGTTCAGGAACACCGACGCCTGAAAGTAACAAAGTCCATTAGCAAGCATCAATGAATAAATAGGAGGACATTCGATGTCTACTTATGTTTATGTCGCATCGCAGGACGACAACAAGATTTCTGTATTCACCATGGATGCTGGGACCGGCAAGCTAACGCCGAAGGCTGAAGTGCCCATTTCCGATGGGCCACACTTGCTGGCGATTAGCCCAGACCGGAAAGTTCTTTACGTCGGACAACGCGGCCTTCCAGGGATATCCAGTTGGCGGATAGACCACAACACGGGAGATATTACGCAGAATGGATCAGTATCGACTGACGGCTGGTCTGCCTCTTTATCCACTGACCGCAACGGCAAGTATTTGCTATCCGCTCAATATCAAGCCGGGCATGTATCAATACACCCCCTAGGTGATGACGGATCGTTGGGAGCCCCTGCCACCGAACAACTCGCGACAGACATTGGCGCTCACGCTATCTATACCGACCCATCCAATAGATTTGCTTATGTGCCTCACATCGCCCGACTATTTGATAACGTACTAGAACCCGTTAAGGACGAATTAGGGCCAAATGTGATTTATCAGTTCCGGTTCGATGAAAACACCGGGCATCTGACTCCAAACTCTCCTCTCAAGGTTGAACAGGATGGGAACCTCGGTCCTCGTTACTACTGTTTTCATCCCACCCGGGACATAGTCTATTTTTCTGATGAGCAGGGCTGCAGTGTCACCGCGTATCATATGGACTCTTCTGCCGGGACCCTGTCTGCCTTTCAAACGATAACGACCCTTCC
>Ga0208747_1000556_pt1 | contig 11307 bp, 9 predicted proteins | sample Knorr_S7_td_AAIW_FD_185597 | JGI IMG/M metagenome (GOLD analysis project Ga0208747, IMG submission 185597) | Marine microbial communities from Southern Atlantic Ocean transect - Knorr_S7_td_AAIW_ad_750m_LV_A (SPAdes) (version 2) | ecosystem: Environmental > Aquatic > Marine > Oceanic | place...
GCCGGTTTCTAGCGGCGGCGGGTCTAATTTGGGCAAACGGCCCACCACGCTGGCCCGCAACGTCACCAGCCGTATCTCCTGCTCCGACTGACTGTAGGAATACAACTCCTGGTAACGCTGATGGAAGTTCGCCGCCCATTGGGACAGCAACGTCTCAGCGGATTGGCCTAGGTCCGAAATGGGGACGTTGACCTCGTAGATCTGGTCCAAATAGCGCATGTCAGCCGAGATTGAGACCTCTATATTGGCCTCGGACACGCCCTGTTTTTGCAACCTCTCCTGGCCCTCGGACTCCATCCCAGAGATGATCGTTTTAACAGCATCTAGGTCCATTCCCAGTAAAGACTCCGGATGTGACCGGGAATAATCATATTTGAGATCGGTGGACAACATTCCATGTGCCGAGAGAACCGCGGCAGCAGCTGGGATGATCACCTTCTCTACCTGAAGTTGCCGGGCCACCTTGGCTGCTTGGAGTCCGGCGGCGCCGCCAAAGGCCATCAGGGTGAACCGCCGGGGGTCCACACCGCGTTGGACCGACATCAGCCGGATGCCCTCGGCGATCGACGTGGAGACAACGGTTGCGACACCCTCGGCAGCCCCGATCATATCCAGGCCCAAGGGTTTAGCCACGTGCTCAGCCACAGCCTTCTCAGCTAGGGCGGTGTCCAATATCGCGCTGCCGCCCAAGAAGTTGCCGGCGTCTAGATAGCCCAAGGCCAAGTTGGCGTCGGTGACCGTCGGACGGTCGCCTCCCTTACCGTAGGCAGCCGGGCCAGGCATGGCCCCAGCGCTCTCGGGGCCGACCTGCATGATCCCACCGGGACCCACCGAAGCGATGCTGCCACCGCCGGCGCCCATGGTGTGGATGTCGATCATTGGGACCGATATCTTCCAACCTGCCTCGAATTTCTCCGTGCTGAGATGGGGCTCGCCGTTCTCGATCAAGGAGATATCGGTGCTGGTGCCGCCCATATCAAAAGCGATGATGTCTGATTCTCCGACCAACCGTCCGTAGGCCGCCGCACCGGCAACCCCGCCCGCTGGGCCAGACAGTATGGAGCGCACAGCCTGACGTCGTGAGTCTTCAATAGGCGCAACTCCGCCATTGGACTGCATGATTAGGAAATCGCCGCCTTGTTCCACCGAGGTCAATCGATCTTGGAGGTTCTCCAAGTAACGTCCAAGTACCGGCCCGACATAGGAGTTGATCACCGTGGTGCTAAGCCGATCAAATTCTTTTATCTGGGGGATGATCTGAGAAGAAAGAGAGGTGTACATGCCGGGGAACTTGGCTTGGATCAACTCGCCGACCCGGTCTTCATTTTCTGAATTTAGGTAAGAGAAAAGGAAACAGACGGCCAGTGCCTCTACCCCTTCATCCTTCAGGCCGTCCAGGGCCGCGTTCAGGGCGTCTTCGTCCAAATCTACTTTGACGCTACCGTCAGACAAAACCCGTTCCGGGATCTCGGCCCGCATATACCTGGGCACAAGCGGCACAAAAGGAGTCATGCGCAAGTTGTAGCGGTCTTCTTTCAGCCCTTCCCGCATCTCCAGCAGGTCTCTGAAACCGTCGGTGGTTATCAAGCCAACTTTTGCGCCTTTCCGCTCCACCAGGGTGTTGGTGGCCACGGTACTGCCGTGGATGATCATGTCGACCGACGCCAAAAAGTCCGCCAAGGAAAGGTCATGAGCGGAAGCAGCGTCATTCAGACCGGTCATCAGGCCCTCGGACGGGTCGTTGGGCGTGGATGCGGTCTTAAAATACCGAGGGGGCTGGCCTTCCTGGGCAACCACAAAGTCGGTGAATGTGCCACCAACGTCGATTCCAATCACGTACACGGTCGACTACTCCCCTATTATTAAATTTCAGATCGGTCCGGGCTAAATGAACCGGGGCTCCACATCGAACGGCAACCCGAAGGCGTGCTTGCCGATTAACTCTAGGGCGTCGAACCCGCCAATGGGGTGCATGGTACCGGCTCGGACATCACGGTAGTACCGCTCCAGGGGCCGGCCCTTGGCTAGACCCGCGCCACCGACCATGTCCATGGCCTTGTTGACCACGTCCTGAGCCGTCTTCATGCAGAAATACTGCATGCCCACAGCCTCCATCAGAGTGGCATCGTCTCTGGCGTTCTCGCCGTCCAATTTGACGGCGATCGATTTCTGGAACGTCCAAGACGCATTCAAGGCTATGTCCATCTCAGCAGCCAGGAATTGATGGCCCGGATAGTAACTCTCTGGGTATTTGAATGGGATCCGTGAGCGGTCTTTCGTCTGCTCGATAGCGAAGTCTCTGGCGGCTTTGGCAATTCCCAAGTAGATGCTGCCGAAACTGCCGCCGTGCCAGGCCCAGAGTCCCCGAGCGAAAGCGTCCCATTCCCAGGGTTTGTGGCGAATGGCGCCCTCTTCCTCTACGAACACGTTCTTCAGAGTCCAACTGTGGCTCTGGCTGGCCCGCATGCCCATGGTGTTCCAATCGTTCAGGCAGGTCAGGCCCTCGGTGTCACGGGGCAGGATGAAGATCAGGCCAACCTCGCCCTCGTCCGGGTCGTCGTAGATGGCGGTGCTGGCGAACAGATCGCCGCCGGGACTGTTGGTTCCGAAACCCTTGCGGCCGTTGATCAGAAACCCGCCCTCAGTCTTGGTGGCTTTCACGGTCGTGTAACCCAAGCCGGTGATGCCCTTCAGGGAGTCCACCTGCGGGTCGGTTACCGCCGCGAAGACCATCAGTTTCTCGGCGGCGATCTTTTCTAGGAGTGGACGTGGGTGGTCGTCGCCGGCCTTGATGAGATCGCACATGACGTAGGGCAGCCCGAAGTGCATATTGACTGCCAAGGCTGTCGCTCCGTCCCCCTGGGCCAGCCGGTTCTGAGCGATACAGACTTCCAGGAGAGAGGCACCTCCGCCGCCCATGTCCGCAGGAATGGGCATGGAGGTGTAACCCGACGCCCTAAGGGCTTCCATGTTTTCGAAGGGATAGGTATTTTCTTCGTCATGCTGCGCCGCCCGCTGGGCGAAGTCGTCAGCGTGGCTCGCCGCCAGGTCATACCATTTGCGCTGGGAATCGGTGAGTTGTTCCATGGTGAATCTTTACTCCAGATGAGATCAGGCTCCCAACACGACCACACGCTTCCGTTGGATAAATCATTGGCGAAAGGCACCGGTATTCTAACGGCGGGACGTATCGGCGTCCAACTGATGAGTTATGTCACCCAAAAGCGGGGGCTCCCATCCAGTGTCACTTCCCGCTTCCCTTCGGTCCGGCACACAAAGCCGCGCTCGGACAAATAAGCGGTGACGGCTCGGCCCAAAGATCCGCCCAGATGAAGGCCCGGCTCGGTCCAGTCGAGGCAGCCAAAAGCGAAATTGCCGGTGGACTTGGCAGCCGTAGATACTTCCACTCCCAACTCTTCCATCGCTTTGCGTCCCTTAGTCGTTAGGGCGTATCGAACTCGGTTTCCAGATACGGGCACCGGTTCCTCCTCCAGCCACTCACGGCGCAGCAGCTCTTCCATGAGCGCAACACCGGCCACTCCGGCCAGATGACCGTAGCAAGTGCGGGCCTTTCGTAGAGGAGTGTCCCGCCGCACTTCCCTCTGTGCCTGGGGACTGCGTTTTGGCCGTGTCCTGATGGGTGCGTATTGAATCATGACCTGGGCCTCAAAATCGCCAATCTAGAAAGAAATTCAAATGGCGGGACCTGCGAATACGCAAGTCCCGCCAAATATTTACTGGTCTTGGTCTGGCAGCGGTCTATTCAGCCGCCGCCGATGGCCGGAAGGAAATGCACCTCGCTATTCTCTTGAACCTTTTCCAGCATCCCCAGCAGGCTGACCTCGCCGTCTATTATCACCGCGAGACCGGCAACCAAGTCATCCTCCCCATCATCAACGAGGAATTCTTTGATACCTGGATGAAGAATCTCCAGATTATTGATCAACCGGCGGACGCTGGTGCCTTCCACCTGTACCTGTTGCTTGCCGCAGGTCAACTCCTGTAGCTTTGGCGGTATCCAGACCTCCGCCATTGCGGTCTACTTGCCCTCTTTCGCCCAGAGGGCTTCAAGCACCTTGTCCGGAGACATCGGCAGGTCATTCATTCGCACGCCGATGGCGTCGTAGATCGCGTTGGATATCGCAGCCATCGGAGGCACAATCGGCACCTCTCCGACGCCCCTGACGCCATAGGGGTGGTTGGGGTTGGCGACCTCAACGATCACGGTGTCAATCATCGGCAAGTCCAACGATGTCGGCATCCGGTAATCCAAGAAACTGCTGTTAAGCAAAGCACCGTCATCATTGTAGACGTACTCTTCGTTGAGAGCCCACCCGATACCCTGTACCGCGCCACCTTGGATCTGCCCTTCCACATAGGCAGGATGGATGGCTTTCCCGGCGTCTTGCACAGCGGTATAACGTAGGATGTCCACCTTTCCAGTCTCGGTGTCCACCGCGACATCTACTACGTGGACGCCGATGGACGGGCCGGGGCCCGGTGGGTTGACGCCCGATGATCCGACGATGGGACCGCCGGTGGGAATCATACGCGCGGCTATCTGTTTGAAGGTCAGCTTGAGCTCTGGGTCCGATTTGTGCTGGAGGACCGCTTCTTTGTACTCAACGTCTTCGTCGGGGATCTCCCAAATCTTGGCAGCCCGCTCGACCATTTGTTGTTTCACACTCTGAGCGGCGTTGTAACAGGCCCAACCAGTCTTAAATGTTACGCTGCTGCCGCCGGTGTTGGAAGTGAAACCGATGGAGTCGGTGTCGCCAACCTGAGGCTTTATGTCCTCAACCGGGATGTTAAGAACCTCGGCTACATGCATGGCCATGGCCACGCGGCTACCGCCGATGTCCGGCGAGCCCTCGGTCAAGCTGACCGTGCCGTCGGAGTTGACCACTGCGACCGCGGAGGCGGGACCGGAGTTGTTGCCCCAGAACCCGGAGGCGACGCCGCGTCCCCGCAGCTTGCCTTCCAGTTTGGTGTTGTAGTGCTGGTGGTCCTTGGCGGCCTGCAGGGTCTCGATGTAACCCACATGAGGGTTCACTGGGCCGGTAACCCGGCGAGACCCCTCTTTTCCGCTGTTCATCAGGCGGAATTCCAAGGGGTCGATACCCAGCTTCTCGGCCAATTCGTCCAGGGCGGTCTCCATGCAGAATGCGGCCGCCGGAGCGCCTGGCGCCCGGTAAGCTGCCGCTTTAGGCCGGTTGATCACTACGTCTATGGCAGTAAGATGGCCGTTTGGAATGTCATATTGACCCATCATGCATTGGACCGCTGCGCCGACGGGCGAGCCAGGGAAAGCGCCCGCTTCATAAATCAATTCAGCTTCACCGGCGATCAATTTTCCATCTTTGGTTGCGCCAATCTTGACCTTGATCTTTGTGCCCGACGTCGGACCCGTGGCCTCAAATACCTCGGTCCGAGTCAGTTGGACCTTGACCGGACGGCCGGTCTTCCGGGACAGAAGGGCTGCGATGGGCTCGACGTACGTGATGCCCTTGGCGCCGAATCCGCCGCCGATCTCCATGGGGATAGCTTTGACCTGTCCGATCGAGATGCCCAGGAACCGGGCTGTCTGGTCGCGGACGGTGAATTGTCCTTGGCTGCTGGACCAAACGGTCACCTTGCCGTCGGCCTGCCAGTGGGCAACTCCTGCTTGGGGCTCGATATAACCTTGGTGAACTGCTTGGGTGGTCGTCTCTTTCTCGACGATTACATCGGCGTCTTTGAAACCTTGTTCAACGTCGCCCAGACTGAATTCAAACTTGTTCGCTATGTTCGTCCGCATGCCCTCAGCATCGTCTTCCAAGATCCCGCCGGGTCTGAGGGCGGGGCTGGAAACAGCAGCTAACCGCTCGTGCAAGATTGGAGCGTCTGGCGCCATGCCTTCTTCGGCGGACAGGACTGGTTTGAGAACCTCATAGACCACTTTGATCAGCTTGGTCGCTTCCTCGGCTACGTGGGGGCTGACAGCGGCGACCGCAGCTACCGGGTGACCTTTGTAAAGGGCCTTGCCCCTGGCCAAAACATTCATGCTCAGGAAGCCCAGGTTATGTATAGAACCCTCGGCCAGGTCGGTGAGCTTCATTGAGGTCTCTGGCCAATCGGCGGAGGTGACCACGGCGTGGACTCCGGGCAGCGTTTCAGCGGCGCTGGCGTCGACGGACTTGATGACCGCGTGGGCGTGGGGGCTGCGTAGGATCTTTCCGTAGAGCATGCCGGGCATGTTGTTGTCCGCGCCGTACCTGGCACGTCCGGTTACCTTGTCGGCGCCGTCGTGCCTGATCGGCGTGGACCCGATCGAATCAAATTCTTCGTTGGAGAGGACCATGTTCGGCTTGTACTCAAGCATTCTCTCGCTCCTGATTATTGGTATTTTCAGACACGGGCCAGCCTGCGATGACGAGGGCCGGGTGACCAAATAGTAATCTCAGATAAGCCTAGGCGTATATTATCACAATCTCAGTCGCAGTCCCACGCCTGGACGACCCACGGAATAATCCGGTTGGAAGCGTTATTTGGGCTGGGTTGCCGACGCAACGAGAACACGCTTTTGCAAGTGGGGTTTTACACCGGATTGGGTACTGTACTGGCCCGCGCCGGTTGGGATATACTGCCTACGCGATAATATTCAAGGCTGGGGACGGACCGACCGCTCCCCAGCCAAAATCCGGCCGGAGTAGATGTTAAGGATGCGCTTTCCCCGACTACGCGCCCAACGGGCATTCGTTGTTCTCTTGCTGATTGGAATCATTGTGATGGCTACAACGGCTAGCCATGGGTGCACGGTCAGCGGCTCGTAAGCCTGCCCATCGAGACATTCGACGGGTAACGATACTCCAACCATGTTGGCCACCTAGAACTTCCAGGGATACCAGGTCAACTCTATCCATTCCGTTTTCATCACCGTTCGTAAAGCCTAGAAGAAGCATGCTGCCGCGAGGCTTCCAGGTGACCCATGGGTCCACCAAGACGCGGCACGATCAGCTGCTGAAATTGTTTTTGCAAGTGACGACGCCTTGCCTTATCCGCCGGGTGGGCCAGGGCTCGACCTCGCCTTGGAGGCCGTAAATTCAGGAGATGTGGCCCTCGCTGCGGAGCAATATGCTCCCCTTGGGTCGTGGCACGGCACTTTCATGGCGACACTTTCGATCTCCGTCGATCCCCTGCTTGACCTCACCACGCGGACCAATTGGTACAGCCGGACCAGGCCATTAATCACATTGAGGCTGGGTTGGTATTCTGCCACGCCTCGGGCTTTAAACCCGAAGTTGCGTCGACGTGCTACGACTACGCAAAAACCTTCATTGAGCGGAATGGGTCGGGCGACGATGCCCGAAGCTCAGTCGCTGCTTGAAGAATCGCTGTCCATCTCCACCGAGCTGGGCATGGGCCCCTGGAAAGCGTGCGAACGTTCCAAGAGAGGGCTTCAGACCGACCGGTCCGGGCCTCTGCATAGCCCGACGGATTGACCCAGCGGGAAGTGGAAGTGCTTGGGCTCGTGCCGGCTGGCAAGATCGACCGGGAGATCGCCGAAGAACTGTCCATCAGCGTCAACACCGAAGGCAACCATCTGAGAAGCATCCTAAGCAAGACTGACTCGGCTAACCGGAACGAGGCAGCGGCATATGCCATCAGGCGCGGACTAGAGCCGAACGGGAAAACCGTCGGCGAATAATCATCACAACGGACGTCAACCCAGAAAACCTTGGAAACCAAGGTTTATACGATTAGTCCCTGCCCCGCCCCGCTTGGTACCAACGGTCCCATGGCTGGACCTTTGTTTCCCTCAGATTCAGCGACTCACCTATGGCCAATTTGTAAGCTCCGGCAAGCACCATGCCGGCCACGAACCCGCCGATGTGGGCGAAGAACGCCACGCTTACCGAGTCCGACAATCCGATAGACATGCTTCCCTGCATCAACTGCCAGACGAACCAGGCTCCCAGGAGCCACATGGCCCGCATCTCAACCACAGTGATCAGATAGAAGATTATCAAGGCTTTTACCTTGTTGTTGGGGTAAATCAATAGGTAGGCGCCCAACACTCCGGAGATCGCTCCGCTGGCACCTATCAACGGGACCTGCGAATCGGTATTGATAACCCATTGACTCAGCGTCGCTGCAACACCGGCCACCAGATAAAAGACCAAGTACTTTAAGTGCCCGAACCGGTCCTCGAGGTTATCGCCAAACACCCACAGGAACATCATATTGCCGGCCAAGTGCATGAATCCGCCGTGGATGAACATTGAGCTGAAAATCGTGAAAACGGTATGGACCGGGGTCTCGATGTCCACCGGTCCCGACACGGTGTTCAAGACTTCAAACGGCATTCCTGCAGTAAGCTCCTTGGCAATGAACCCCCATTTTAAGAAAAAGATATCCAGGTCCAATCCACCGCCGCCGGTCAGAGTCGAGAAGCCGCCCAGGACCATTTCATAGAGAAACACCAGCACGCTGATGCCGATGAGCGCCGAGTTCATATAGGGGAATGTCCGGTGATGGACGCTGGCGTCGGAAAATGGAAACAACTTTAATTACCTATCCGCCGATGGAACCAAATTTAAATAGCGCCAAGATTAAAAATAGGGGAGCGGTTCAGACCCGTTCCCCTATCGATAAGTATCCGGATGACTGGCTACGGTCAAGCAGTCAGGTCCCCTGCGGCGTTGCAGATCACCTCTGCCGCGGTCTTGGGGTTCATCTTGCCCATGTTCAGCATCATGTGGTAGTGCCTAGCTTCATTGGGATGGACCTTCCAGAATTTCATGATGAAGTCTTCTCTTGCCCGTTCCAACTCCTCCACGTGAATCTCGGCTTCTTCTTTCTCGAAGTGTTCCCGGTCGATCAGAGTCTTGACTCGGACTTCCATTGGAGCCAGCAGACCAACGTGCAGGGTATGCGGAGCGTCGGCCAAAATCTGGTTGGCCCCGCGGCCGATGATCACGGCGTTACCCTGTGCATGCAGATCGTTCGCCACTTTAATCATGGCTTCAATAAAGGTCTTGTCATCCAACTTCTTGGCTACGCTACCATCGCCAGTGAGGTCCATATAAGTCTCAGGTGGCAGATTCTCGATCCCACGGCCGAAATACGGCTCGCCGCTCACGCCCGACATCGCGGAGCGTTCAAGCATCGTTTGAACGAACCGGCCAAGACGGTCGCGGAACCTGTCCACCCGTTGCTCTTTGGCGATCAGGGTACCAACCGGCGTGCCGATGATACGGGCAGCTTCGGTAAAGAAAAGCCGGTCAACAAAATTAAGGTTCATCTGTTCGGAGACCATCTGGCCGATGGTCACCGCGCCGCAGCCGATGGGGCCGTTAATGGTAATTACAGGCATTACTGGTCCCTCCGATTATCAACTTGATCTGCCAGATCGCCGTCAATAGCCAATCACGCTTTATCGTCTAGGTAACTGCGGTCTCCATCAACTTGGCGCGCCGTCTCGGATACTCGTCTGACAGGAGACCGAATACTGTCGAGTCATACCACTCGTCATTCTTGCGGTGGGTCTTTCGCAGATGCCCTTCCATAACGAAACCCACGTGTTGGGCCATCACCATCCCGTGTTCATTGTATTCAGGAAGGTCCACCCAAACGCGGTGGAGCGCCAGGGGGCCGAAGGCATGGTCCAACAGACCAATGAGCGCGCTAGTGCCATAGTGGTGATGCCAAAGGTCTTTGCGGCCGATCAAGAGGTCGATCCGCGCTTCCAACAGCGGCCATTCAATCGCCAATTGACCTTCACCTATATGCTCACCGTCCCCGCTGTAGACCGAAAAAATAGTGCGGTTCTCGTCGGTGAACGTTTGGTCCCATTCCTCGGATCCGCCAACCAGGATAGCCTCCGGAGTGTAACTGGTATGCAGGGCTTTCCCGTCGTCGCCAACCCCATACCAGACTGCATTTACTTCGGAATCGTTAAGCCAGTCAGCCATGCGCTGAATGTCTTCGCGAGTAGGCGTTACCAGTGTCACTTCTGGGAACATGTTGCACCCCCGGTTTTAATGGGCCAAATTAAGCTACGTTTTCGAGCTCGATTCAGGTGCCACCGAGACAGTCTAAAAGTATCACATCTCAGGATAATCTTAATTATAACAACAGATGGTTATGTGCGCAATTTGCGTTTTCCTAGCGCCAGAATCACCCTATCCTAGCCTGAAGTTTATCGATCCTGTCTCGATGTGCCGCGTAGTATACTCCCGTAATTCACGGATGCAATGCGATTGGTACCTTCATAGGTGCGGTCTACCCCAAGGAGAGGCTTCCTAAGTGGCTCCAGATCTCGAACAGCCGGCCGGAACACAGATAGACGACGAAGCCGTTAGACGATATTTCGAGGACCCCAGCGGCACCGCGGACCCCGCTGCCATGAGCATGATGACCCATGAGTTCGATCTGCCATCAAAGGCGGTCGAGTACCGGCTAGCCAGAGAGGTCGATACGATCTCCTCTTGGCTCGACGACATAGGGGAATCCGGCAGCGTGCTTGACGTAGGCTGCGGCGCCGGAGCGTGGGTAGAGATTTTCGCCAACCGTTTTCAGTCTGTGGTCGGAGTAGAACGCAGCCCTCAGATGGTGGCAGCCTCGCAGGAAAGAGTCGCCCACCTGCCCAATGCCCGGGTTTACCAAGGGGACGGCCGGCAAGACCTGCTCGAAGGGCCGTTCGACTTCATCTTCCTGGGTGGCCTCATGATGTACCTGGGCGACGCCGATGTGGTGGAACTGCTACAGGCATTGAAGTCCCGGCTCAGCGAAGGCGGCGTCATCATCCTTCGGGAGTCCACGGTGCGAAAGGGAGTGCTGGCCCTGAAAGGCGAATACCAAGTGATCTACCGGAGTGTTAATGTCTACCGGCAGCTCTGTGAACAAGCAGGAATCACCGAGGTTGAACCTCGTGGCAACTCTGGATACGCCAGCATGGCCATCGCCGAAGAATTCGTCAGGATACGCCGCAAGTGGCTTTCATTTCTACCTAAGGAATCTCTTTTGCTCGGCTCTCTCACCTGGGCAGTGCTAAGAGCCGCCGCACCTGTCAGCTTCTGGGCGCTTCCTCAAATCCTTAATCGGCTTCACATCCCCTGGCCAAAGCTGCAGAATCATTTCTTCAGGCTCAGACCGTCGAGCTAGAATCCGGACCGCCAATACTCGATCCACTCCGGTTATTGAGTTGCCAGGATATACGCATATCCACCGGTCGCCGCGACCACGTACCCCGTGAATATATAGTAGAAGACGTTACCCACTTTTGGTGTTCGGAACGGCGCTACATGTAAGAACGCCATGACCACG
>Ga0208747_1000557_pt1 | contig 11278 bp, 9 predicted proteins | sample Knorr_S7_td_AAIW_FD_185597 | JGI IMG/M metagenome (GOLD analysis project Ga0208747, IMG submission 185597) | Marine microbial communities from Southern Atlantic Ocean transect - Knorr_S7_td_AAIW_ad_750m_LV_A (SPAdes) (version 2) | ecosystem: Environmental > Aquatic > Marine > Oceanic | place...
GGCATATTACGGGCACTTCGTTCACCTTTAATTCTAGGGGCAGTCCATGTTGCAATCCTGCAGTATCTTCTCTTCATCACAGGAGTAATGGGCCTGACGATACCCTTTCCTTTCAGTATTTTGGTAATTGCCCTTTGGCTGGGAGGATTATTGCTGACTTCAATGGCACAACAGGTATTTATCGTAGAAGGTGTTCGTGGGATACGGGCAATGGCCAGGAGCATACAGCTGGCCCGTACAAATTTGTCACGAGTTTTTGTGGTTGTTGTGATCAGCACTCTTATGCAATTTTTTGTTTTCGCCATTCTCTTCACCTTGTTCATGCCTGACTTGAATTTAAACATTGATGCGGAAGACAATGATGCAGTACCTTTATTACTCTCAGAAATTTTGAGTGATCCGGGGATTCACACGGCAATCCGCTGGGCACAATATTTGGCATCCCTGCTGTTCTATCCGTTTGCATCATTGGTGATGACCTTCCTCTATTTTGATCTGGCTCAACGTCAGCAAGTACTGAATATGGATCATCTCGCCAAATTCTCAAACCAATTCTTCGGGACTCCGCTTGCAGGAACAGCAGAACCTGCAAGTCAAGCAGAAGAGGAAGTAGTTGAACCCTCTGAAGTCGAAATCCTTAATCCGGATTCGTCTGAGGAGGTTAAAGATAAATGAAAATCCATTCTGCTGAATTTATCCTTAGTGCTGCCTCTCCATGGCAATTCCCCGTCCCTTCACTTCCTGAAATTGCCTTTGCCGGTCGTTCAAACGTGGGAAAATCCACGCTGATAAACTCTCTGCTCAACCGCAAAAAACTGGTTAAAACCAGCTCTACTCCGGGAAAAACGCAGTTGATTAATTTTTTTAAGATCAATGATGAATTTTATTTTGTTGACCTACCCGGATATGGTTTTGCAAAGGTTCCTGAAAGTGTCAGCAAACAATGGCAGCGCCTGATTGAAGCTTATTTGCAGGAGCGTGAAACTCTGCGGAATGTAGTGCTGATTGTAGACAGCAGACACAAGCCGACTGCACAGGATCGGCAGCTCAAGGAGTGGTTGGACTATTATCAGCGTCCAGTCCTGATTGTGGCCAGTAAAATTGACAAATTAAAGCGTGGCCAGATTCAAAAACAGTTGAAGCAAATTAAGCAGGATCTCTCTCTCGACAAAACACCGTTGGTGCACTCCTCTTTAGAAAAAGGGAGACGCGAAGAAATATGGAATAATTTGTGGCCTTAAAGACGTAGTTATAATTTTGCTAAGGCCGGAATGGAAAACGGGCATATCGTTTTTGCCTGCAATAGTATCAGAACTCGAAAGATATTAATCCTCATATAAAACTGATATTACCGGGTCTTCTCGACTGAAGTGAGAAATCTGATAAAGCGCTGATATCTTAAAAGACCCCACACAAACGTTCGGGATGACACGATATATCACGTGATTGTCGAGTTCCTGAAATAAATGTCAGGAAACTGAATTTACACACTCAGTCTGTGAGAAAAAATAAGAAATTTCGATGGCCGCATTTTCCAGACTGTCTGAACCATGGACAGTATTTTCACCAAGACTTTCCGCAAAATCACGTCTGATTGTTCCCTCATCCGCATCAGCTGGATTAGTCGCTCCCATTATTTCACGATGATATTTAACCACGTTTTCACCTTCCAGAACTGAAACTACTACCGGTCCGGAACTCATAAATTCCGTCAGTTCCCCAAAGAATGGCCGTTCCCGATGAACTGCATAAAATCCTTCTGCTTCAAGTTTTGACATATGAATCATTTTGGTGGCAACAATGCGCAGACCCTTTTCTTCAAAGCGGCTGAGTATTTTTCCAACAAGGTTGCGGCGCACACCGTCTGGTTTGATGATTGAAAATGTTTGTTCTAAAGGCATTTTTTCTTTTTTATCAAGGTTTAATATTGTTCGTGATAATTCTTCAGACTAAATTCTGCCGTTGATTAACACTGATAATTAGTGTGTAAAACACACCGCTAAGTGAGTGTACAGAAGTTTTTCAACAGTTGCAGTCCCGCATTTTGACTCTTTTCCGGATGAAACTGAACTCCCCACAAGTTGTCTTTACGAACAACTGCGGCAAAGTCATAACCGTAATTTGAGAGGCCCAAAACGTGCCCACTGTTTTCCGGACGCAAATGATAAGAATGAACAAAATAAAAGTGCATCTCATCTAAAACATCTTGAAAAAGCGGATCTTTTCTCTGCTGAGAAACCTGATTCCAGCCAATCTGGGGAATTTTCAGTTCATGCTGGAAACGCTTAACTTTACCTGGAATCCAGCCCAAACCCACACGAGAACCATCTTCTTCGCTTTCGTCCATCAGCAATTGTGCTCCTACGCAAATTCCCAGCAAAGGAGTTCCTGCCTGAACTTTTTCCTGCAGAGCTTCCAGCATTCCTGAGTTTCGCAAATGTTCCATAGCCGGACCAAATGCTCCAACTCCCGGAAGCAGAATTCTGTCTGCTTCCTTTAGCTCATCTGCATGAGAAACGAGCTGATTTTCCACACCAGAGAAATCCAGTGCGTTTTTCAGATTGTGCAGATTTCCAACTTTGTAATCGATGATTACGTTCATGCCTGTCAGAGACTTCCTTTTGTAGAAACCACTTCTGTACGTCGTGGATCTGACTCAACAGCCATACGTAGGGCACGCGCCATTGACTTGAACATGCCTTCGCATTTGTGATGGTCGTTGATTCCGTATAATATCGACAGGTGCAGAGTCATTTTAGACGAGATAGCAAGTGATTTGAAAAAGTGGTTGATCATCTGTGTATCCAACTGACCAATGCTCGGCTGAGTAAATTCACCTGAAAAGACAAATTCCGGACGTCCGGACAAATCCAAAGCAGCCCGGATTAACGCTTCGTCCATGGGCACATACGAATGACCGTAGCGGAAAATCCCTTTCTTTTCACCAACGGCTTCTGCCAACGCACTACCAAGAGCAAGCCCGATATCTTCCGTAGAGTGATGCGCATCAATTTCCAAATCACCACTGCAGGTTAATTTCAAATCAAACAAACCGTGAAAAGCCCATAAATTCAGCATGTGATCCAGAAAACCAATTCCGGTATTAATTTCAGATTTTCCGGAACCGTCAAGATTCAGTTCCAGTTTAATTTTTGTTTCTTTGGTTATGCGCTCAATTTTCGCGACTCTTTTTTGTTTCATAGGTCCTCTTAAGTTTGTTAAAAGCGACAGTTCAGAAAGAGTAAGTCAAACGTCCGGCAAAGTGAAAAATCATATCTTTCCTTCCGGTAGGAACTGTTTGATCATCATAACTGAATGCTCTTGCCGGCTGAAATGCATTAAGATCCAAATCTACGTTTGCGTGACCAGCCATTTTCAGTGTAAATGTATTGTCCCACTCAATGCCGATCATACTGGATTTAGTCCCGTTCGAGTCAAGCACAGGCTTGATGCGCTTTAGTTCGTAAAGACCAAATCGATAAACAGCAGTTGTTTCCGGAATGTCATAGCGATAACGAAAACCACCCATTTGAGTATTATTAATTGAGTGCCCCAAGCCGGTACCACTGTTCAGGTCGGGGCTGCCTCCGTTGAAATAAAATTTGGTTCCACGGTACGTTCCTGGTGATATTTCGTAAAAACTTTCCAGACCGCGAAGGTAATTTGTACCATTTCTGCTGCTGTCATCAAGTTGTTCATCACCCTGGGCCATCATTCCGACAAGCATATATTCTTCACCCGGTTTTTTCCAACTGATTTCCAGTTCAGCTGCTCCGCCTGATATTTTTCTTTTATCCATGTTATGCCTGTCATCATACTGGAAATAATTCCGATTGCCCTGATTTGAAATAATATCCGCATAAACACCCCAAACAGGTGTTTCCCACTGCATACGCAGTCCAAAATATTCCTGTTCATGTGCATTGTAATAAATTGGCTTACAGCTTGAGTTGAGAGTATAAGCCGACAGGCTCGTATTACAGTCACTTCCTGAGGTAAACCCTCCACTTTCCAAACTGGAAAGAGTACTGCTGGAGAGACGTTTTGCAGGAATATTATTCATTCCCAGTGGAACATCATGTTCTGTGTATTTGATACGGAACATTTCAATTCGAAAAGAATCGATAACTTCGCCCTGTGAATCTACCTCGTGCCAAAAAGGATAGTCGAGTGAAAAGAAGTACAGCCAGTCTCCATCTGCAGAAGAAAGCTTCATTCCTCCAATTTCATAACACCAGGTTCCAGCCTTGCAGCGTTGCGAATAACCACTGAGGATTCCGGAAAATACCTTGCCGTTACGGTCTCCTATGTTAATCGCATGTTTACCGATTTTTGTTACTTCATTCGGATTTCTGTTGAGTTCCAGATACGATTGCCGTGCAGTTAGATTTGCAGTTTGGGACTCTGCTCCAGTAGTACGTGAACTTCGTGAAGTCCTGATGTCAGACTGGTATATCGCTTCCTGATTAGTAGCAAGTTCCAGGTTTATTGAAATTATACGATGCACAGTTGAGCGTAGACGCAAACGTAAATCCTGATCAAAAGAAAACTCTTCTGCAGAATTGGTTCCTGCTCGTGAAACAGGAAGAGATGTTGAATTAATCTTTGAAATTCGGAGTCTGTAATCTCCGGAAAGTTCAACTCCAGGGGAAAATGTCAGGTGTTCTTTACGCTCAGAAACGTCACCTCGCTCAAGGGGTACAAAATGAGTTTGTGCTGTTGCTGTACCTGGACCTGCTGACAAAACAAATAAAACTAGTGCAGGAACAATCGAAAACAAACGGACAAAGCATATCCGCAAACAGGCTGGCATAAGACTCTGAAAAGAAAGAGGATAGATGACTTGTATAATTTTTATAAGAGGATAATTTATACTTGAATATTAGTAGATTAAGTTAAGAATAGCAAGTTTTTTTCAGCACAACGTTTGTATATTCAACTCATTATTATACTTTCAATAATACGGTTTCGATGTGTGTTGCTGGTTTTTAAGTCTTGAGTTAACTTTCGATTTATTTCCATTTGTTTTACTGACCAGCTAATGACAGCACGAATAAAATCAACTTCAAGATCCAAACAATTTCCGCATTTTTTTAATAATTCTGCTTCACTTTTTTTAAGACTACCGTCTATAACTGCAATTCCAGCAAGATAAAAGAAAATTTTTAGAGAAAGATCCGGGTCCATTTTGATTTTTTTTACCTCGAATAGATTTCTCTCTTTCACTTTTTTCATTAAATCAAGAATTTCTTCCTTGCTGTCCAGCAGGCCCATTGCTTCCTGCAAAGCCACAAACTCATGTTTCTCAATGATGTCATCTGCAACAACTATGTTTGCAATTGCATTGACCACCCAGTCCCTGATTTCTTTTGATGACTCAGAAAAAAGATCTTGTGAAAATTCACGATCTAATTGCAGTTTATACATGAAAGCTCCTATTTCAATCTAGTAAAGACTTAGAAATCTACAGTTATTTATATTGAATTTCCTCATGTAGAAATTCACGCTTACCCTGCCCATATTGACCAGCGCCCTGCCCGTTTCCATATAATTTATATTTATAAATTACCAAACCTTCAAGTCCAACAGGACCACGTGAGTGAGTTTTACCGGTACTTACTCCAACTTCTGCCCCAAATCCGTAACGAAATCCATCCGCAAATCGAGTTGACGCATTCCAAAATACACCTGCTGCATCCACGGTATTCATGAACCATTCTGCCAACTCTGAATTTTCAGTAACAATTGTATCAGTATGCCTGGAACCAAAATGATTGATGTGCCTAACTGCCTCCTCTGCAGATTTGACTGATTTAACAGAAATTATCAAATCGATATATTCAGTTGTCCAGTCTTCTTCAACTGCATTTTTTAACTTTAATTCAGTAAATTTTTCCAGACGTTTTTGAGTTTGCTGACATACCCTCAATTCTACACCGGCTTCCTGCATTTTTCTCAAAATTTCTACCAGCCACTCAACCGGATATTTTTGATGCACAAGTAAAGTTTCCGCAGCATTGCAGACAGCGGGATAATCCAACTTTGCATCCAGTGCAACCTCAATGCTTTTCTTTTCATCTGCAGCTTGATCCAGATACACATGACAAAGTCCATCTGCATGTCCCAGCACTGGAACCTGCGCATTTTTTTGAATATTCCGGACCAGTTCATTGCTGCCGCGGGGAATGATTAAATCAAGTTCAGAACTCATTTTCACCAACTGTGAAACTTCATCGCGGCTTTCCACCAGACTGACTGCATTTTCTGGTACAGTATCATTCTTCGCAAGAGTATTCCGGATCAGTTTTGCCAGTACACGATTTGAATTTTGTGCCTCTTTGCCTCCTTTTAAAATTACCGCATTTCCGGATTTTAGAGCTAATGCAGAAATTTGTATGACCACATCCGGACGTGATTCAAAAATTACCAGAATGACTCCAATTGGACAGGACACACGATAGAGATCAAGACCTTCATCCAGCCGGGTTGCCTGAATTATTTTGCCTGCAGGATCTGGCAATGCAGCAACACTTTCGCAGTTTTGTGCCATCTGCTCAATCTTTTCTTCATTGAGTAAAACACGGTTGCAGGCACTTGCAGACAACTCACCACACTCCAGCATTTTTTGGGCTTCAGCCATATCCCTGGCGTTCTCTGCCAAAATTTCAGCCGAATTTTCACGCAATGCTTGAGCTAATTCATGAAGAACATTGTTTTTATGCAAATTTTCCAGATTCGCCAAAACAAGGAAGGCTTCACGTGCCTGTTTTACTTGCTTGTGTATTGCTGAGGAAACTTGAGAGTTTTTCATTAAATTATAAGATTGCAATTTCGGCCGGACAGTTCAGCAGCATTTGTTAAAACAAGCCGCTGACAGTGAATTCAAAACGATCCGGAGTTTCATCGGGACGCTTATCCAGTTTCGATCCATACTCAAAACGCAGCACACCCATTGGAGTTATCACACGAACACCAAAGCCCGCACTTTTACGCAGATCAAAAAAACCGGGTTCTTTTTCGCCAAGTAGTTGATATTGCCTCGATTCCGCATTAACATTTCCTGCATCCATAAATACCAGTCCGCGGACAAAACTATTCTCATCTTGACTGAGTGGAAACAGTAATTCAAGATTAAAGACTCTCTCTGAAATTCCGCCGCTCTTTAATTCCTGCAATTCGCTGGTACTCAAGCCGACAGCTCTGCTGTCATAAGTTTTTGTCTGCTGGTAACCCAGTTCGTCAGTGATCACTCTGTATTCACGATTACGAAGCTGCTCGCTAGGACCGTAGGGTCCGGCTATGCGGTAATAATAGTGTCCCCGTACTGAATCAATACCTCCTATACGATACCTGTCTTCGGATGGAATCGGCGAACCACCCTGTTCCTGCAGCAACCCGAAACGTCCTTTGGCCATCAAAATTAAAGTGTTATTCTGGTTCATTGCCCAAAATTGCTGATACTGAAGTCGGTACTCCCGCAACTGAATATTCCCGCCGAAAGGTGTGCCGGTCTGTATAACCCGAAAGGAAGTTTTTAAGCCTCCGCTTGGAAAGACAGGATGATTGACAGTGTTGTAGGTCAAAGACGGTGAAACAGAATGCTTATAAATGTCATCTCCGGAATCAGAAAAGATGCGATCAAGTGAACTGATTTGAGTTCCGAAACGTAAATTCCGGAAATAAAGTGGCATTGCCAAACTAAAACCATAGTTGTTTTCGGTGATTATTCCACGTCCAAATTCTGTTGAATCCTGAACCTTGCTTCTTGAAGCAAAAATAGAACCTGAAACCTGTGAATCAAAGAGTCTTGGATCAATCAGTGTTATATCAAATTTTTGTTGAACACTCTGTTCTGCAAACTGGGCACTAAGCCGCAGAGTCCGCCCTGACCCGAGCAGGTTGCCCTTTGAAAGTGTCACTCCTCCACTGAATCCGGAAAAATCGCTATACCCTACTTGAGCCTGAAAAGTTCCGGTTTGGGCTTCTTTAAGACGAGCCATGATATCCAGCAGATTGTCCTCTTGATCACGTGGAGATCGTTCCAGGATCACTCCGGACTGAAAAAAGCCTAAACGGTTAAGATTTTCCTGACTGAGGCGCAGTTTTTTACCATTAAAAAGCTCTTCTTCCTGTAATTCAAACTCACGCCGAATCACATGATCTCGTGTTTCAATATTTCCCGCAATTTCCAGACGGCCAATGTAGGCTTTCTCACCCTTCAAAATGCGGTAAGTTACATCAACAGTTTTTGTTTCTTTATGAACTTTTGTTTCCGGTACAACCCTGACAAAAGCATAACCCCGTTCATGGTAAATTTCACTTATACCTGAACGATCTCTATTTTGCAGAAACGGATTATAAATTTCACCTTCTTCCAGCAACAAGCCTTCCATTAACTTTTCTTTTTCACCCAGAATGTCACCGGATACAGAGATCTTTCCAGAGTAATACTGATCTCCTTCTGTAATATTTAAACGGACATCGACCCGACTATAATCAGGATTGTGAATCAACGTTACATCCGGTTTTTCAATAAATACTTTTATGAATCCATTTTTAAGATAGTGCTGAGTAATCAGTGACAGGTCCTGATTTATCATTTCTTCACGGAAAAGGCCTGATTGATTTGCCCAGGCCACACAATCAATTTCAGAACTCAGGATGAATCTTTTGATATCAAGTTCTGAATAAAATTTAGTACCAGAAATGTAAATATCTGAGAGATAAACACGAGGTTTTTCCTCCATCTCAAATACTACACGAAACTTTTTTCCTTCGGATTCAAGACTGGATTCCACAGCTTCAACTCTACTTTTCACACGAACCCCGGGATAACCCTCACTTCGGTAGTACTCCAAAATTATTTGCTCATTTACCGCAATTTTTTCTTGATCAAATGGATCATACTGGACCAGGGTCATCTTTTCTTCAATTTCTGTCCGTTCAACCAGCATTACTCCAACAAGTTTCACCTCCGACAGACGAGGACGTTCCTTTACCACAAAGCGCAGTAAATATCCTTTTGCGCCTGATTCTTCAAAATCCTGAAGTTTTACTTCTGCCTGTACATCTTCAAACAATTTCATTTGATAAATGGAGTGGATGTCCCTGCGAACAGCCTTACGTGACAGAGGTTCGCCAACTTGACTTTCTATCAAAAACAGGATCTGAGAGGATTCCAAGTCGGATGTGCCTTTTATTTCAATCTCAGAAATAAGTGACGATAAATCCGCACTACTTGTCGTTTGTGCATAGAGAACCTGATTGAAATTGTATAGGCACAGGAAGCCCAGAAAAACAATCGCAAATAAAAAACGAAAAACAGAAGAGAGGAAGTTCATCAGGTTTGAAAGAAGCAGGAATCAGGCAGAGTAGAAATTCTTTTGCGGGAATTCTTAATCATTCGTAAGCAAATGCAGTTGTCCATTTTCCATACGATGCTGATACTGCATGGCCGATGCAAGGCTGGTGTTGTGGGTAATCATAACAAGTGTAGTTTCATTTTCTCGGTTTAGTCGCAGCAAAATTTCCATTACCTGCTCACCTGTCTCTTGGTCCAGGTTTCCGGTTGGTTCATCTGCCAGTACAATTCGGGGTCGATTGACTAAAGCACGAGCAATCGCGACCCGCTGCTGTTCTCCTCCGGAAAGCTGTGTCGGCTTATGTCCAGCACGCTCAGACAGTCCAACTTTTTCCAGCAGTTCAAAAGCATATTTCCGGACAATTCCAGTATTTTTACCTTGAATCAACTGGGGAATCATCACATTTTCCAACGCAGTAAAATCCTGTAGTAACTGGTGGAATTGAAAGATAAAACCAACTTTTTCATTCCGGAACTGTGCAGCCTGGTCGCGGGTTAAGTTGGCCAAATCGCTGCCGTCAAGGTACAACTGCCCTTCGTCTATACCTTCCAGCATTCCAATTGTATGCAGAAAAGTGCTCTTTCCGGTTCCGGAAGTTCCAACTATTGCTACAGTCGAACCCGACTTTGCTTCAAAATTAAGGCCCCGCAAAATGTGCAGCTTCAAGCCTTCTCCGTCAATGTAGCTTTTGTGCAGATTAGAAACCTGGATTTGCATTGTACTGAAGAAACACTAAAATATAACAGAATAACAGAAAATTACGGCGAATCACAAGACCAAACGAACCACAAATATTAAGAATAAAGGCTCTCAATCTGTGACTTGAACTGTTCCTCCACCACCTCTCGTTTCAGTTTAAGAGTTGGAGTCAGTAGTCCATTGTCAATACCCCACTCTTCAGAGAGCAGGGCAAAATTTTGCGGACGTTCAAAACTCTTGAAATCTTTTCCATAATGTTCCAGTTGTTCCTGGAACAATTTTCTAATTTCAGGTTCATTTAACAAACTTGGACCACTTCCGGAAATCTTATTTTCCTCAGCAAATTTTTCCACTGCGGGCATCGCTGCTACAATCACAGCCACATTATGAGGTCGGTTGAAGCCGTAAAGCATTATTTGATCAACGTACGCACTCAGCTTCAGTGATTCTTCTAGGGGTGCAGGTGCCACATACTTGCCATTTTCAAGTTTGTACTGCTCCTTCACACGTCCAGTGATATAGAGGTAACCGTCCTCATCCAAATGCCCCAGGTCTCCCGTCCGCAACCCTCCTTCTTCAGTGATATTTTCTTTCGTGAATTCCGGCAGGTTGTGGTAGCCAAGCATGATATTTTCACCATATGCTATAACCTCTCCGTCTTCTTCTTTGGAACCTTCAACAGATTTATCTATTTCAATCCGTACTCCAGGAAGTGGTTTACCCACCGAACCAAAGCGTCTTGCACCCGGATAATTAACTGAAAGTGCTGCCGTATTTTCACTTAGCCCATAACCCTCATAAACGCTGATGCCAATATCATTTACAAACTCTGCGACTTGTGGACTCAAGGCGCTGGCTCCACTTACAGCGATACGCAGATTTCCACCAAAGCGGTTCAAAACTTTTTTGAAAATAATTTTACGAGCCAGCGTTAGTGTTAAATTTTCCATAAAACTAAGAGTTTCACCTTCTCTTTCTCTCTTTGCCTGTTTGAGTCCTCCATAAAACAGGGAGCGGATAAAGCCTGGTTTTTCCTGCATTTGACCTATTAGACGCTCATAAATCCTGTTATAAACACGAGGCACAGCAAAGAACATGCTGGGTTTGACCACGCCCAGTTCTTCAATCAGCGTATTCACATCATCAACCAGTCCCGCAGAACCACCGGAATTGATTAAACCATGTACTTCTGCCACCTGGCCAAAAACGTGAGCCCA
>Ga0208747_1000559_pt1 | contig 11266 bp, 9 predicted proteins | sample Knorr_S7_td_AAIW_FD_185597 | JGI IMG/M metagenome (GOLD analysis project Ga0208747, IMG submission 185597) | Marine microbial communities from Southern Atlantic Ocean transect - Knorr_S7_td_AAIW_ad_750m_LV_A (SPAdes) (version 2) | ecosystem: Environmental > Aquatic > Marine > Oceanic | place...
GGCTTTCTTCCTTTGTCCGGCCATTTTCCGCCAAGTCACGTCGTATTTTCGCGAAACCGAGCCCCTGCTGCTGATTCCAAGTTGAAAAGCTGATAATTGGTTACGTCAGGCTAAAAGGAGTTCCGAGGCCGCATCAGACGGATGCGAATGGAGAGTATGGATCTGGGAAGGCCGAGGGTCTTATCTGGGTCTTCCTTGGCTGGTCATCACCACCACGCGCATGTCGGTGCCTAGGTTAGCAGAGGTTACGACAAGTCGGGGTTGCGGCTGCACATCGTCCAGGCCCATTCGCCGGACGAAATTGTCGATCGGGTCAACTTCGACGTTGATCCCATCGGTCTTGAAATGCATGGGAATGGCGATCTTGGCATCCAAGTCTTGAAGCGTTTGATAGATCTGATCCATGTTCATGGTGCAGTGTCCACCGACGGGCACCAAAACGACGTCCACGGGTTTTAAGTCATCGACGATATGAGTGGTTAGGGGAACGGAGATATCGCCGAGGTGGCAGATGTTGATTCCGCCAATCTCTATTGTGAATGCAACGTTTCGTTCATCTCGCGACTGGCTTTCAGATAAAGGAGTCATAACGGCGCGCGCAGTCACTCCATTAAATTCATATTCCCCGGGATTGCTGAACACTTTGGGGTCACCGTCGATGCCGTCATGGTGGTTTGATTGGGGTGAGGGTTGCTGACAGTGATGATCTCCGCAGGCCTGTTATCGACCCTCAGGCCGATAGAGGCAGGATACGGGTCCGTTACCACGGTCATGTCGGCGTCATGAAGACGGAAGCAAGAATGTCCGAGCCAGGTTATGTCCATGGTTCATCCCGAGGTTGTTTCAGATTTAGAAGGCTCCAGGCTACGGGGACGGATATCGCAGCGATGTACAACTTGATCAGGTCCCCAGCGATGAATGGGTGGAGCCCGAACTCCATGACCTTGTCGTTGGGCACAAAGAAAGAGAGCTGAATCAGGCCGGGGATATACAGGATTACATTTCCAGCCAACATGGCTACCATGATCCAATACTTTCTGTCCCAGCCACGCTCACATAGGAAGCCGACCACGAAAGCAGCCGGTATGAACCCAATGATGTACCCGCCGGACGCCAGGTCCCAAACCAGCCCAGACGACCCTGATGTTATGCCAAAGATATAGCCGCCTGAACTTGCCTGCCAAACGCTGCCGCCACCGGCAAACATGTCTATCTGACTGCCGGCGACTGCGTACACAACCATCGCCGCGGCCCCGCGCCGACTGCCCAACGTTGCTCCAGCCAGGAGCACGGCTAATGTCTGACCTGTAACAGGCACAGGGGTGAAGGGAAGTTGGACAGAGAAACGGGCCAGACCGGCGGTGATTATGCTGAAGAGAACGATGAGGGCGATATCCCGGGCGATACGGGCGTTATACCCATCTACCGGGATCACAGCATCTATAAGGGAACGAGTTCCAGTTTGAGCAACCACGTCTATCCCAACCCACCTATCATCATGTTTCAAACTCCGGATATTTTCCGGAAAAACTCAAAGCTGAGTATAATTGCATAGGCGCGAGGGGTCAACGTTTGACACTGCCCAGAATGCTATGTTAACTTCCCAAAATAGCTTTCTCAGCCTCGTCTGAGGAACCACAAAAGACGCTGGCAGGAGACTGATGCTTAGCGAGCGGGCTGCAACAGTACTGAACGTCTTGGTTGGAGAATACCTTCAATCCGCTACTCCGGTGGCGTCAGACGACATTGCCCGCAGCCTCGGAAAGAAGATAAGCTCGGCTACAATCCGCAACACCATGGCCCGGCTAACTGAGAACGGGTATATCTCCCGGCCCCACGTGTCCTCGGGTGGCGTTCCATTAGACCGGGGCTACCGTTTTTACGTTGAATCCCTTCCTGAGACCCCCCAGCTCTCTTCTGAACTGCGGGAGAGCGTGGACCGCGATCTGGCAGAAACTGAGTCGGACATCGGCGCCTGGAGCAAACGTTGTGCGGCCATCTTGTCCGGCCTCACCGAGAACCTGGCGATAGTCACCGCTCCCCGGGCACAATTCCCCCGCCTCAAGCGGATTCAATTGGTCTTCCTCCAAGAGTCGACTGCCCTGCTCATTTTGGTGCTTGAGGAAGCGAGGTTACTGCGGAGAATCCTGCCATTTGGCAACCGCGTGAACCAAGTGCAGTTGGACATAGCTGCAAGCCACTTGAACGATACTCTGGGTGGCCTCAACCGGTCTCAGATGCAATCGAACCAGCTTGAACTTAACTCCCTGGAAGAACAAGTTAAAGAGGGTTCAGTAAGTCTTATGCGCGAGGCTGAATCCGCCAACGACCATGAGCACTACACAGACGGACTGCGGCTGCTATTGAGCCAGCCTGAGTTTTCCAGAGGAGAACTGGCGCGCCAGTTGGTCCAATTGGTGGAAGAACAGGTCCTACTGGAACGCGTTTTGGACGGCGTCCCAGAGACCGAGAACCCCGCGGTGTTCATCGGTTCAGAGAACCGGGATGAATTCCTAAATCCCTTCGGCGTCATCCTGTGCCAATACGGCAGCCCCAGAGGTGTCAACGGGACCATCTGGGTCGTTGGCCCCAAACGCATGGGGTATGTCGCGGCCATCGGCGGCGTACGGCACCTTTCGGCATTCATGAGTCAAATGGTCCAAGGGATCCAAGGCGATCACTCAGAGTAACCCCTCATGGCCCCTACCAACGAACAGATAGCCGAACTTTTCGAAAACATGGGCTCCCTTCTGGAGATGAAAGGAGACACCATCTTTAAGATCAGGGCCTACCAGCGGGCCGCCCGCATCATAGAGCAGCTTTCTTCACCTTTGGCCCAAGCCGTGGAGAACGGCGAAGACCTCACTAAGATACCGGGAGTGGGCAAAGCCATTAGCGAAAAGATCACCGAGTTCATTGGCACCGGTCAGGTAGCCGCCTACCAGAGGCTATTGGAGGAACTGCCGACGGGCGTCCTCGATCTGAAAGACATCCCAGGCATCGGCCCCAAGACCGCTGTGGCGATCGGTGTAGAGCTAGGCATCAGTACCGTCGAGGGCGTAGCCGAAGCCGCGGCCGATGGCCGTCTGGCCGGATTGCCTCGCATGGGCCAGAAGGCGGCGGACAGCATACTGCGACACATCGAAGCTTTCCAAGCTATCGGCAGTCGCACGCCCATTGGCCAGGCTCTACCGATAGCGGAAGAGGTCATCGCCGCTCTGCGGAAGCAATGCCCGGAGATAGGGCCTCTATTCCCCGCCGGCAGCCTCAGGCGCTGGGAAGAGACTATCGGAGACATAGACCTGATCGGCACCGCGCCGGATCCCGAAGCAGTTGGGGACGCTCTGGTTGCCCTGCCAATGGTCAAAGATGTGCTCGTCCACGGACCCAAGAAGACTAGCGTGGTGGTTGAATCCGGGATGCAGATTGACCTGCGCATCGGTGAGCCAGGCACATTTGGCGCCTTGCTCCAGTATTTCACTGGCAGCAAACAGCACAACATACGCCTCCGCGATTACGCCAACCGTAAGGGGCTTTCACTCAATGAATACGGCATCATCAATACTGAGACTGGGAAAGTGGAAGAATTTGCAGACGAAGAGGGCTTCTACGCCCGCCTAGGACTGCCCTGGATGCCGCCGGAGCTGCGCACAGGAGTCTACGAGTTAGACGCCGGCTTGGCAGACAGCTTGCCTCGATTGATCCAAGCGACCGATTTAAAAGGCGACCTGCACCTCCACAGCGAGTGGAGCGACGGCAACGACCCCATTGAATTGATGATTGAAGCGACTGAGGCCCAGGGCTACGAATACATGGCCCTCACCGACCATTCAGCGAGCTTGGGCGTGGCCAACGGCCTGACCAACGAACGGCTGGAGTCCCAGATCAGTCTGCTTCGCTCGATGCAAAAGAACTACGACATCACCATCTTGTGCGGCTCGGAATGTGATATACGTGCCAATGGCGATATGGATTATCCTGATGAGATCCTGGCCCAGTTAGATTGGGTCGTGGCCTCGGTCCACTCGGCTATGGGCCAAGACCAGGCCACGATGACCGCTCGCATCATCAAGGCCATGGAACACCCTTCGGTAACTATCATCGGACACCTGACCACTCGGTTGCTCGGTCAACGGGAGCCAGTGGAGTTTGACCTGGAAGCGGTGCTACAAGCCGCTCGGAACACTGGGACGGCTCTGGAGATCAATGCTTCTCCAGAACGCCTGGATCTGAAGGACACCCACGCCTACCGGGCCAGGGAACTGGGCGTGCCCCTGGTGATCAACACCGATTCCCACCACCACACCCATCTGGACAAAAGGCGTTTCGGAGTGGCTGTGGCCCGCCGGGCCTGGTGCCGGCCGGAAGATATTCTGAACACCATGTCCAGAGAGGAATTCTTTGAGGTCATCCGCACGCCCAAACCGGAGCGCCTCAGCGTCTTCGACCGCCGGCGAAATGGCACGGTCTCGGAATGACCCAGCCTTCTGATACCGGCCAAGCTAACGGTTGGGCTGAGATAATCGAGCCCTCGGGTGAGACGGCCATCGCCCAGTCGGTGCCCGAAGCCATCTTGCGATTCAGAACTGCTTTGGCCACCGGAACTCCTTGGCAGCGCGCCCTCCTAGAAGCCATGGGCCGCTGGACGCTGCCCGAGGAAACGATTGACGGTCGGCGTTACCGTTACCTGCTTCTAGGCGAGGCTTTTGATTGGATACTTCTAGCCGAACGGCTCTGTGCAGACGTGGATGGCGCGATCTCGCTGGAAGAGAAAGAACGGTTTTTGTTCAGCGGGCAGATACCCGACACTGTCGACGAAGACCAGTTCCGGTATTTGCTGGGCCCCAGCAAATACCGGGCCTACATGAATTTCCGTTACGGCGTCGTGCTGGAAGAGGCGTTGCAGTTGGTTTCGGAAGAAGAGGTCCGTAAGCAGCACACCTCACGCAGCTACTCGGAATCCGATGAACTGACCGAAGAAGCCTACACCCAGATCTACCAAAAGCCCCGGTCTGAATTGCTGAAGACCTTCCAGAAGGAGACCAAGAAAGACCGCCGCCGTAACCTCACCCTCTCCGACCTTAAAGAGTTCACCTACTGGCTCCACAAACGCCGCATCAACCTATGGGACCCCGCCCGCGTCGCAAGCGACACTCGGAAGGCCCTCCGCCGGTTAGAACTCCTGGAAGGTGGCAACCAAGTGAAATAATGATTCAGTGCCGAATTTCGGCGAAAATCAGTGCCTGATATCCTGACTCGACCACTACCTAGCTCTATTTCCACCCCTCAACCTCGCAAATCGCCTTAGAAAGCGAAACAGGAGGTTTTGGGCGTAAGAACGCATTCCCCGCTGGCCTTTGGTGCCCGGTCACTCAATAGACGCTCGACAACGGCGAATGTTATATTTGCTGATGGCCGGTCAACGCATTTTCTGCCCCGGCGACTAATAATCATGGAGGACGATTCCGGCAATGACTTCCGCCCAGATGCCCAGCGCATATAATGCCGCCGACGTCGAACAACGCATCTACGAGGACTGGGAGTCCAAAGGCTACTTCAACGCCAAGATCGAAAAGGGCAAAGAGCCCTATGTAATCATCATGCCCCCGCCCAACGTCACAGGCGAGCTGCATCTGGGCCATGCATTAGAAAAAGCCATCGAAGACGCCCTGGTCCGCTGGCGCCGAATGAGCGGAGTCCCAACCCTTTGGCTCCCCGGCACCGACCACGCCGGCATCGCAACCCAATGGACGGTCGAAAGGCAACTAGCTACCGAGGGAACCAGCCGCCATGATCTGGGCCGTGAAAAATTCCTCGAAAGGGTCTGGGACCACGTTGGCAGGTCTGGCGGCATCATCCATGAGCAGTCCCGGCGATTGGGAATATCGGCTGACTGGAACCGGCACCGGTTCACTCTGGACCCAGGCCCGTCCAAAGCCGTACGGACAACCTTCGTCAATCTCTATAAGAAAGACCGCATCTACCGTCACGAGCGCATCATCAACTGGTGCACCCGCTGTGCCACGGCCCTCAGCGACCTGGAAGTTGACTACCAAGACGTTGACGGCAAGCTCTACCACATCCGTTATACCTTAGAAGACGACCCCAAGTCTTTCATCACCGTTGCCACCACCCGGCCTGAGACGATGCTGGGCGACACCGGAGTGGCCGTCCACCCAGAGGACGACCGGTATAGTAAGATAATCGGCAAGAACGCTATGCTGCCGATTATGGACCGGCCCATTCCGGTTGTAGGCGACGAGGCCATCGACCGCGAATTCGGCACCGGCGCGCTAAAGGTCACACCGGCCCACGACCCGATCGACTTTGAGATCGGCGGGCGCCATGGCCTTGAAGTCTTCAATGTCATCGGCCTTGATGGCAATCTGACGTCGGCTGCAGGAAAGTACGAAGGCACCGAACGTAACGAGGCCCGGCAGAAAGTCGTTGAAGAACTGGACCAGCTTGGGTTACTGGGAACGGTTGAAGACCATTGCCACTCGGTTGGACATTGCCAGCGTTGCGCCACCGTGGTTGAACCTTTGGTCAGCCTGCAGTGGTTCGTGAACCTTGGCGGACAACACGAGCCAGGCAGCATCGCCGGCAAGGCCCATGCCGCCGTGGCCAACGGGGATATCAAGGTAGTCCCTGAGCGCTTCACCCGCGTCTACCTAAACTGGCTGGAGAACATTCGTGACTGGTGCATCAGCCGCCAGTTGTGGTGGGGACACCGCATCCCGGTCTGGTACTGCGCCTCCTGCCAGCACATGACGGTGACCGTCGAAGACCCCGATAAGTGCGAGAGTTGCGGCGGGACGGATATCGAACAAGACGCCGATGTTCTTGACACCTGGTTCAGCTCAGGCCTCTGGACCCATTCGACTCTGGGTTGGCCCGAAGAGACCGAGGACCTGGATTACTTCTACCCGACCGCCGTGCTGGAAACGGGCTATGACATCTTGTTCTTCTGGGTTGCTCGCATGATCATGCTGGGCATCGAGAACACTGGCCAGGTCCCCTTCCGAACCGTATTTCTCCACGGATTGATCCGGGATGCCACCGGCGCCAAGATGAGCAAGACCCGGGGCAACACCTTGGACCCTCTGGAACTGATCGAGAAATACGGCACCGACGCCCTCCGGTTCGCCCTCACAACCGGCACTGCGCCGGGCAACGACCTGCGCTTTGGTGAAAACCGGTTGGAAGCTGCCCGAAACTTCGCCAACAAGGTCTGGAACGCCTCCCGGTTCGTCATTTCAGGACTTGAAGGCAAATCCGGACTAGATGGTTGGCATGATCTGTCTGAAGTAGAGCACCGCGAAGACCGCTGGATCGTCAGCCGCCTGGACCAGGTTACTGCCGAAGTCGACGAGTCGCTGCTCAATTTCGAAATTGGCGACGCCCAACAGAAGCTCTACGATTTCTTCTGGAACGATTACTGCGATTGGTACATCGAGATGGCCAAGCTCCGGATACGCTCCGGGGAAGGTCCCTCGCCACTGCCCACTCTGGCTCACGTGTTGGAACGCACTCTGCGCCTGCTGCACCCCTTCATGCCTTTCATAACGGAAGAGATCTGGCAAAACCTGCGCTCTAAGCTGCCCCAAGAAGGCTCCGCCGCCGAGTCGATCATGGTTGCCGAATATCCAATAGCCGAAAACCCACGGACCGACACCCAGGCGGAGGAAGAGATCGGATTGGTCATGCAGGCGATTCGCGCCGTACGCAACACCCGCGCCCAACTTCGAATACCGGCGGGGCAAAGGCTCGAAGCCCAGATTGAGGCCAATGGCATGCAAGGCCCCATCGAAGAAGAAGCTGAGGTCATCCGTGTTCTATCACGGATAGACCCACTACACATCGTAGGCGACGGTTCGTCCGGTAATGACCTGCGCAAGGGCGTCACGCTGGTGGTGAACCCATTGATCGTCCACCTGCCGCTAGAAGGCGTTGTCGACTTATCCGCCGAACAAGAACGACTGCGCGCCGAGCTGGACGACTGTCTTAAGAACATGGACCGCGTTGAAAAGCTGGTCTCCAACCCCAATTTCCGCGAAAAGGCAAAACCCGAGGTGGTTGAGACTGAACAGGCCCGCCTACAAGACCTAAAAGAACGCCAACAACACCTGAACGAGATTCTGGAACAGTTGGCCGGTTAAGGCATCTCATGACCCAACGACTAGGCATAATCGGCTACCCAATCGGACACTCTATCTCGCCCATTTTTCAGCAGGCCGGGCTGGACCACCTGGGTATCGACGCCACCTATGAGAAGTGGGAAGTCACCCCGGAGGGTGTGGGGGATTTTGTGGCTGGGCTGCGCGCCCCCGGAACCCTAGGCATCAACATAACCGTGCCCCACAAGCAAGCGGTGATTCCGTTTCTGGACGAAGTGGACGAGTGGGCCACCGCAGCCGGTGCGGTGAACACCATCGTCAACCACGACGGTCACCTGACAGGGCACAACACCGACGGCCCCGGCTTCCTCCGTGCGCTACTGGTGGAGACTGGCTACGACCCCAGCTGCACCCGCGCATTGATATTGGGAGCTGGCGGCGCGGCGCGAGGTATCCTGCTGGCCCTGGTCCGGGGAGGCGTGGACTCATTGGTGATTGCCAACCGGACTCTGGAGCGGGCGGAAACTCTGGCGCAACTATCCTCGGATAATGGCGTCGGCTCGGAGGCGATATCCCTTTCCGGTGACGCCCTGACCGAAGCCGCCGCATCCGCAAATCTCATCGTGAACTGCACCACCATGGGCATGTCCCACGGGCCGGACGAGCATGGTTCCCCCATCTCGGCCGCGCAGATTCCAGCCACGGCTATCGTCAACGACGTGGTGTATACTCCGTTACTAACCCCGATCCTCAAAGAGGCTGCGGCCGCCGGGGCCACCGCTTTGGGGGGCCTCCATATGTTGGTCTATCAGGGGGTTTTGTCCTTCCAGATGTGGACGGGCGTCGATGCCCCGGTTGATGTGATGCTGGCAGCAGCTACTGCCGAGATGACCTCCAGAGGTGCATAGGGCAGTGCGCCGCTTTTCACCCATTAACTTCAAACAGGATTCCCATGGTCAGATTTTTCACAGCAGGCGAATCCCACGGACAGGGCCTGGTAATAATTATCGAGGGCGTCCCCGCCGGACTGTCCATCAGTGAAGACTATATTGGCGTTCATCTGGGCCGCCGGCAGAAGGGTTATGGACGAGGTGGCCGTATGCTCATTGAGCAGGACCGCGCCAAGATCATCTCCGGCGTGCGTCACGGCCACACCTTGGGGAGTCCCATCGGAATGACCTTGGAGAACAAGGACTGGGCCAACTGGGAAGAGGCCATGGCCGTCGATCCGCTGGACGGCCCGCCTGAGAGTCCCCGCACCCGGCGCATCACCCGGCTCCGGCCAGGTCACGCCGACCTCCCAGGAGCCATGAAATACGGATTCGAAGACGTACGAAACGTGCTGGAACGCGCCAGCGCTAGAGAGACCGCCGGAAGAGTGGCCGCTGGGGCTATCGCCATCAAGCTGCTTGAAGAGTTTGGAATCCAGATTCATAGCCACGTGCTATCCATAGGCACTGTGCACGCGAGCGCCCCGGAGAACATCGACTGGGTTGCCGTTGAGGAATCCCCGGTGCGCTGCGCCGACCCGGACTCTGCCCTTAAGATGGCGGCCGCGATCGACGCCGCTAAAGAGGCCGGTGACACGATTGGCGGCACTTGCGAAATCATCGCTGAGAACGTTCCTATCGGCTTGGGTTCTCACGTTAGTTGGGACCGGAAGATCGACGCACAGGTGGCCCAAGCCTTGATGTCTATCAACGCCGTCAAAGCCGTCTCCATCGGCCCCGGATGGGAGATAGCTGACCAGCTTGGCTCCCAGGTGCAGGACGTGATCCTGCCGGTGACGGACCCAGACCATCCCTGGCAACGGGCAACCAACAAGTTGGGTGGTACCGAAGGCGGTATGACCAACGGCATGCCCCTGGTCACCCAATTTGCCATCAAACCCATCGCAACCATGGTCACGCCGCTGCCCTCTGTTGACCTGGACACCGGGGAAGAAGTGCTGGCACATTTTGAGCGGTCGGACGTTTGTCAGGCGCCCCCGGCCTGCGTGGTCGGTGAAGCTATGGTCGCGCTGGTCTTGGCTGATGCGTTCATGGAGAAATTCGGCGGTGATTCCATACCTGAAACCAGGCGTAACTTCGATGGCTACGTCAAAACTGTGGGCCCACGCAAGATCTACCAGTAACCAAAAACCTGCGTGACCATGGCCGCCAACCTTCAGATTCCCTCTATTTACCGCGCCTCGGCCCTCTGGACGGTCATGGGCCTGTTTGGCCTGGCTTTGGGCTTGCTCCTCTTGGTGTTTGACGGAACCGTGTTCGCTTTTGTGGAGTGGATGGTTGAGATATCCCACTCTGGCCCCAATACAATTTCATCGGAAACCGCGACTGCCGTCAGAGACGGGATAGACACCTGGGCTTGGGCGGGATTCGCCGTCGCAGCCATCGCCTTACCGCTGGGCAACGGAAGTTTTAGGGTATGGTTGACCAAGGCTCTGTGGCCCATCGCCGGCCGGCAAGAGACCGATTCTCTACCTCCGGACCGCTACGGTCCGTTATTTTTTCTAACTTTAATTGCGGTGTTCATCTTCGCAGTGATGGCACATTGGGCGCTTCGTACCCACTCGGACACCGATTGGCTTGCGGGAGAAGACGGTCTTAGCGAGTGGTGGTCAGTGGCCACGTACCTAATCTCCGCCGGTTTCGCCGGAGCCACCTTTTGGACGTTACGGGCCACCAAACACACGAAGCTGCGGTATCTCTATTTAGTCATGGCCGTGGGGTTATTCTTGGGCGCCATGGAGGAGATCAGTTGGGGCCAGCGCCTGTTCGGCTGGGGAACGCCTTCGGCTATCGAACAGATAAATTTCCAGGATGAGACCACACTCCATAATGTGCATTTCGCCAACAACATCATCTTCGAAATGCTGTTCTGGGGCAGCGCCTTGGGTATGGTAGCCGGTTTCTGGCGGTTGACGGCCAACCTGCGGGGACTGAGTGACCGGATGAGACTGTTCTTGCCGTCGCTATCCATGGCGCCAGCCCTGATGATGATCCTCGTCTGGAGGACCGGCGACATATGGGAAAGCGCCAATATTGCCAGGCTGTTTATGGACCATTACAACCACGGCCCTCGGGGTTCAGAGGTGCCCGAGGCGATGCTGAGTCTCTGCATCATCATCTTCACCGTCACCAACCTGC
>Ga0208747_1000561_pt1 | contig 11255 bp, 9 predicted proteins | sample Knorr_S7_td_AAIW_FD_185597 | JGI IMG/M metagenome (GOLD analysis project Ga0208747, IMG submission 185597) | Marine microbial communities from Southern Atlantic Ocean transect - Knorr_S7_td_AAIW_ad_750m_LV_A (SPAdes) (version 2) | ecosystem: Environmental > Aquatic > Marine > Oceanic | place...
AATTGTCAATAAAAGAATTTTTTATTTTGATACAATGTATTCTACTAATAATTTTATAAATAATATTTTAGCCTGCATTTCTGTTTTATCTGTTTTAAATTTAGATTTAAATAAAATGGGGAAAAAATTTATTAATTTTACTATTCCTAGTGGCAGGGGTGACATTAAAATGGTCAATAAATTTAAAAAAAGATTTAAATTTATTGATGAGAGCTATAATGCAAATCCACTATCTATGTTATCAGCTATCAGAAATATGAATTATTACAAAAGAAAAAATAATTCACAAAAATTAGTTTTTTTAGGGGATATGTTAGAATTAGGAAAAAAATCAAAAAAATTTCACAAAGAATTAGCAACTTTAATTAATAGAAGTGATATAGATAAAGTTTTTGTTTATGGAAAATATATAAGAGAAACCTTTAATTCTTTAGTAAAAAATAAAAAGGGAAAAATATTCAATAACCTTAAAGAAGCATATGATCATTTCAGTAAAATTGTACACAATAACGATTTACTTATGGTAAAAGGATCAAATGCGACAGGTTTGAATCAGTTTTCAAAAAATATTAAAAAGGGACAAATCAGTGCTATATAATTTTTTAATTTCTCTTATAGATCAATTTTCTGCACTTAATGTTTTTCGTTATTTAACTTTTAGAACTGGGCTTTCAGTAATGTCCTCAATGATAATTGTATTTGTAATTGGAGGACCATTCATTCGTTTTATTGAATCTCATAAAATTACTGGACCCATAAGGGACGATGGGCCAATAGATCATATAGTTAAAAAGGCTGGAACTCCAACCATGGGAGGGGTTCTTATTTTAATAGGAATCCTTTTTGGTACCTTACTATGGGCAGATTTAAGCAATTCTTATATTTGGGTTTTGCTAATGGTCGTAACTAGCTTTGGTTTACTTGGAGCTATTGATGATTACTTAAAAATAAAGCGCAATAACTCAATAGGAATATCTTCAGGGATGAAAATTATTTTTCAAATTATACTTTCAATTATAGCTGTATTGTTATTAATGAAGTTTGGGAATAATGAACACCTAAAAAATCTTTACTTTCCTTTTTTCAAAAATTTAATACTTCATTTGGGATTATTTTTTATTCCATTTGCTATTTTTATAATTGTAGGTTCTTCAAACGCAGTGAACTTAACCGATGGTTTGGATGGTTTGGCCACAGTGCCTGTAATGTTGGTGGCATTATCTTTTACTCTAATTTGTTACGTTGTTGGCAATACGGTTTTTTCAGAATATTTACAAATACCTTACATTCCTAAAGTTGGTGAAGCTTCTATTTTTTGCGGTTCTATAGTTGGATCATGTTTAGGCTTTCTATGGTACAACGCGCCACCAGCGAAGATTTTTATGGGAGACACTGGCTCCTTATCGTTAGGTGGATCTTTGGGGGCTGTGAGTATAATCACAAAGCACGAAATTGTTTTAGGAATTATTGGAGGTTTATTTGTACTTGAAACAGTTTCAGTTATTATTCAAGTAATTTCCTTTAAACTTACTGGGAAAAGAGTGTTTATGATGGCACCTTTACACCATCATTTTGAAAAAAAGGGATGGGCCGAATCCACTGTGGTTATTAGATTCTGGATTATATCTATAATTTTGGCATTGATAGGTCTAGCCACATTAAAGTTGAGATAATTGATGGCTTCATTTTGTGCATATGGTCTTGGAGCTCACCGGTTTTGTGTATATGGTCTTGGAGCTACCGGTCAATCGGTAATTAATTATCTTAATAAAGAGAGAGAATATTTTTCAGATTACTACGTTTGGGATGATGATGCAGCAAAGAGAAATTTTTTTGGTGTACACATCGGTGAACAAAAAGTAAAAGCAAAATTTTCAGAAATTATAGATTTTACTGATTTTATTGTTCTCAGCCCAGGTATAAGTTTAAAAAAAGCAAAACTAAAAAAAAAACTCATAGAGAACAGAGATAAAATTATTACAGATCTTGATCTTTTCTATCTTTTTAATCCAGAAATAAAAACAATCGTTGTAACTGGGACAAATGGAAAATCTACAACGTGCAAAATTCTTGAACATGTATTAAGAAAAAATAATATTAACGTAAGGTTAGGTGGAAATATAGGAAAACCAGTTTTAGATTTAGATTTAAAAAATGAGCCTTTGGTAATTATTGAAGCCTCATCTTTTCAATTAGCCTATTCTAAATATATTAAACCTGATTATGCATTAATATTAAATATAACTAAGGATCATTTAGATTGGCATGGTTCGTATAAAAATTATGTTGATTCTAAGTTTAAAATCTTTTCAAAACAAAAAAGAAATAATTTTGCATTTATAAGTAATAAGATTATTTTAAAAAAATTTAAAAAAGAAAGATATGAAAGTAAGTTAGAATTCGTAAATATAGAAAGTTATAATAAAATAAAAAACAGAATAAAAAATGATTATTTAAACTCAGAATCAAATGAAGAAAACATGAGTTTTGTTTATGCTTTATCAAAAATTTTAAAAATAAATGAAACATCTTTAGTAAATTCTCTTAAATCTTTCAAAGGATTACCTCATAGACATGAAATCTTTTATAAAAAAGATAATAAAATTTTTATTAACGATTCTAAGGCAACAAGTTTCGAGGCAACCAAATATGCTTTAAGAAGTAATAAAAATATTTTTTGGATTGTTGGTGGACTTCCAAAAGTTGGAGATAGATTTCAATTGGGGAGAATAAAAAAAAATATCATTAAAGCATATATCATTGGAAAAAATATTTCATTTTTTAGAAAGCAAATTGGAAAAAAAATTCCATTTACAGTTTCAAAAAATATTCGAAACGCAGTAAATAATATTTGCAAAGATTTAAAACCCAAAAAAAATTTAAAGAAAACTATTTTGTTCAGTCCAGCAGCTGCATCTTTTGATCAATTTAATAATTTTGAAAATAGAGGAAACTATTTTAAAAATTTAATAATAAAAAAATTCAAACAGAGATTAAATGTTTAGTTTTGGTAGAGAAAATACCGGTTTAGTAGCGAAATGGTGGAGAAATGTAGATAAGCAAATCCTATTTTTATTTGCTTTTCTTTTGTTGTTAGGACTGTTTTTTTCTTTTTCTTCAACTACTTCACTGATGTCAGAAAATATGAATAAACAAACATATTTCTTTTTTATTAAGCATCTAATTTTTGTCTCTGCTTCGTTGCTTTTGATTTTTGCTATTTCGATCCAGGAAAAAGATAAATTAGTTAAGATTTTAACTTATTTATTTATTGTTTCAATTGTGCTTCTTTTTTTAACTCTTATAGTTGGAGTTGAAATTAAAGGATCAAGGAGATGGATGGGTTTTGACCCTCTTCCAAGATTTCAACCAGTTGAATTGGTCAAACCACTATTCATAATTTTTGTTGCCAAAGTTATTGCTTTAAATGAAAAAGTTAATCTTTATAGAAGATATTTATTTTCTTTTTTGGTCTTATTATTAATCGTAATTGTTTTAATTAACCAGCCAGATCTTGGACAAACTTTGTTGTTAGCATCAGTTTGGATTACAATGATTTTTGTATCAGGCTTTAACATGGTGATTTTGTCGATATTAGGCTTAGTATTTATAAGTATTATCGCATTTTTGATATTTTTTTTTCCAGAAAAATTTGGTTATATTTTTTTTAGGATTAAAACATTTGTAGATCCAAAAACAGGAGACGATTTTCAATCACAAAAAGCATTAGAAGCTATTAAGCAAGGAGGCCTAACAGGACAAGGAATGGGAGAAGGTATTTTAAAAGATAAAGTGCCAGAAGCACATTCTGACTACATAATTGCTGTAATTTCAGAAGAGTTTGGCGCAATATTTGTTTTATTTATTGTTATTTTATTTTTATTTATTGCTTACAAAGTTTTGAATAAAGTTTTTTCAGACCAGGATGAATTTCTCAAGTTAGCATTGGTAGGTTTGGTTTCTCTTTTAATTATTCAAATGTTTGTTCACATAGGAGTTAATATCAGATTGCTTCCCACAACAGGTATGACTCTTCCTTTTTTAAGTTATGGCGGGTCCTCATTAATGGGAAGCTCGATAATAGCAGGAATAATTTTAAACTTTACTAGAAAAGATTCTACAAGATATTAAAAAATGACTAAAAAAATAATTTTTTCAACAGGAGGGACTGGCGGTCATATATTTCCAGCAATCAATTTAATGAAACATTTTTTTGATAAAGGGTATGAGGTTTTATTGGTAACTGATACTAGAGGAAACAACTTTATAAAAAATTATTCAGAATTTAAATCGTACGTATTAAAAGTAGAAACCCCCATAAATAAAAATTTTTTAAAGAAAATTTTATCATTTTTGCTAATTTTTTATTCAATAATAAAATCAATTATTATTTTAAAAAAGGAAAAACCAAATGTAGTTTTTGGATTTGGAGGTTATGTATCTTTCCCCGTTTCTTTTGCATCAAAATTTTTTAATTTACCTTTAATTATTTATGAAAATAATATGATATTAGGTCGTGCTAATAAATATTTGTCGTTATTTTCAAAAAAAATTCTTTTAGCAAAAAAAATAACAGAAAATTTTCCCAAAAAATATAATGATAAAACTTTTGAAGTAGGGCCAATTTTGGATAAAAATATAATAAATTATTCAACTTCTCAAAAAAATATAAATAGAGAAAATTTTTCTTTTTTAGTTTTAGGAGGAAGCCAAGGCGCGGAAATATTTGGAAAAATTGTTCCTCCAATTATTAAAATGGTAAAAGCTCAAGGGTATAAAATTAAAATAATCCAACAGTGTATTGTGAATCAGAAAAGTTCAATCGTAGATTTTTATGAAAAAAATAATATTGAAAATTATATTTTTGAATTTGATAAAAATATTCTAAAATTAATTTTATCCTCAGATCTAGCGATAACGAGATGTGGAGCATCTACCACTGCTGAATTAGTGCATACTCTTACACCATTTATAGCAGTCCCTTACCCTTACTCAATGGACAATCATCAATATTTAAATGCTAAATATTATGAAAACAAAGGCTGCTGTTGGGTCATAGAACAAAATAATTTTAATTCCACAAGTTTATTTAATTTAATAATGGAAATAATGAAAGATAAAAGAAAGTTAGAAAATATTCGTGAAAATATGAAAAAAAATGATAGTAAGAATGTTTATACTAAAATTGAAAAAGCTATTAAGGAAATTATTTAATAATGAAAATTAATATAGCTAGTAATGAAGTAATTCATTTTATTGGAATTGGAGGAATTGGTATGAGTGGACTTGCTTTAATTATGAACAATATGGGTTTTACAGTTCAAGGAAGTGATTTAAATAATAACAAAAATACTGATCGGTTAATTAAATTAGGAATAAAAATTTATTTTGGCCACAATCCAAAAAATTTAGACAAAGCCACAATGGTTGTTGTTTCATCTGCTATTAAAAAAAATAATAAGGAGTTAATTGCATCGAAAAATAAAAAATTATCTGTTGTTAAAAGAGGAGAAATGTTGGCGAATGTTGTGGCACTAAAAAAAAATATAGTTATCACTGGCTCACATGGTAAAACGACAACCACATCTTTAATTGCAAATATTTTGGAAGAGGCAGAGCTAGACCCCACAATAATCAATGGTGGTATAATAAATTCACTAAAAAATAACGCTCATTTAGGAAAAGGTGAGTGGGCCGTTATAGAGTCCGACGAATCTGACGGAAGTTTTTTAAATTTACCAATAACCTATTCCATTGTAACTAACTTAGACAAAGAACATTTAGATTACTATAAAAGTTTTGACAATCTTAAAAATTGCTTTCGTTCCTTCATTGAAAAAACACCGTCCTTTGGCAAGTCACTTATTTGTTTAGATGATAATAATTTAAAAAATTTAATACACAAATGTAAAAATAATAATTTTATCACTTATGGGTTTAATAAAAAATCAAATTACCAAATATTAAATGTGAGAAAAAAGCCAAACTGCTCAATTTTTGATTTAAGAATAAAAATAGCTGGTACCAAAATTTTTAAAATTAAAAATATACAAGTTAATTTGATAGGCGATCATAATGTTCTTAATACAACAGCATCAATTGCTATTGCACTTAATCTTGGAATAAAAATGCATACAATAAAAAAAGTTTTAAAAAATTTCTCGGGAATACAAAGAAGATTTACAAAAGTTTTTTCTGTTGATAAGAAAGATTTTTATGATGATTATGCACATCATCCAACGGAAATAAAAGCCGTTATTAAAAGTGCCAGGCAAGTTTATGGTAATAGAAAAATAATATGTGTTTTTCAACCACATAGATATTCTAGAGTTAAGCTTCTTAGGAAAGAATTTGCTTTATCATTTAAATCGAGTGATGTAGTGGTGTTATGCCCGGTTTATTCAGCTGGTGAAAAAATTGATCGTGATTTTAACCAAGATCATTTTTCTAGATTTATTACAAAAAAATCTGGAACTCAAGTTATTAATATAAAAAGCAAAAATGAATTGAAAATTTTTCTTAAAAAAAATTTATTTGACAATGAACTCGTTGTTTGTGTGGGAGCAGGAAGTATTTCAAACTGGATAAGAGAAATTGGTGAAGAATTAAAATGGAATTAATGTCACAAATAACAAATGTAAAAAATAAAATTTCAGGAAAAATCTCATTTAATGAGAATTTATCAAAACTATCCTGGTTTAATTTAGGAGGCCCAGCTAAAGTTTTGTTTAGACCAAAAAGCTTGCAAGAATTATCATTATTTTTAAAAGAAATTAAAGGAATTAAGAAAATTAAAGTTCTGGGAATTGGTTCCAACACTCTAATTAGAGACGGTGGTTTTGATGGAATTATTATTAAATTTGGCAATTCTTTCTCTCACTTATCCTTGTTTAATTCAAATACAATAATAGCAGGAGCATCGGCCTTAGATAAAAATGTTTCAAATTTTGCTTTAAAAAATTCAATATCAGGTTTTGAATTTATGTCTTGCATACCCGGAACCGTTGGCGGCGCTGTTAGAATGAATTCAGGTTGTTATGGCAATGATATTTCAAAAATATTAATTTCAGTTCAGGTAATGGATTTTGATGGCAATGTTAAAGCTATTCAATCATCAGATATAAAATTTTATTATAGAGGATCAAGTTTGGATAATAATTTAATTATTATAAGCGCTACTTTTAAAGGAAAAAAAGATAATAATTTAAATGTCCAGCAGAAAATAAATAGTTTTATGAAAGAAAAAAAAAATACTCAGCCGTCCAAAATTAAAACATGTGGTAGCACTTTTAAAAATCCTGAGAATCAAAAGGCTTGGAAGCTTATTGAAGATTCTGGCTGCGCAGGCATGACGGTAGGCGATGCACAAATTTCAGAAAAGCACTGTAATTTTTTTGTTAATAAAGGTAACGCAAAATCGAGAGATTTAGAACAATTGATCAATCAAGTGCAAAGTAAAGTTTTGGAGAAAACTGGAATAAATTTAGAACTAGAACTTCAAATTATTGGAGAAAAGCTATGAGTAACCTTATTGTTGTTCTTGCGGGAGGATTATCAGGTGAAAGAAAAATAAGTTTTTTAACAGGCAAGGCTTGTTCTAGTGCATTAAAAAAAAAAGGATACAAGGTAATAAATTTAGATGCAAAAGGATATTTTGTGGAAAAATTAAGAAAACTAAAACCAACTACGGTTTTTAATGCACTTCACGGAAAATACGGGGAAGATGGATTTGTTCAAAGTATATTAGAATTATTAAAGATTCCGTACACACACTCAGGTGTTTATGCATCCAGTTTGGCTATGGATAAAGAGTTGTCACGAATTATATTTAACAAGAATAACATAAGAGTACCAAAATATTTTTTGTTATATAGAGATTATGATGAAAATATTATTAAAAAAATTAGATTTCCAGTTGTTATCAAACCAGTTAACGAAGGATCAAGTCTAGGTGTATATATTTGCAAAAACAAAATATATTTTAAAAATAAATACAAAAAGTTAATGAAGGAATATGACAGGGTGATAGTTGAAGAGTATATTCCTGGAAGAGAAATTCAGGTAGCGGTTATGGGAAAAAAACCACTAGGAGCAATAGAACTTGTACCTAAAAGAGAATTTTATGATTATACTGCAAAATACTCTAGTTCTGCTCGAACAAAACACATTATGCCAGCTCCCCTTTCTCCAAAAAAATATAAAGAAGTTCTAAATTTAGCAAAAAAAGCGCATAAGCTACTAGGATGTAAAGGAATTACTAGGTCAGATTTTAGATTTTTTAATAATAAATTTTACTTACTAGAGACAAATACTCAGCCAGGTATGACAAAACTATCTTTAGTCCCTGAAATAGCGAAACACTATGGTATGCAATTTGAGGAATTAGTTAATAAGATGGTTAAAGATGCCAGCTTGAATAGATGAAAAAGTTTTATAAGGTAATTATATTATTAATAGTTCTCATATTTTTAACAACCTACAACCCAAACGAAGCTAACATATCTCCAAAAAAAAACAGTTCCTTTTTTACAATACAAAATATAGAGATTGTAAATAATTCTTTAGTTCAAATAAGTGAAATTAGAGAAAAATTGAATCCAATTTATAAAAAAAATATTTTCTTTGTTAAAAGAAAAGATATAGAAGAACCTTTAAAGTCCATTGATTTTTTGGAAAAAATTGAAGTCAAAAAAAAATATCCAAACATAATAATAATTAAAGTTTATGAAACGAGACCTATCGCGGTATTATTTAGAAAAGGTGACAAATTATTATTGGACAGTTCTTCTAATTTGATCGATTTAAATAAAAAAATGATCATTGATAACCTGCCAAATATTTTTGGAGAAGGAGCTGAAAATAATTTTATTAATTTTTTTAATCAATTAGAAAAAAGTAATTTTCCCATAAAAAAAGTAAAAAATTATTATTATTTTCAAATAGATAGATGGAATTTAGAACTTTATAATGGACTAATAATAAAATTTCCACCAGTTAAAATAAAAGAAGCCATTCAACAATCTATAGAATTATTAAATCGTAAAGATTTTAATAATTATAATATCATCGATCTTAGAATACATGGTAAGATAGTAGTAGAGCCAAATGATGATTCATGAGCATTCTCAAGGTATAATTGAGTTAGGTAATATAAATATAAAATGCCTTATTTTTAAAATTAACTCTAACGATATTTTAGAAATTCAATCTACTTCAATAACTCAATCGGAAGGAATTCATAACGGAGTTATTGTAAACATTTCGAAAGCTACAAACGCAATTAGGTCATGTATAAGTGTTGCTGAAAAAAAAGCTAAATCTTCACTTAAAAAAATTAATGTGGTTCTCGAACAACCTGAATTTCTATGTACAAAATTTTCTAAACATAAAAAAATTGATGGATCTAAAATTCACAAAGATGATATTGAATTTTTGCTAAAAGAAGCAAAAAAACAGGTAATGCTCAACGATGAGAAGCAATCAATAATTCATATATTCAATCATAATTATATTGTTGATGGAAAACCATTTATTGAAGAACCAATTGATGTTTATGCAGATTATCTGAGTCATGAAATGACTTTTGTTACAATGCCAAAAAATAATTTAAAAAATATTAATAAAGCTTTCATTGATTGCGATATAGAAGTTGAAAGATTAATTTCGTGCACTTTTGCTTTAGCAGCAAAATTATTAAACAATAATGAGCTCCAATTTGGTTCAATTTTAATAGATATGGGATATGAAAAAACTAGTCTAGGATTATTTAAGAATTTAGCACTAGTTCATTCTATTACTTTTCCCGTAGGAATTAACCATATTATAAAGGATATATCTAATATATGTTCGCTAAACTTAGAAGAGTCTAAAATTATAAGTGACAAAATTGATTTTTCATTTCAAAATAGCAAAGAACTTTTTGATAAAAATGATTATTTAAAAGATATTTATTTTAAAAATTCGAACTATAGAAGAATAAGCCAATCTTTAATATTAGATATTGCAAAAGCTAGACTAGATGAAATTTTTGAAATGATACAAAAACAAATAATTGCAACAGGATTAAACCCAACCCTTGGAGCAAATCTTTTTATATTAGGAGGATCTAATCTTTTTAATTTAGAAAAGTATTGTTCAAATTTTTTTGGATCAAATGTTAAAAAATTAGATAAAAATATTGAAAAAGAAAGTCAAGGCGAATCGGATACACAATTTGCTTCATGTTTAGGAGCTCTCAAAATAATTAAAGATGGTTGGGAGACTGAAGCAATACCAGAATTAGTAGATAAAAATAGTCAAAAACTGGGTTTTTTCGCAAAATTTTTTCAAAACAAACCGTAAAATTGAATTGTATTTTTTAGTAATATAAGTTGTCTTTCAAGCATTTTGGGCTTTTTATATACCCTTGAAGAAGGTGATGAATTTACAAAAAACAATCGCAGAACCCATTGAATTTATGGGTGTAGGCTTACATAACGGCATAAAGGTAAATCTTTGTTTAAAACCAGCCGAAGCGAACTCAGGTATAAAATTTAAAAGAACAGATGTTGATAATACTAAAAATATAATTGAAGCAAGCTATAAAAATGTAAGTTCACCAGTACTTTGTACAAAAATAAAGAATTCATATGGAGTGTCAGTTTCTACTATTGAGCATTTAATGGCGGCTTTTTACTTAGAAGGAATTGATAATGTTCTGGTTGAGATTGATGCCCCCGAAGTTCCAATAATGGATGGTTCCGCTTTTGATTTTGTGGAGGCTATAAGATCGTTTGGCACTCAAGAACAAAACTACTCAAAAAAATTTATTAAAGTCCTAAAAAAAATTGAAGTAAAAGATGGTCCAAAGTATATTTCTATCGAGCCACTTACTAAAGATTTAATAATCGATTTTGAAATAGTATATAAAAATCCATTAATTAGAACTCGAAGGAAAGAATTTAAATTAAGCAACGGAGATTTGACTTCAATATATAATTCAAGAACATTTTGTTTATATGAAGATATTGATCAAATAAGAAGTCAGGGACTGGCTAAGGGAGGCTCTTTGGACAATGCAATTGTGGTTAAGGAAAATAAAATATTAAACGATAACGGTCTTAGAAATAGAGATGAATTCGTGGGTCACAAAATATTAGATTGTCTTGGAGATTTGATGCTTTCAGGTCATAGAATTTTTGGACATATTAAAACTTCACAAGGTGGACACCAACTAACTAATGCTTTATTAAGTGAATTTTTATTAGATAAGTCAA
>Ga0208747_1000563_pt1 | contig 11253 bp, 10 predicted proteins | sample Knorr_S7_td_AAIW_FD_185597 | JGI IMG/M metagenome (GOLD analysis project Ga0208747, IMG submission 185597) | Marine microbial communities from Southern Atlantic Ocean transect - Knorr_S7_td_AAIW_ad_750m_LV_A (SPAdes) (version 2) | ecosystem: Environmental > Aquatic > Marine > Oceanic | place...
ATCGTTCATCTTGCGTAGTAGCTCACGTAGCATAACTCGACCGATTGACCGGATTCTTCTGGTTGCTTTTAGGGCTTTTTTCTTTAGCCTGGTAGATTCTCGGTTGGATGCCTGAAGAAGCAGGCCCGGAGCAGTAGGGCTGTAACTTTGCATTAAGGCAATATCTTCCTTGTTGGCAATCTCCCTGCGGGTGCCTATGACCTTCTTGGCCAGTTTTGCGTTGTAGGATAGGTGATGCTTTTTTCCTGAACTGTGGTGTCAACTACTACTTCTTCCTGTTTGATTTTGGGATGGAAGAGGTCTACAGATAGTCTCAAGATACTCTCGGCACCCTTTTTACCAATTCGCTTGCGGAAATGGGTGAGATCCGATGAGGCAACCGGCGCAGACCACTGAAGTTCATGCTCTCCGCTGAGAAACTGCCAGTAGTGTTTATCAACCCAGCGTTCAACCACTTGGTCGTCACTAAGATCATGCAGTTGATTTAAGAGAAACAGGGGATCATTAAACGAACCGGTTTGGCTGGACGACCTCTGTGACTGTATAGACGGGTAAAATCATTCTCAAGAGATTCCCAGTCGATGATCTTGCTTAGCTGGTAAATGGAGTGTCTTGGATTTAATTGTTCACACAAACCATTCATAAGAAAGTTGGTTTGAGAGCTGTCAGGTGATTTTCCTTTCATAGGAATGACCTTTTTGAGATGTGAAATTGCAGGGTTTTATGGCTTTAGAATGAAGAATACTGTATTATAACACACCTGAATAAAGATATATACTATTGATATTATTAATTTATAACAATTATTAAGTGTCAACTAATTAAACATATATCTAAACTAATCCCCATAGGAAATCAAGCAAAAACCTAAACTTCACTGTCAGTGTAAATTCAATTAACTACTTTATGTATCGATGGCTGGGGCTATGTATTTGAGGGCTACGGTAGGAACTTTTGGAGTGGTGTGATTGATTATGGTGGATTTGATGGAGTAGCCCTAGTAAAATCATGCAAATACAAATGCACGGAGAGTGGCTAGTTTAATGGAGAAAATTTTATTTTAGAATAATGACTCTGTTAAAAAAAACATATGAAAAAGAGAATTTGCATTGGGAATGGGAATTAATTTTAGAAAGATGCAATTTAATTGAACATGCATCTCGTAATTTTGATTTTATTCCTAAAGTTAAATTTATAAATTTGGATAATGAATCAATTTATAATCAAACATTAGTAGAGAAACACAATTTTAATAAAATTGAGAAAAATGAAAAATTAGAAATACTTCACTATTTTGCAAATAACCTTCAAAAGATGACAGATTTTGGATTAATACACGGAGACATAAAGAGAAGCAATGTCGTTTTTGAAGGGATTAAGCTAAATTTGATTGGGAGCCTTCTTTTAAACTCTATTTTGAGGCTTTAATAAAAATTGTATTAAAACGAATGCTTATTAAAAAATGATAACCCAAATTAAAAAATGCAGGATATGCAGGAATACTAATCTCGTTCCGGTCGTAGACCTGGGGGAGCAGTATTTGACTGGTATCTTTCCATCACACAAGGCTGAGACTTTAGCCAAAGGGCCCTTGAGGCTTATGAAGTGCCACGGTGGCGAAAATGTTTGCGGTTTGTTACAACTGGAACACAACTATGACTTGAACCAGTTGTATGGTGAAAACTACGGCTATCGCTCAGGTCTGAATGCAAGCATGGTTAACCATCTTCATAGCAAAGTGGCGACTATTATTGAGAGATGTGACCTGAACAAAGGAGACTTGGTCATAGATATCGGAAGCAATGACGGAACGACCCTGGCTGCATACCCCAACCATCTCCAGTTAGTGGGGATCGACCCGACCGGGGAGAAGTTCGGGATTTTCTATGAAAAGCATATTGTACTTATCCCGGAATTTTTCTGTTCAGACTTGGTCACCAGTTCGTATCCCGGAAAGAAAGCCAAGGTCGTCACTTCTTTTTCAATGTTCTACGACCTAGAAGACCCCGTTGACTTTGCCTGCCAAGTTGCCGCCATCCTTGATCCCCACGTGGGGATATGGGTGCTTGAGCAGAGCTACATGCCTCTGATGCTGGAGCGGACAGCCTACGACACCATTTGCCATGAGCATCTGGAATATTATGGCCTTAAACAGATTGTATGGCTAATGGGTAAAGCTGGGCTTGAGGTAGTGGATGTAAAACTCAATGATGTGAACGGTGGAAGTTTCTCTGTTATTGTGGCACACAAAGGGTCACGGCATACTGATATCGAGAACGTTGCTGACAGTTTAATCGCATCCGAACAGAGTAAAGGGCTCTCAAACTTGGAACCTTACAAACAATTTGCATGCCGGGCTGAGGAAAACAAGCAGTCGATTCAGGATTTTGTTCAAATGGCTAAGCGGGAAGGAAAAAGGGTCTGCGGTCTTGGCGCTTCCACAAAAGGGAACGTGATTCTACAATACTGTGGTTTTGGGCTTGATGATATTGAAGTGATTGGTGATGTCAACAAAGATAAACATGGAGCGTTGACTCCCGGTACTTGGATTCCTATTGAAGCAGAAGAAATTGTGCTTGAGAGCAAGCCTGATTATCTGATAGTTCTGCCATGGCATTTCAAAGACTTTTTTATAGAAAACCCAAAATTTAAAGGAGAGAACTTGGTGTTTCTTCTTCCTTATCTAGAAACAGTTACTCCAAAATAAAAGAATGTATAATTTGTAAATGTTAAAAGAAAGGTTATGAAACCAGTTGCCATAATTGTAGGAAGTGACGGCCAAGATGGACAACTTCTTAAAATAAAACTTAAGTCTCTCGACTATTCGATTGTGGGAATAACAAAAAATACTATTGACATTACTAATCCAAAGCAAGTAAGTAAATTAATTTCCAAGACAAAACCAAAAGAAATTTATTTTCTTGCCGCTTTTCATCATTCTTCTGAAGAAGATATTAATAACGATAGGGAATTGTTTTGCAGGAGTATTGATATTCATGTTACTGCCACGGTCAATTTTCTCGATGCAATCACATTCCATTCTCCCCTGAGCCGTTTTTTCTATTCATCCTCTTGCCTAGTTTTTGCTCCATCAGATGTCTTGCAATCCGAATATACAGAACTAAAACCGGATGGTCCTTATGGTATATCAAAGGTAGCAGGAATGCTGGCATGTCAGTATTATCGAGAGAAAAAAAAAGTTTATGCAAGTATTGGCATTTTATACAATCATGAGTCATCTCTAAGAGCTAAGAACTTTGTCTCCCGTAAGATCATTTCTTCTGCAGCGCGAATAGCACGAGAAAGGAAGGGACACCTCAAACTCGGTAATTTAGAAGCACAGGTTGATTGGGGTTATGCACCGGATTATGTTGATGCTATGCATCGAATCCTTAAGTTGGATAAGCCTAATGACTTTATCGTAGCTACAGGAAAATCCCATTCTGTTAATGAGTTTTCAGAAATTGCCTTTAGTTATTTTGGACTTGATCATAGAAAGTATGTAAAAACTGATAAAAGTATATTGGTTAGGGAAAATTTGATGAGAATAGGAGACTCATCTCGTTTGAGAAAAGCGACTGGTTGGAGTCCCACCATAAGCTTCGAAGCAATGGTAAGAAAAATGGCAACGGAAGAAGCGGAGTTAATAAATGAAGAATGAATTACTAATCCTAATCCCAACCTACAACGAAATAGAAAATGTTGAGGAAATATTATCACAAATTCTAGGACTTGAACTACCAGCAGACATTTTATTTATCGATGATAATTCTCCTGATGGAACAGGTGATAAGCTTGAGCAGCTAGCCGAAAAATATTCAAATATTTCAGTTTCGCACAGGAAGGGAAAGCTCGGAATAGGTAGTGCTCATGTGGATGGGATCAATTTTGCGTATAACCATAGTTATCGCTTATTGTTGACTATGGATTGTGACTTTTCACATTCACCTAGTGAAATTAAAGACTTTATAAAGTTAGCTGAACAGGCCGATATTGTTATTGGTTCACGATTTTTAAAGAAGGGCAGTTTAAAGGAATGGAATTTTTTAAGATGGAGTTTGACTCATATTGGTCATATAGCAACGCGTCTCCTCTTGAATATGCCATATGATGCTTCTGGGGCGTTTCGCTTATACCGGCTTGACAAGATTTCTCGCTATTTTCTTGATAATATTCATTCAAGAGGCTACTCATTCTTTTATGAGAGTCTCTATGTATTACATTTAAATGAATATCGTATTGTAGAAATTCCTATTATTCTGCCAGCAAGGGTTTATGGCCATTCTAAGATGAGAATAAAAGACGCAATACACAGCTTGTTGCAACTTTTGAAAATTTATTTTATCACTAAATTAAATTATGGTAATTTTGTGATCACTGAGCCTATCATTTCAGGGGATAAAATTGTTGATACTCAAGGCTGGGACGGATATTGGGGAGATAACAGAAATAATCTAACTCTGTATATTTATGGCTTGGTGGCGGCTTTCTACCGCAAATTTATCATAAAACCTTCTCTTAATCATTTCATTTTTAAATATTTTAATAGACAAAGTAAATTATTACACGCTGGATGTGGTGGTGGACAAGTTGATATTGACATAAGTGAAAATATCAATATTACAGCATTAGATATTTCCACAATCGCACTGAATCAATATAAAAAAAATAATCAAAATGTTGAAAAATTAATTCATGGTTCCATATTTTCAGTCCCTGTCCATGATTCTAGTTTTGATGGAATATACAATCTAGGTGTTATGGAGCATTTTACAGAGGATGAAATAATGGGTATCTTGAAGGAATTTCATAGAGTTTTAAAGTCAAACGGAAAGATTATCTTATTTTGGCCACCTGAATATGGCCTTAGTGTGCAATTTTTAAAATTTGCTCATTTTATTCTAAACAAAATATTTAGAAAAAAATATACTTTACATCCAGATGAGATTTCTCGAATAAAATCATATAAATATATTCAAAATATTTGCAATAGAGCAAATTTCAATATCGATAAATATAGTTTTGGAATAAGAGATTTTTTCACTTATTGCGTCGTTGTTCTTTCAAAGGATACCAAACGTTAAATTATTTTGCTGTGTACTTTTCATATGATTTTAATCGAAAATAGATGTTTCAACTGATTAAATCAATGTATCGCTTAGTAGCAGTTTTTTTAAGCCAGAATATTGAATAACTTATATTAATACTCTTTTTCCGGGTCTTCTCTAAAGAATCCAGCTCGCCTCTAAAGTAAAATAGAAAGCCAATTTAATGGGACTTTATTTTCCAACACGATTCATTCTATTTTTACTCCTTTTTACAAACTTTGTGTTGGTGTTATTTGTAAGAAATGTAGTAATTATTAGCTATTGATATATAAATTATTAAGAGAACACTGCATCCTGAATATCCACAGAGTGGCTCACATTATTTGATTAAAGCTAATATAAGAATCTCTTTTTTTGACAAGTAAAAAAACAAAGTAAAGCAATCATTTCAATTCCAGGCAATTGTAATCAAAGCAATTCCAAGCACAGTTACTACTGCACTTATCCAGGCCATCAAAGGAGGTCGAATACCCGTAGTCATCCAGAGCAAGGGAAGAATCAGTACAGGAGTTGTGGCAGAAAGTGTGGCCACAACTCCAGCATCTCCAATTGCCAGTCCATACAGGAGGAGAGTCATTCCGACTCCCATTGCCAAAAATCCGCTGATTATGATTACAACCAATAGTTTTAAAGTTAAAGCTGTCTTTAAACGAAAAAGAGGATTGGGTATGAAACCTGTGAAAATCAGACAGAGAGCTGCAATTCCAACTCTTATCGCAGATGCTGTTACAGGATCTACTCCTTCCGCCATGACCGGCCTGGCGATTATCGCACCCGCAGCCTGTCCAAATGCTCCAAGCAGTCCCAGCAGAATGCCATAACGCATCCGTCCATGCGTTGAATCAATGTTTTGTGGTTCTTCGTGATTCTTTCGACCCAGAATGGCAATTATTACACCTGTTGTGACGATACCGCAACCAATCAAAGTAAACACTTCCAGGCGTTCACTCAAAAGGAACCAGCCCATAATCACCGTCATCGGTGCATGAAGTGCAAAAACAACTGCGGCTCGACTTGGCCCCAAACGCTGCAATGAGCCGAAAAGAGCCGTATCTCCGAGAAAAATACCGATGAGTCCGGAAATCATCAGTGTTTGAATTGTATCCAAAGGGAAATCACGCCATGCTCCTGTTAGCAGAGAGACTCCGGCAAGCATCAGAAAAACAAGCGACATCCTCACCCTGTTAAAGGCCAGCGGACCTAATTTACGGATCGCACCAATTGAGATTAAACCACTAAGCGCCCAACAAAAGGCTGCGCTCAACGCAGCCAGTTCAGCAATTAACATTATGCTAATTCTTTCGGAGATATTCGCAGGATCTCACTAATCAGTGAGGCGGCTTGCGGGAAATAAAGATGAACGTAAGAGGCATGTAAATTGGCTGTGCGGTAACCCTCCCTGCGGGAATTTCCGGTTGAGTGTCGAGTGACATCCCAGAGATTTGCGTGGGTTGATTCTTCTGTCCAGCGCGAATAATGGAATTCGTGGCCGCGCACTTCGCCTGATTTTGGCAAATCTATTTTGCAATAACCAAAATACTGAAGTCGTTTTGTCATTTCAACCATGCCCGGAACAACTCCTGCCATCGCAAGACTTTGGCCGGATTTTAGTTTCAAGACTTCCGCTAAAACCATCAATCCTCCACATTCCGCATAAGTCGGAATTCCGGATTCCACAGTTTTTTTTATAGAGCTAAGCATGCTTTTATTGGCAGAAATTTTTTCTGCAAAGACTTCCGGAAAGCCACCGCCTAAAATCAATCCGTCCACATTTTCCGGAACTTTATTATCGTGCAATGGTGAAAACGAAACGATCTCAGCACCTTGTTGCCGGAGCCATTCCAAATTCGCCACATAATAAAAATGGAATGCCTCATCCTGCGCCACGGCAATTCGTTTGCTGAATTTTGGCGTTGTGCTTTGCAGATTTTTTACCGGAGCCGCTGACGCAGAAAGCGCGGGGAAATTTTTGATAAGAAGTTTGAGGTCAAAATATTTTTCCGCCAATTCCGCTAAAAGATCTGCTTCCGGAAGCTTTTGTTCCACTCCGGGCTGCAGGCCCAAATGACGTTCCGGCCAGCGCAGTTCCGGAATTTCTGGTAAAGCTCCCAAAATCGGAATCTGGAGAGATGCGCAGGCTTTGCTTAGATAATCTGCATGACTTTCACTGTTTACCTGATTGAGGATGATTCCTGCAAAATGTTCCGAACCGCCGGCTTCGGCGACAAAGCCCTGAATCGCAGCAGTGATTGAACGTCCGGAATTTTGACATGGTACAACCAGCAAAATCGGCCAGCTGAGCCGACGTGCGACTTCCATAGTGCTTCCGGAATCATTTGTTGGATCTGAGCCGTCAAAAAGCCCCATCACGCCTTCTGCAATTCCAAAAGCATTTTCCGTGAATTCCTTTGCAGCTTGAAGAATATGTTCACGACCCATGATCCAGGGGTCCAGATTTATAGAATGTTGTTTGGAATAATGGAAATGGAAGCCAGGATCTATGTAGTCCGGACCAACTTTGAAGGGTTGGACTGTGAAATTTCGTTTTCGCAGTGCAGCCAGGAGCAATGACGTCACAGCGGTTTTTCCGCCGCTGCTGTGCATTCCGGCAACAATGAGGCCCTTATGTTTATTTTTTGACGGGGATTGCATTTTAATCCAGTGCAATCAAATGGACCGGAGTACCCTCTGTCAGTTCCGGAAGCCAGTGCCGCATTCCACGCTGTAACTGAGGATGCAGCCAGGCAGTCGTAGAAATTCTTTGAGAAAGATTCAAAAGTGCTTTCCGGAATCGTTTTTTACTTTCGGAAACAGTTTTTTCAGTTTCGGGACTGAGCATGCCGTCAGAACAGAGCAATACCCGGTCACCTTCTAAAACACCTTGTTTTTGGATGGCATTACGTAATTGATTCAGTGCAGGCGTCAAGTGGCTTTTCCCGGAAGCTTCAGTAAGCCGTCCCAAAGTTTTCTGAACTGCCTGGGCTGTTCCGCGTTTGATCCACCAGCCGATTTTACCATTTTGAAGTACCAAAACATGAAAGCGGCTGCCGAAAGTTTTTGCTCCAAGCGTTTGGATAACGTTGCGTGCTGCTGCTAAAAAATGTGCGGAAGTGCTGCTGCCGAATGTTCCTGTTGAACGGCTTGCGTCAATAAACAACCATAAATTAGAGCGTCGTGCAGGTTTTCGGAACCTCAAGTGCCATGGATTCCCAGGTGTCCAGCCTCTCATCAGCGAGGCCTTGAGAGAAGAGGTCCAGCAAAGCCGGGAATGAGAAACATGAGTCGGAACCGGTCTTGATGTTCCGGAAACAAAATTATCGGAAAGCTGTTTTTTTGGGGTGCTTTTCCACCAGGAAGCCAACTCACTATGTGCCAGGTTATGTGGTGCCTCTAAAGAAATTTCTTCGGCATTTGCCTCTTCTGGAGAGAAGGATGTTTTAGGCATTTTCAGGCGTTTTGACTCCAAATCGTCAGCAGGAGGTTTTGGCAGTTTAATCTTCGGTTTTGAGTTTTGAGATTCCGGTGGTTGGTCGGTCCGGCGGTGTCCAAGACACAGGATCCAGGCTTCAGCCAGATCTGCTTCAGAAATGGTTGTGTCTCCGCGCCAGGCTGCCGCACAACGCGCAGTTCTGAGAACTCCAAGTTCTGCCCGGACTCCTTCCAGTTTTAGTCTTGCTGCTTTTTGAGCAACTTCTGTGCGCAGATTTTCAGAAATATCCACATTTTTCAATTCTTGCCGAACTCCCAGAATTTGAGACCTCAGTTGTTCCAGTTTTGTTTGCTGTTCTGCCAAAAAATTTTGCGGATCATCGTCAAAATCCATTCGCACCCTTACAATTTCCCGCCGCTCCTCAACACTAAAATCGTCATGGATCAATATTCCATGCATGAAACGGTCTGTCAATTGCGGCCGCAAATCGCCTTCTTCCGGATTCATTGAGCCAATCAAAATATAGCGGGCATTGACAGTTTGAGAAAGACCGTCCCGCTCAATTCGGTGTTGTCCGCTGGCTGCAGAATCCAAAATCGAATCAACCAGGTGATCCGGCAGCAAATTGACTTCATCGATGTAAAGTACCCCACCATTTGCCTGTTCTATCAAACCGCTTTGTGCAGACCATTTTCCATTTTCAAGCAAACTGGACGCATCTATTGAGCCCAGCAGACGGTCTTCTGATGTTCCAAGAGGTACTTCCACAAACGGTGTCATTTCGGAATATATTGGAGCCGGTAAAATTTCACGAAAAGCCCGTGCAAGAGTGCTTTTTGCGCAGCCTCGATGTCCCATCAGCAACAAGCCGCCCAGCCGCGGATCAACTGCATGGAAAAGCAAGGACCGTTTGGCCAGTTCCAGACCAACGATTGCAGTAAAAGGGAAAGTATTATTCATGATTTATGCTGTTTATTTTCTGAAAGTTGTTAATTCTGCCAAGAAGCAGGAAAACACTCAAGTTCGTTTCAGCAAAAATACGTTTTGGTTTTTATATTAATTTGCGATCAATGCTGTTTAGATAAAGGAACAGTCAAATTTCTGGCCGACACTTAAACCGGACGATCCAGATTTCGATACTGAATGGCCTCTGCAACATGAGGCGTATCAATTTTCTGCTCACCTGCCAGGTCTGCAATAGTCCGGGCAACTTTGAGAATCCGATCGTATGCCCGGGCGCTCAAACCCATTTTGGTCATTGCCTGCTGAAGAATTTTTCTGGAGGAATCTGCAAGCTCTGCGTGATTTTCCAGCTCCTTGCGGTTCATTCCGGAATTATTTCTGCTTGAAGAATTCCGGAAGCGCTGTTCCTGAACTTGACGGGCACGGACCACTCGTTCCCTGATATTTTTGGAAGACTCGCCCTGCCGTGCTTCTGCCAGTTTTTCATATGCCACAGCAGGCACCGTCAAGTGTATATCAATTCGATCGAGTAAAGGGCCGGAAATTTTGGCACGGTATTTTTGAATTAGCTGCGGTGCGCAATTGCACTCACGGCGGTTTTCTCCCTGTCCGGAAGGTGCACCATGATAACCGCAGGGACAGGGATTCATTGAGGCTAACAACATGAAATCGCAAGGGAATTCCAAAGACATTGCGGCCCTGGAAATAGTCAGCTTACCGTCTTCCAGAGGTTGACGTAATAATTCAAGAGTTGCCCGTGGGAATTCCGGAAATTCATCCAGAAACAAGACTCCATTGTGTGAAAGCGAAATCTCTCCAGGCCCGGGAATACCACCTCCGCCAACCAGACCTGCCTGCGATATGGTATGATGCGGAAAGCGAAAAGGGCGTTGTGCAATCAAAGAAGTTCCGGATGAAAGCATTCCGGCGATGCTGTGAATTTTTGTGCATTCCAGTGCTTCGTCAAAACTGAGTCGCGGCAAAATAGTACTCATGCGCCGGGCAAGCATCGTTTTGCCGGAACCGGGAGGACCAAGCATCAGCAAATTATGCGAACCGGCAGCTGCCACTTCAAGAGCCCGCTTAACGTGTTCCTGACCTTTTACATCCTGAAAATCCTCTTCAAAATGCTGTTGCTGTGAAAAGATTTCTGCTGGATCATAATCAAGAGGTGTGATTTGCAAATCACCTTTTAAATACTGTACAACTTCAGACAGTGTGGAAACCGGAACTCTTCTTATGCCTTCAACAACCGCTGCTTCCGCTTCATTAGCTTTTGGAAGAATCAACTGCTCTAATTCATGCTCACGGGTAGCCACTGCAACCGGCAGAATCCCGCGTACAGGACGGACTTCACCATCGAGTGACAATTCCCCCACGACCATTGCACGGCTCAGGTTTTCCGGTGGAAACAGCCCCATTGTGCCCAGCAAAGCGAGAGCAATCGGTAAATCAAAACCGGAACCAATCTTACGCAAAGGAGCCGGTGCAAGATTTACCACCACTCTCCGGACAGGGAAACTGTATCCTGAATTGTTGACTGCAGACAGGATCCGATCCCGGCTTTCCTTAATTGTATTGTCCGGCAATCCCACAATATTGAAAACACTCATTCCAACTGAAACATCAACCTCTACCTCAATTAAATAGGCGTCAATTCCTAAGACTGTAGCAGAAAATGTCTTGGCAATCACTTTGCCTCTATTTCAAAAGGGAGTGTTGAAAATACAGTCATGATCAGAACCCATCAAT
>Ga0208747_1000569_pt1 | contig 11190 bp, 8 predicted proteins | sample Knorr_S7_td_AAIW_FD_185597 | JGI IMG/M metagenome (GOLD analysis project Ga0208747, IMG submission 185597) | Marine microbial communities from Southern Atlantic Ocean transect - Knorr_S7_td_AAIW_ad_750m_LV_A (SPAdes) (version 2) | ecosystem: Environmental > Aquatic > Marine > Oceanic | place...
ATAACTATCTCTTAAATCAGCATGTGCATCAAAATGCAGCAAACATATTTTACCAAATTTTTTTATAAAGGGTTTAATGGCACCTGAGGTTAATGAATGTTCACCTCCTAAAGTTAATGGAAATTTTTTTTTATCTAATAAGATTTTATTAATATTTTCAATTTGCTTAAGAGCATCTATCATATTTTTTTTTATACGAAATGGTTCTAGAGTTTTTATACCAATATTTTTGTAGGGTTCTTTGTGTAAATCTTCATCAAAGAGTTCAATTTGATGAGATGCTTTAATTATTTCCTTTGGACCTTTATTTGTACCACCTCCATAGCTAACTGTTTTCTCAAGTCCAAATGGAACAATAACAACATTTACTTTTCCATTGATTTTATTATCTGTTCCAAGGAATCCTTTTTTATTTGAAAGATACTTCAATTTTTAACCAAATATGTTTGAAAAATTTTTAGGTTTTCTTTCTTTCCAAAGCTTGCGATGGTAAGCATCACTAGCTATGAGAGGAAGAACACTAGTCGCTTCAGCAAAAACCATTTGTTCTTTTGAGATATCAACCTTTCCCCAAGAGCTTGCTTCTTTAAGGGTGGAACTGCTACAAGCGCCATCCCTAGCATCTGCAACAGTAATTTGCACTGCGTATTTATGCATATCAACATTTTTACCCAAAAGTTCAGCACACACCACAGTATCTTGTACAAAGTTTTTTGGAACCCCACCACCAATCATAAAAAGACCAGAGGATTTAGATTTTATTTTTATTTCCGTTAATTCTCTAAATTCTCTAATAGAATCAATAGTCATATACTTTTTTGGATTTTTTTCTTGGTGCATAACCAATCCGAATCCAGCACTAGAATCTGTAAAAGCTGGGCAAAATATGGGAACATTATTATTATAGGCTGTTTCAATTAAAGAATCTTTTTTTTTGGAATTAGTTTTTAAGTATTTTCCAATTTCCTTTATAAATTCTCTCGAAGTATAAGGTTTTGGTTCTAAACCATCTGCTATATCGCATATAGTTTTATCGCATTTCTGAAGCTGTTCTTCATCTATATAGGTGTCGTATATTCTATCAATATAGTTTTCTCTTAATTGGGTATCGTCCTGAAATTGGGATCCTTGATAATGCCTAAATCCTAATGCTTCAAAAAAATCCATATCAATAATTGAAGCGCCAGTAGCAACCACTACATCAACCATATTATATTTAATCATATCAGAATATATTTTCATGCAGCCAGCGGCTGAGGTGGATCCTGCTAGGGTTAAAAAAATTGTGCAATTTTTGTCAGATAACATTTCGTTAAAAATGCTTGATGCATTAGCAGTATCTCTTGAAGTGAAAGACATTTTGTCCATAGACTCTATAATTTTTCTTGAGTCAAAAGATGTAATGTCAATATGCTCAACAGGTTTTTCGAGAAAGGTCTTTTTATTATGACCCAACTTCGGATTTTTTGGATTATTCATTTAGGCAACTAGATAACGAGAAGTGTTTTCCTTTTCGTACATAGACATTATCGGTTTGTCTTGTACTTCAAAAATTTGATCAGAATAAAAACCATTAAATTTAGTTCTAAAGGTTAATGAGTAAGCGCCAAGTTGACCTAATTCTATATAGTCACCTTCTTTTAAATTATTGGGTAAAACAAACGGGCCTTTCATATAATCTGCACTATCGCATGTTGGACCATACAAACTATAGGCAGTTAATTTTTTAGAAGCCATTCTTCCATTAGGTATCATTCTTGTAGGAAGAATAAAGTTTAGAACGCCTGCATCAAACAAACTACCATAGGTTCCATCATTAATATAAAGTTTTTGTTTTTTTCTGAGAACAATTTTGACTATAGAAGATCCGCACTCAGCAACAAGTGCTCTACCAGGTTCACACAATAATTCAGGTTTATTTTCTAATTTTAAATTATCAAAAGCTTTTTTAATTTCACTAATATAATTTTCAATAGGTTGTGGACGTAAATCTGGGTAAACAGATGGAAATCCTCCACCGACATTTATGATATCTGGAATTATTTTAGTTTTTTTTATAATATTTCCTACCTCTCGAATTCCTTTAGAATAAGAAATAGGGTGCATACATTGTGATCCTACATGAAAACTTAAACCAACTTTTTTAGCATGCGCTTTAGCAAGTCTTAGCAAGCCTAATGCTTCACTAGGAAGTGCACCAAACTTTTTAGATAAGTCAATTTCTGCATGCTCGTTCGAAATGGAAACTCTAATGTAAAGAGTTAAATCCTTAGCATTATTAGTTGCCTCAATAATTTTTTGTAATTCTTCTTTTGTATCTAAGGCAAAATCTTGAATTTTATAATTAAAATATGCCTCTTGTATGTGTTCACGACTTTTTACGGTATTCATGTAGTAAGAGCGTGCTTTTGGCAATATTTTTTTAATTAATTTAATTTCGTTAATTGAAGCAACATCAAATCGATTAATTCCACTTTCGCCAATGTACTTAATGACCTCTTCATTTGGGTTGGTTTTTATAGCGTAAAGTATTCGTCCTGGAAAATTACTTTTAAACCAGCTACATGCTAATTTTATAGAACCTGGTCTTATGCAATAAATTGGGTTTACTGGTCGAATAGTGTTAACCAGCTCGTTAACCGAATTAAATTTTTGCATCTCATGTATCCTCTTTTTTGTTATACAAAAAATAAAAAAAATTATAAAAAAACTTCTTAAGATTCGTATTTATAGAAATGATGAGTAATGTAAAGCATTAATTTACACTCTTGAAAAAGTATTTATCGAACTTACATGTGTGATAGAATAATTTTAAAAAATAAAAAAATGAGAACGGAACAGGAAAAAACAAAACTTCAAAAAATCGCTGATTTTACTGATAAATCGCTACTTATTGTCGATGATGATAGTCCTTTCAGAGCTAGATTGGCTCGAGCTATGGAAAAAAAAGGTTTTCAAGTAACTCAGGCCGAAAGTGTGAAAAAAGGGATAGTTGAGGCTAATAACTCACCTCCAGCGTTTGCCGCTGTTGACTTACGCTTAGGTGATGGAAGCGGATTAGAGGTAATTAAAGAAATTAGAAGGGTTAAAAAGGACAGTAGGGTAGTCATGCTTACAGGATATGGCAATATACCAACTGCTGTAGCGGCAGTTAAGATTGGAGCCATTGATTATATTCCAAAACCTGCTGACGCTGACGATGTAGAGAATGCTCTTTTAGCTTTACCAGATTTTAAAGCTATTCCACCGAAAAATCCGATGTCAGCTGACAGAGTTAAATGGGAACACATTCATAGAGTTTATGAATTGTGTGATAGAAATGTTTCTGAAACGGCTCGCAGATTAAAAATGCATCGAAGAACGTTACAAAGAATTCTTTCTAAAAGATCTCCTAGGTAACTTTTATTAATTTTTTTACCTTTAATAAGGTTGGAGTTAAAAACAATAATAATAACATTTTAAATAGTTCTGCTAGTAAAAATGGCTGAGCACCCAATTTAAATATTGGTTTGTCCCATCCAATTAAGATTCCTAACCAAATCATACCAAGAATATAAACAAAACTTATAGAAAATATTAATTTTAGAAAAGTATTTATTATTCCCTTGTCATATTTAAATGAGCCAGCAAAATAAACAGCTACCAAAAAACCAATAAGATAACCCATAGTTGGACCAGTAAAATATATTAAACCAATTCCTTTTTCTGGTGTGCCAGCAAATACAGGTAAACCAAAAATTCCTTCAAACAAATATAAGCTTATTGTAAGTAAACCAATTTTTGGTCCTAATGTTATTCCTAGAAATAAAACCATAAAAGTTTGCATTGTCATTGGGACTGGATAAAAAGGAATTTTGATTTTGGCAGAAATTGTTAAAAGTAAAGTTCCTAATACTGCTACTAAAATGATTTTAGCAATTTTATTTAATTTAATTTCTTTAACTGCTTCCATACTGGATACAATATAGCTTTTTTTAATTAAATCTAGCTTTTTGTAAGATCTATAAATACGTCTTCAAGATCACCTTCATCAGTTGAAATGTCATAGATTTCCATTCCCACATTTTTAACTTTGTTTATTATTTCATCTATTTTATGTTTTTTTCTTTCATATAAAACTGTTATTTCATTGTTCGATTCGTAGGAAAACTTTATTCCATTTAAATTTTTCTGATTAATAGTGACTATTTTTTTTACTTTAAAAATAATTTTTTTAGTTTTTATACGATCTAATAGATTATCTGTCGTATCTAACGTAACTAAATTTCCTTTATTCAGGATAGCTATTTTGTTGCACATTTCTTCAGCTTCGTACATTAGGTGGGTGGTCAGGATTATAGTAACACCCTGTTTGTTAAGCTCTTTTACGTTGTCCCACAAGTTTTGTCGCAATTGGACGTCAACTCCTGCGGTCGGTTCATCTAAAACTAAAATAGGAGGTCTGTGAACCATTGCTTTAGCAATTAATAATCTTCTTCTCATGCCCCCCGATAAACTTCTTGCGTAAGAGTTAGCTTGTTTTTCAAGGGAAACTAATTTTAATATAAAGTCAGTTACTCTATCTTTTTTTGGTATTCCGTATAATCCCGCTTGAAGTTCTAAAAGATTTTTAGGACTAAAAAATGGATCTAAATTTACCTCCTGAGGAACGATTCCAATGGAAGATCTAACTTGGCGTGGATTTTTATCTAAATCATATCCCCATACATTAACGGTGCCAGAATTTTTTATTACTGTACCAGCCAAGATATTTAAAAATGTAGTTTTTCCAGCGCCATTAGGTCCTAGTAATCCAAAAATTTCACCTTCTTTCACCTCCAAGTTTAAATTATTTAGTGCTTTAATCTGATTTGAAGATTTTTGAGAATAAATTTTGGTTAATTTTTCTACCTTTAATGCGTTTTTTTTATTCATGATTTTTTAGCTTTTATATATCCATAACACTAATTAAAATAGGTTAATATTAGTCTATGGAACTCATAAAAAAAACTGACCATTTTTACCTCATCGATGGTTCTGGATATATTTTTAGAGCGTATTACGCTTTACCACCTCTTTCTAGAAAAAGTGATGGCTTGCCGACAGGAGCGGTAAGCGGATTCTGTTCTATGCTATTTAAATTATTAGAAGCCTCAAGATCTGATGATTCAAATTATAAACCAACTCATTTTGCCGTAATATTTGATTCTGCAAGAAAAAACTTTAGAAATGATATTTATAGTGAATACAAAGCTAACAGAGCCGAAACGCCTGAAGATTTAGCTCCTCAATTTGAGTATATTAGAAAATCTGTAAAAGCATTTAATTTACCATCTATAGAGCTAGCCAATTATGAAGCTGACGATTTAATAGCAACTTATGCAAAAAAAATTATTAAAGCAGGAGCTAAAGTAACTGTTATTTCATCAGATAAAGATTTCATGCAATTAGTTTCTGAAAAAATAAGATTATACGATCCAATGAAAAGTAAAGTTTTAGGTGAGAAAGAAGTTATTGAAAAATTTGGTGTAAAACCCAATCAAGTTATAGATGTTCAGTCATTAGCTGGAGATTCTTCAGATAACATTCCGGGTGTTCCAGGCATAGGCATAAAGACAGCATCTGAACTAATTAATAAATATAAAACTTTAGATATTTTGTTAAAAAAGACTGATGAGATTCCTCAAAACAAAAGAAGAGAAACTTTGTTAGCAAATAAAGATAAGGCTCTTTTAAGTAGACAATTAGTTACTCTTAAAGATGATGCTCCAGTTAAAGATGACCCAAGTAGTTTTATTTTAAAAGAAATTCAAAAAGAAAAACTTTATGATTTTTTAAGAGAGATGGAATTTAATAGATTATTAAGCCGGGCGATAAGTTTTTATGGTGAAGCAGAAAATAAAAATATCAAATCAAATACTCCAAAAATACAATCATCCAAGATTAATACTAAAGGCTATGAAAGTATTACTAATGAAAAAAGTTTAGACAAATGGCTAAAAATTTTGAACGAACAATCGGTTATTGCTGTAGATACTGAGACCTCTTCTTTAAATCCATTAGAAGCTGATCTTGTTGGAGTTTCATTTAGTTATGCACCTAATAAAGCTTGTTACATACCATTAGACCATAAAAACATTAAAGGATTAAAAAGAGAATTGGTATTAAAAAAGATTAAAACAATATTAGAAGATTCAAGTATAAAAAAAGTTGGTCAAAATATTAAATTTGATTTTATTATTTTTAAGCAGAATGGAATCGAAGTTAATCCTATTGAAGATACAATGTTGATTTCATATACATTAGATGCTGGTACAAATAGACATAACCTAGATACACTTTCTGAAATTCATTTAAATCATAAAACTATCTCTTATAAAGAATTAGTTGGTACTGGAAAAAATAAATTAAATTTTTCTGATATTGAACTAGATAAAGCGACAGAATATGCGGCAGAGGACGCAGATGTAACATTAAGACTTTATAATCATCTAAAAGCAAGACTTGATGAAGAAAAATTAAACAAAGTTTATGAGTTTTTTGAAAAACCTATGGTAAAATTACTTTCAAAATTAGAATTTAATGGCATTAAAATTGATGATTTATATCTTAAAAAACTTTCCAAAAAGTTTGAAGAGAGATTAAGAAAAATAGAGAAAGCAATATATTTAATAGCTGGAAAAGAATTCAATATTGCTTCACCAAAACAACTTGGTGAAATAATTTACACTAAACTTAAAATTGCCAAATTAAGGAAAACAAAAAAAGGAAGTTTAGCTACAAGTGCAAATATTCTTGAAGGTCTTGCTCTTACAGGGCACAAATTTCCTAAACTAATATTAGAATGGAGACAGATTTCGAAGCTTAAAAACACTTATTCAGATGCTCTACAGAATCACATAAATCTAAAAACAAAAAGAGTTCATACTTCTTTTTTATTAGCGGCTACAAATACTGGTAGATTAGCCTCTAGCAATCCAAATTTACAAAATATTCCAATTAAATCAGAAGAAGGGAAAGAAATAAGGAAAGCATTCATCGCAGATAAAAAAAATATTTTAATTTCAGCCGATTATAATCAAATAGAAATGAGAATTCTGGCTGATATGGCTGATGTAAAAGAACTAAAAAAAGCTTTTAAAAATAACGAAGACATTCATAATTTAACTGCAAGTCAGGTCTTTAATGTTTCAATTAATAAAGTTAATGAAGATCTTAGAAGAAAAGCCAAAACAATTAATTTTGGTATTATTTATGGAATCACTCAATATGGTTTAGCCAAACAAATTTCTGTATCAAATCAAGAAGCTTTAGATTTTATAAATGCCTATTTTAAGAAATTTCCGGAAATAAAGGATTATATGAACTCAACAATAAGTTTGTGCAGAAAAAAAGGTTATGTCAGTAATATTTTTGGCAGAAGAATTCATCTTAGGGGCATTAATGATAAAAATTTTAGTATTAGAAGTTTTCAGGAAAGAGCAGCAATTAATGCACCAATCCAAGGTTCTGCTGCGGATATTATTCGATTAGCCATGATCAAGATAAATAAATTAATTGAAGATGATAAAAAATTGCAAACTAAGATGTTATTACAAATACATGATGAACTTATATTTGAGTGTTTAGAAAAAGATGAGGTATACGTCAAAAAAACTATTAAAGAAGCAATGATATCAATTTCAAGTTCCGAATATCATATGTTTTCAATTCCATTAAAGGTTAATGTAAATTCAGGATATAATTGGGGCGAAGCTCATTAAAAATCCTAATGCTTGCCCAATTTGCAACAATTTAGTATTTTTATAATAAAACATATTTTTAATTATGAGTCACTCAATCGCACTGGTAGATGATGATAGAAATATACTAACCAGTATAAGTATGGCTTTAGAAAATGAAGGATTTAAAGTTCAAACTTATATTGACGCAGAAAATGCACTAGTTGGTATTAGTAGAAATCCACCGGATTTAGCCGTTATAGATATTAAAATGCCAGGAATGGATGGAGAAGAATTGCTTAAGAGATTAAGAAAAAAAACTACAATTCCAATAATATTTCTAACCTCCAAAGATGAAGAAGTTGATGAGTTGCTAGGATTGAAACTTGGAGCGGATGATTTTATTAAAAAATCAGGGGGGTTTTCTATTAAAGTGCTTGTAGAAAGAATAAGAGTTCAATTAAGAAGAAAAGAAAATACGATAGATGATTCCAAAAATATTATTAAGCATGGAAAACTTGTACTGGATTCATTGCAGCTTGAATGTGAATGGAATGGACAATCTCTTCCTGAAAAACTTACGACGACAGAATTTATAATTGTTAAAGAGTTAGCAAAAAGACCAGGAATAATAAAGGAAAGAGCACAGTTGATGGATATAGCATATAGAGATAATAATGATATTGAAGATAGAACTATAGATAGTCATGTCAAACGAATTAGAAAAAAATTTAAAAAAGTAGATCAAAACTTCGCCGCGATTGAAACAAGGTATGGTAGTGGATATAGGTGGAATGTTAGTTAATGAAATCTAATTTTTTTAGTTCTAGCTCAATCCTAAAAAAATTTTTAGTTTTTAATTTTATTGTTTTTTTAGTTTTAGGAGTTTTTACTTTTCTATATCTCAATGCTATAAAACCAAATTTAATAAAAAATAGGTCTAACCAACACTCAAAAATTATAAATAACACATCTGACCATATTAATAGATTAAGCATTGAATTTACCAAAGAGGGTGTCACCAAATTTTTATTAAAGGAAAGATATCTGTTCCATAATTTAGATCGCGTTCAACTTTATGACTTAAATTCTAATTTATTGGCAGATACGGATACTTTAGATTTGGCTCAAGATATTTTTGTTATAAGTCAAGATGTACAAGAAACACCCATCGATAAATCTGATGAAAATAAAAATATTAGTGAAAGTTCAAAAGCTATTCAGACAACAACTTTTAATACCGAAAGTTATGTCAAAAAGTACTCAGAACAAAAAAATATTGGAGATAAATTAGTAATTGGAGAAACAATTAATAATAATTTTTATGTTATGACTATAAATTCAGTTAAGTTAAATGGGAAAAATAGAGGTTTTATTGTCGTTTCGGAAATTGCGAATGATATATTGATTGCTGTTGATGAAAGAAAAAATTTTATATTAAGAACAGTTTTTTCGGTAGCACTCGTTATTTTAATCTTCTCGGTTTTTTTAAATAAATATATTTTAAAACCCATAAGAGCTTTGGTAAGTTATACAAAAGCAATTAAAGAAAAAGATGAAAAAATTGATAAACTTGAAAAATATTTACTTAGAAAAGATGAAGTGGGTCTATTATCTAGATCTTTGAATGAAATGACAGAAAATCTTTATAAAAGGATAGATATAGCTGAAACATTTTCTTCAGATTTGGCGCACGAAATAAGAAATCCATTGACATCGTTGAAGGGTGCTTCCGAAGTTTTAGAAAATACTACAGATAGCGAAAAAAGAAAAAAGTTAATAAAAGTTATAAGTCACGATGTAGAAAGAATTGAAAGATTAATTACAGATTATTCTCAAATGTTAAAAGATGAGGCTTCTCTATCTAGAGCAAAAATGTCTAAAATTGATCTAGCGAATGTAGTAGATTCTGTTGTTGAGGATTTTAATAGTGATTTACTACACTCAAATAAAAATATTAAAATAAATGTAAATAACTCCAATCTAAACGGATCAAAGTTAAATGTTTTAGGCGTAGAAAGTAAACTTGAACAGATTATAGCAAATCTTTTGGATAATGCTATTTCCTTTAGTCCATCTAACAGTAAAATATTGGTTATCTGCAATATTAAGAAAAAAAATGCACAATTAATTATTGAAGACGAAGGACCTGGTTTTAACGAAAAAAATATTGATAAAGTTTTTAATAGATTTTATAGCAATAGACCTGAAAAATTTGGAGAACATTCAGGTTTAGGATTGAATATCGTAAAAAATATTATTGAACTTCACGGAGGTTCAATTACAGTCACTAACCAAAGAAGTAACAAAAAAGGTGCAAGAATTGAAGTACTCTTGCCGATTTATAAATAATTTAAACCAAGCAAGAAGTTGATAATTTTATATTAAGTTGTTAAATAGATGAAAATTTATGTCAGAAGATTTTAAAGTAAAAGATATTAATCAAGCAGATTTTGGACGTAAAGAAATTTCAATAGCTGAAAGTGAAATGCCTGGTTTAATGGCATTACGTAAGGAATATACAGGAAAGAAACCTCTTAAAGGAGCCAGAATTTTAGGATGTTTGCATATGACAATACAAACTGCAGTTTTAATTGAAACGCTTGTCGAATTAGGAGCAGATATCAGATGGTCTTCATGCAATATTTTTTCAACCCAAGATCATGCAGCTGCAGCAATTGCTAAAAGGGGAATCCCAGTTTATGCCTGGAAAGGAGAAACAGAAGAAGAATATGTATGGTGTATAAAACAAACTATAGAAGGAAGAAAAGATTGGAAACCTAATATGCTCTTAGATGATGGAGGTGACCTAACAGCTTTAATGCATAAAGAGTATAAAGATCTTCTTAAATCAGTGAAAGGACTTTCAGAAGAAACTACAACAGGAATTAAGGCTCTAAAGAAAATGGAGACAGAAAAAAAACTTTTAGTTCCAGCAATCAATGTTAATGACTCTGTAACTAAATCTAAATTCGATAATTTATACGGATGCAGAGAAAGTTTGGTTGATGGAATAAAGAGAGCTACGGATGTCATGATGTCAGGTAAAACTGCTATAGTTGCTGGATTCGGTGATGTAGGTAAGGGAAGTGCCGCTTCACTGAGACAAAACGGAGCTAGGGTAATGGTAACCGAAGCAGACCCCATTTGTGCTCTACAAGCAGCTATGGAGGGCTATAAAGTTGTTTTAATGGAAGATGCAATAGCTGACGCTGATATAGTTGTAACAGCTACAGGTAACAAAGATATTGTTACTGCTGACCATATGAGAAAAATGAAAGATCGTTCTATACTTTGTAACATTGGTCATTTTGATAAAGAAATTCAGGTTGAAGCTCTTAGAAATTACAAATGGACTGAAATTAAACCTCAGGTTCATGAAATAGAGTTTCCAGACAAAAAACGAGTATTGCTTTTAGCTGAAGGAAGACTGGTTAATCTAGGGTGTGCAACAGGTCATCCAAGTTTTGTTATGAGCGCTTCATTTACT
>Ga0208747_1000571_pt1 | contig 11180 bp, 9 predicted proteins | sample Knorr_S7_td_AAIW_FD_185597 | JGI IMG/M metagenome (GOLD analysis project Ga0208747, IMG submission 185597) | Marine microbial communities from Southern Atlantic Ocean transect - Knorr_S7_td_AAIW_ad_750m_LV_A (SPAdes) (version 2) | ecosystem: Environmental > Aquatic > Marine > Oceanic | place...
ATTAATATGAAAAAAATATTTTTTATACTTCTTCTTTTAATTATTCCAATAAATCTTTATTCAAGAGATTTTACATTTACTCCAAAATATGCCTCTATAAAAAAAGAAAAAGCATATTCTAGACATAACGCAAGCTTTGATGCACCACTTGAGTGGGTTTATCAAAAAAAATATTTACCTATTTTAATAATAAGAGAACGTGATAATTGGAGAGAAATAAGAGATATAGATGGTGCTCAAACTTGGATGCATGTAAGTATGATTTCAAATAAAAAAACTTTTATAAATAACACAGAACAAAATTTACTAAAATACAAAGATAATAATAATATTGTGAATGCAGTTGTAAGAAAGGGTGTTGTGGGAAGAATTATAAATTGTGATGAAATATTTTGTAAAGTAAAAATTAAAACTTATAGAGGCTGGGTTATAAAAAAAAATTTGTGGGGAATAAAAAAAAATTAATTCTTTGTATTTAAATTAATTGTAATTTCAATATTATCTATCTTTGTTCCTTTTGGTGGTTTTGGTAATTTATTAATTTTAATTCTTCCATAAGGTATATCGGTTAATTTTCCAGTTTTTGGATTAAAAAAATGATAATGATTTTTCATATTTGTACAAAAAATTGTTTTACCTTCTTTAATTGCTATAAGTTTAAGGATTTTTTTTTCAACGAAACTATGAAGTGTGTTATAGATAGTAGCTAAAGAAACATTTTTTTTTTTTAATTTCATTTCATCATACAAATCTTCAGCAGTAAAATGTTTATCTTTTCCGTTTAAAAGTTGTTTTATAACTAAATTTCTTTGTGTTGTTAGTTTTAAACCATTATCCTTTAAAAAGAATATAAGCTTTTTTTTGTTATCAATCATATAAATTTAAATTATGTCACTTAACACTATTTTTCAAGCTTTTACATGTGGTTTTATCATACCTATAACATTATAACCGGCATCAACATAATGTATCTCACCTGTAACTCCACTGGACTGTTTGCTTAATAAATAACTACTTGAACCTGATAGATCTTTAAAATCTATGCTTTTCCCTAATGGGCTATTTTTTTCTGTCCAATTATATATATACCTAGCATCTTTAATAGCGGCTCCGGATAATGTTCTCATTGGTCCTAGAGAAATTCCATTAACTCTAATTTTTTTATCTCCTAGATCTACTGCTAGATATTTTACACTCGTTTCAAGCGCGGCTTTCGCTATGCCCATTACATTATAATTAGGAATTACTTTTTGAGATCCAAAATATGATAAAGTTAGTAATGATCCATTATCATTAATTATATCTGAAAACTTTTGTGCTATTTCAGTAAACGAATAACAAGAAATTAGCATTGTATTTAAAAAATTTTCTTTAGAAGTATGTAAATATTCTCCTGCTAATTCATTTTTATCTGAATAAGCAACCGAATGAACTATAAAATCTATTTGGCCCCATTCATTCTTTATTTTTTGATACAAACTATCAATATCTTTTGAGTCAGAAACATCACATTTTAGAATATGGTTTACATTTTTTGACTTACATAAACTTTCTACTCTTTTTTTTAATAAATCATTTTGGTAAGTAATACATAGCTCTGCTCCTTTTTCTAATAAACCCTCAGCTATACCCCAAGCACATGAGTGGTCATTTGCAACTCCAAATATAATTCCTTTTTTACCTTCAAATTCTTTTTGGATATTAACTCTTTTTCCAACAAAGATATTTTTTTCTTCACTGTCAAATTTTTTAAAAACTAAAGAGGCATTGGTACCTCCAAAACCAAAGCTATTGCTTAACAATGAATTAAAATCACAATCTTTTTTTGTTTCCAAAACAATAGGCAAGCCTTCTACTTCAGAATCTAAATTTTCAATATTTGCAGATTTAGTAATAAAATTATTACTCATCATTAAAATTGAATAGATTGCTTCTTGCACGCCTGTACCTCCTAGTGAATGTCCTGTTAATGATTTTGTTGAACTAAAAGGTGGCATATCTTTTTTGAATAATTCTTTCATTGCTTCAATTTCTTTAATATCACCAATTGGTGTACTTGTTCCGTGTGTATTAATATAATCAATTTTTAAATTTAAATTATTTAACGATTGTTTCATACACCGTACAGCGCCTTCACCTGAAGGCTGTACCATATCATATCCATCCGAATTCGCTCCATAGCCCACTAACTCAGCATAAATTTTTGCAGATCGTTTAAGAGCACTTTCCAACTCTTCCAATACCACAACTCCTGCTCCTCCTGAAATAATAAATCCATCTCTATCTTTATCATATGCACGCGATGATTTTTCAGGTTCTGAATTATATTTTGATGATAAAGCCCCCATAGCATCAAATAATACAGATAAAGTTGGATCTAATTCTTCACCACCGCCTGCAAAAATTATTTTTTGTTTTCCAATTTGAATAAGCTCATAAGCATTGCCAATGCAATGCGCGCTTGTAGAACAAGCTGAACTAATTGAATAATTTACACCCTTAATTTTAAAGGTTGTTGCTAAAGTTGCAGAATTAGTACTACTCATTGCTCTAGGTACCCTAAAAGGACCTACTTTTTTACTACTTTTTTCTTTTTTTAAAATTTCTGCTGCTTCAACTATATTTCTTGTTGATGGACCACCCGATCCCATAATTATTCCTGTATCAACATTTGAAACTTTTTCCTCAGATAAATTTGCATCTTTAATTGCATCCTCCATTGCAATATGATTAAAAGCTGCTCCATCTCCCATAAACCTTAATACTCTACGATCTATTTTTTCTTCTAAATTAATTTCAGGCTTACCGTAAACATGGCTTTTAAAACCAAGTTCTTCCTGTTCCTTACTAAAAGTTATTCCTGATTTAGCTTTATAAAGTGAATCCGTTACATCTTTAATGGTATTTCCAATGCATGAAACTATTCCAATCCCAGTTACAACTACTCTTTTCAATTGAGAACCTCGGCTTTATTTTTCTGATTTAAAAAGACCCACTTTAAGATCTTTTGCGCTATAAATATTTTTTCCATCTACAGACATAATGCCATCTGCAACTGCAAGCGCTAGTCTTTTTATAATTACTTTTTTTATATGAAGTGTATATTTTATTTTTTTTGCAAATTCTAGCACTTCTCCTGAAAATTTAACTTTTCCGACACCTAGTGCTCTTCCTTTTCCTTGTGCTCCGAGCCAACCTAAAAAAAACCCAACTAACTGCCATAATGCATCTAGTCCTAAACAACCAGGCATTACAGGATCTTTTTTAAAATGACATTCAAAAAACCACAATTCAGGTTTAATATCTAATTCTGCGATAATTTCGCCTTTATTATACATCCCTCCATCTTTTGTAATTTTTACAATTCTATCCATCATTAACATAGGAGGAAGTGGTAATTTTGCATTTCCTTCTCCAAAAAGTTTTCCTTTTGCACATTCAATTAATTCTTTATATGAATAATTATTTTTTTGCACTTTAGGCCCTATTGAAATTCTTCTCTGTCTTTTGTTTGAGATCTTTCTTTTGTTTGAGATCTTTCATACTTAATTTAATTTTTCCTCTATTATCAAATCCTATAACTTTTACTGTAACTTTATCTCCTTCTTTGACAACATCTGTTGTTTTTGCAACTCTTTTATCCGATAATTCAGATATATGAACCAATCCATCTTTTGAACCCATAAAATTAACAAATGCACCAAAATCCATAATTTTCACAACAGTTCCAGTATAAATTTCATTTAATTCTGGTTCTGCAGTAATATTTTCAATTTTTTCTAAAGCCAGCTTTCCACCTTCTGCATCAGTAGATGCTATTTTTATAGTACCATCATCTTCTATGTCAATCTTAGCTCCTGTTTCTTCAGTTATAGATTTTATAACTTTTCCACCAGATCCAATCACATCTTTAATTTTCGATGGATCTATTTTTATAACTTCTATTTGTGGAGCATTGCTATTTAATTCTTTACGCGATGAAGTAATTGCTTTATCCATTTCTGATAAAATTTTAATTCTTCCATCTAAAGCTTGTGCAAGCGCTTTTTCCATAATTTCTTTAGTTATACTTGTGATTTTTATATCCATTTGAAGTGCAGTAATTCCATCTTTTGTTCCAGCAACTTTAAAATCCATATCACCCAAATGATCTTCATCCCCCAATATATCTGAAAGAATAGCATAATCCTCTTTTTCTTTAATTAATCCCATTGCAATTCCTGCTATAGGTTTTTCTAATGGAACTCCTGCATCCATTAATGATAATGAAGTTCCGCAAACAGTTGCCATAGATGAAGATCCATTGGATTCTGTAATTTCAGAAACCACTCTAATTGTATAAGGAAATTTATCTTTAATAGGCATAAGGGGTTTAATTGCTCTCCATGCTAATTTGCCATGACCAATCTCACGTCTACCAGGTGGTCTAAGCATACTAGCTTCACCAACAGAATATGGTGGAAAATTATAATGCAACATAAATCTTTCTTTATACTCTCCTTCTAAATTATCTATTATTTGTTCATCTAAACCTGTTCCTAACGTAGTTACAACTAATGCCTGAGTTTCGCCTCTTGTAAAAAGTGAACTTCCATGAACTCTACTAAGTATACCAACTTCAGCTTTAATTGGTCTAACAGTCTTAGTATCTCTTTCATCAATCCTTTTTCCAGTCTTTAAAATACTAGATCTAACTAATTCTTTTTCTACTTTTTTTGTTGCAGAAGAAACTAAATTTTCTGTAATTTCTTCATTATCTTCTTTAACAAATTCATCGATAATATTTTTTCTAATTTCAGATAGTGTCTCTGATCTAATTGATTTATCTTTTTCTTTATAAGCTTTAACAAATTTATCTTTATATTTTTTTTCAATATTATTAAATAAATGTTTTAAATTTTTATCTACATTTTCATCTTTATATTTTATTTCAGATACTTTTTTACCTTTTGCAAAAGTTTCAATAAATTTTATTACATCTTGAAATTCTTTATGTGCAAACATGACTGCATCTAGCATTGTTTTTTCTGACAACTCCTTTACTTCTGATTCAACCATTAATACCCCATCCTTTGTACCGGCAACAATTAATTCTAAATCTGAATTTTCAAGTTGTGAATTAGACGGATTCAATACAAATTTTTTATCAATATAACCTACTTTAGCTGCAGAAACTGTTGATTGGACTGGTGCTCCTGCTAATGCTAATGCGGCAGAAGCGCCTACGAAAGCAACTATATCTGGACTAGCTTCTTTGTCTAAATTTAATAAAGTACAAATAATTTGTATTTCATTAAAATAATTTTCAGGAAATAAAGGTCTGATGGGTCTATCTATTAATCTTGATATTAAAGTTTCTTTGTCTGATGGTCTTGCTTCTCTTTTAAAAAAGCCACCTGGTATTTTTCCAGCTGCAAATGTTTTTTCTTGATAACTCACAGTTAATGGTAGAAAATCAACCCCTTCCTTAGGTTCTTTAGAAGTAACAACAGTACATAATACTGTAGTTTCCCCATATGTAGCTAAAACTGCCCCATTAGCCTGTCTTGCAATTCTACCTGTTTCGAGGATTAACTTTTTTCCACCCCATTGAATTTCTTTTTTTATAATGTTAAACACTAATATTATTTACGTAAGTTGAGTTTTTTTATTATTTCTTCATACCTTTTTAAATTTTTTTTTTTTAAATACGATATCAATCTTCTTCGTTTACTAATTAACTTAATCATACCTTCTCTTGAGTGATTATCTTTTCTATTTTTTTTAAAATGTTCAGTTAAATAATTTATTCTATTTGTTAATAATGCTATTTGAACTTCAGAAGAACCTGTATCTTTTGCTTTTTTCTGAAATTCACCAATGATTTTATCTTTACTTAAACTATTTTCCAACATATTTAATCTTATTTAAAACAGAATATATAGGTAAAAGAAAATTTTTCCAATCATTCTTTTCATATAATTTCAAAAAATCTTTAATGGAGATAGCATTTTTTATATTAAAAGGTTCAGATTCGATTCTTTTTAATTTAATTACATGACCATCTAAATTTAATTTTTTACAAATATCTCTAACTAAACTTCTTACATAAAAACCTTTTCCACATTCGATTTCAAAACTTGTAAAATTAATTTTATTTTTTATATTTTTCTCAACTATTCTGATATTTTTCAGAAAAACTTTCCGAGATTTTAAAGTAAATTTTTTACCTTTCCTTGCCAAATTATAAGCTCTTTTACCGTTAACTTTTATCGCAGAAAATTTTGGTGGAACTTGATTTTTTTCACCAATTAAATTTTTTAAAATAGATTCTAATTTAATTTTATCAAATTTTTTATTTGATTTTGAAGTAATTTTTCCTTCAGCGTCTTGTGTATCAGTTGAAATTCCCCATTTAATAGTAAAACTATATTTTTTCATACCATCCATTATATATTTTACTGTTTTTGTTGCTTTTCCTATTGCAAGAGCTAAAACACCAGTTGCTAAAGGATCTAAAGTACCAGCGTGGCCTATTTTTTTTACATTTAAAGTTTTCTTTATAATGTCAACAACTTGTCTAGAGGTCATTCCTAAATCTTTATTAATAATTAACCACCCATTTAAATTATTTTTTATTGAATTCATAACTATAAGTCTTTAAGAACTTTCGGTTCTTTTAAAATTTTTTCTATTTTATTGGCATATTCAAAAGTATTATCGAATGAAAAAGTTAAATCTGGCACAAATCTTAAATTTAATTTTTTAGCAATTTCTTTTTTAAAAATAAATTTTTTTTCATTTAAATATTTAATAAAATTTTTTTTCTTATCTCTAGAAATTACAAAAACATGAGCTTTTTTTAAATTTGGACTAATATTTACTTCGGTAACTGTAATGGGTATTTCTCTTACTTTTTTATTTTGAAAATTACCCATTATAATAATCTCTGAAATTAAGTGTTTTAATTGTTGCCCAACTCTTAGTTGTCTCTGTGATTTTATATTTTTTTTCATTAAAAAGTCTAAAATATTGATTATAAACTTCTTTTATGCTCTTCTATGGTATAAGATTCTAGAATATCATTTTGTTTTATATCTTGAAAATTTTCTAAAACCATCCCACATTCATTTCCTTCTTTTACTTCAGCAGCCTCTTCTTTAAATTTTTGTAAACTATTTAATTTTCCCTCATAAACTAATTTATTATCTCTTAACAATCTTATATTAGCTTTTTTATCAATTTTTCCTTCAATTACTTCACAACCAGCAATTTTTCCAATTTTAGACATTTTAAATATTTCTTTAATTTTAGCCTTACCATTTAAAACTTCTTTTTTATCAGGAACTAAAAGTCCGCTCATACTATCCTTTATATAATCCAGTAATTCATATATAACTGTAAAAAATTTAATTTCTATTTTATCTCTTTTTGCTAGATCTCTCGCTAAATTATTTGGTTTAACATTAAATCCAATAGTTAAAACGGAACTTTCTGAAGCTACAGCAAGAGCAACATCTGACTGATTAATTTCACCCACTCCTTTATGTATAATCTTAATCTTTATTTCATCATTTTTAAATTTTTCAATACCATTTATAATTGCTTCCAATGATCCATGAACGTCTGATTTTAAAACTAATCCTAATTCTTTAATTTTTTCATTACTTTTATCACTTAGTTGCTTTTCTAAATTTTCTTTTGTTAACGGTTCAATTACTCTAATCTTTGATTTATTCAATCTATAACTCGCTATCTCTTTTGCTTTTGTTTCATTTTCAACAACTTTAAAATCATCCCCTGCATCTGGTGTTCCGGTTATACCTATTATCTCAACAGGTACTGATGGTTTTGCTTCAATTATTTTTTTACCCATATCATCGTTCATTGCTCTTATTTTTCCATAGGCAGGTCCCGCTACAAATATATCTCCAACTTTTAATGATCCTTCTTGAATTAAAACAGTTGCTGTAGATCCTTTTCCTTGCTGAACTTTTGATTCAACAATAGCGCCGTTTGCTTTTTTTGATGGATTAGCTTTCAAATTTAGGATTTCTGCTTGTAGTAAAATTACTTCTTCAAGCTTATCTAGATTTTTTTTTAATTTTGCTGAAACCTCTACAAATAAATTTTTTCCCCCCATTTCCTCAGAAAGTATTTCATGTTCCATTAATTGATTTTTTACATTTTCAGGATTCGCTTCACTTAAATCTATTTTATTTATACATACAATAATTGGTACATCTGCAGCTTTAGCGTGGTTGATAGCTTCTATAGTTGTTTCTTTTACCCCATCATCCGCAGCTACAACTAAAACAACAATATCTGTAACTTTTGCTCCACGCGCTCTCATTGTTGTAAATGCTTCATGACCTGGAGTATCAATAAAAGTTATAAATTTTTTTGATTTAGTAATAATTCTATATGCGCCGATATGTTGTGTAATTCCACCATGTTCTTTTGAAACTATACTGCTAGATCTAAATGCATCTAATAAAGTTGTTTTACCATGATCTACGTGCCCCATAATTGTAACTATTGGCGCTCTTTCAATTAAATCTTCTTCCTTGTCAACTTCCTTTTTTAATTCTATTTCTAATTCATTTTCATCAACCCTATTAACCTTGTGCCCAAATTCCTGTGCTATAATTTCAGCAGTATCAGCGTCAATATTTTGATTGATAGTTGCCATTATCCCATTTTTCATTAAAGTTTTTATTACATCTGAAGATTTTTCAGCCATTCTTTTTGCCAGTTCTTGAACTGAAATTATTTCAGGAATCTTTACTTCTTTTATAATTTTTTTCTTTTCATCGTTTGTTCGATTTAAATTGTCATTTATTTTTTCTTTATCCCTAATAATTTTATTCTTAAAAGATTGATGAAACTTTTTATTAATAGTTAATTTTTTTCTAGGTTGACTAGAAATTTTTGACTTACTTTTTATTTTATTACCTAAAATATCTTTTTCTTTATTTTTCTTTTTTTTTTGTACTACTTCTACAGTTACAGTTTTAGATTTACCATAGGAAAAAGTTTGTTTAATTGTGGTTGTTGTTGTATTTTTATCTTTCATAAAATTATTTAATAAAAATTGTTAATTTTTTTTTTTATCTTCTTTAAACCAATTTTCTCTTGATTTCATTATTATCTCATCCGCGTCTTTTCTCTTTAACTTATTATCGAAAATTTCAATCAATTCATCACTTGATAAATCAGCTAATTGGTCCAAATTTTTAATATTATTTTCTCCTAATTTTATTAAATCTGTTAAATTAAATTTTTTTATATCTTCTAAATCTTTAGAAATATTTAATTCTGTTTTTTTTTTCTTTAATTCTTTATTTTTTTTACTCATATTTTGCATAGCTCTTTCTTGAAGATCTTTTATGATATTTTCATCAAATCCTTCAATTGCTTTAAAATCTGTATCATCTGAGTTTGCTATTTCCTCTATTGATGCAAAGCCTTCTGTTGCCAATAAATGAGCTATAACTTCATCTACATTTAATTCGCTCATAAATGTTTCGGAAATGTTTTTAACGTCTTCGTTTCTTTTATTTTTTTCATCTTTTTCATCAATTATATCTATTTCACAATTTGTTAAGATAGAAGATAATCTAACATTTTGACCTCTTCTACCAATTGCAAGACTTAGCTGATCCTCAGGAATAATTACTTTAATTTTGTCTGATTCTTCTTCAAAAATAACTTTACTAATTTGAGCTGGAGCTAAAGAGTTTACTATATAAGTAGCTTTATCTTCAGACCAAGTAACTATATCTATTTTTTCTCCCTGTAATTCAGTTACTACAGCTTGAACTCTTGAACCTCTCATTCCTACACAAGCTCCGACAGGATCAATTGTTGTATCTGTGGAATAAACTGCTATTTTTGCTCTTGAGCCAGGATCTCTAGCTACAGATTTAATTTCAATAATGCCGTCATTAATTTCCGGCACTTCTTGTTTAAATAAATTAGCTAAAAATTGTGGATGTGTTCTAGATAAAAAAATTTGCGGACCTTTTGTGTCTTGATTAACGTTATATAAATAGGCTTTAACCCTATCTCCTCTTCTTAAATTTTCTCGAGGAATCATTTCATCTTTTTTTATTACTGCCTCAGCATTACTTAGATCAATAACTATGTTGCCAAACTCCATTCTTTTAACTATTCCACTAATAGTTTCTCCAATTTTATCCTTGTATAATCCGTAATTTTTAACTGACTCAGCTTCCTTAATATTTTGAACTAAAACTTGTTTTGCCATTTGAGCAGAAATTCTACCAATATCTATATCGGGTAATTGCTCAATAATGAATTCACCAATTTTTATATCTTTTCTTTTTTTTTTTGCATCTTTTAAACTTATTTCAATTAAAAGATCTTCTACATCTTTTTTTACTTCTTGATATCTTGCTAAACTAATTTTTCCTGTTTTCCTATCAATACTACCTCTAATATCATAATCATTGCCGTATTTAACTTTGCCAGCCTTTGATATTGCTTTTTCGATTGCTTGAAAAACAGATTCTTTTTCTATACCTTTTTCTTCTGCAATACTTTCTGCTGTTTGAATTAATTCTACATTTTCTAATAACATTTCAATAACCAAAAAAAAATGGGCTCAAAGCCCATTTAAAAATACTAATGAATATATATACTATTTATAATCTAATGTTTTGAAAGTTATTGTTCAACATATTTTTTTAAATTTTAAAAAATATTTTTTATTACTTTTTATAATTCCTTTTCTTTCATATTTACTTTCGATTAATTCCTTTGGTCTTTTATAACAATTTGCAATTTTCTTATTAACCCACAAAAAATTTTTATTCAAAAAAAATTTAAATAAAATTAGATTTAAGTAATCTGTTGAATCGGTAGATATAAAAATTAACCCATTTTTTTTTAAAATTTCATGAATTTTTTCTAATAAAATTTCTGATATTAATCTTCTTTTAAAATGTTTTTTTTTTGGCCATGGGTCAGGATAAAGTATAAAAACTTTCTGAAATGAATTTTTTTCTAAATTATCAAATAAAGAAAAAATTCTTTATTCTATTAACTCAATCGGACTATTAGCCTTAATTTTTGGTTTTGGAGCAAAAACCTATGGCACCATAGGCCTCTCGCCTGGCCTTCATTATGGTCCCTATTCATTTTTTGCATTCAAAGAGTACTTTGAATTTCTATGGGAA
>Ga0208747_1000576_pt1 | contig 11143 bp, 10 predicted proteins | sample Knorr_S7_td_AAIW_FD_185597 | JGI IMG/M metagenome (GOLD analysis project Ga0208747, IMG submission 185597) | Marine microbial communities from Southern Atlantic Ocean transect - Knorr_S7_td_AAIW_ad_750m_LV_A (SPAdes) (version 2) | ecosystem: Environmental > Aquatic > Marine > Oceanic | place...
TTCCATAAGGTGTTACAAAACTTCCAATACTAAATATTTCAATACTATCTGCCACGGGAACATCCACCAAGGTATTCCAGATATAGTCCCATTCGCCGCAAGGGTATGTATCGCCTTTTGTAGAAGAATCACACTTTAGAGTCTGCACCATAATGATCTTTGCCCAGGGGCCTCCTGAGTCTGGAAAATGAACCTTCTTTTTATATTGTGCATTCCACCCTTCCGGACTTGGAGAGTCCCAGGTGATAGGGTGGATCACCAGCGTATCACCCATTTCCATCGGTACACCAAAAAGAGTACCGTGGAGAATTACCAAGTAGATTGCAGCGTATAATTTCATAATCGTGATAAAGAAAAAATCAAATTACTTTTGCCTATCATTTTACGATTAGAATTAAACAAATGCTAACCGATACTCATTGCCATCTTTTTTACGATGATCTCAAAGATAACCTGCCCGATATTTTGGATAGGGCAAAGCAACTGGGTGTAGACCGGTTTATCTGTGTTGCTACAAACCTTGAAGATGCGCTGGAATGTTTAAAACTGGCTGAAACACATGCAAATGTTTGGGCATCTGCAGGCGTGCATCCCCATGATGCCAAAGATGCTCCCGGTAATCTAGTTAACCGTATACGGGAACTTATGAACCATGAAAAAATGGTAGCAGTAGGGGAGATGGGACTGGATTATTTCCGAAATATTTCTGATCAGGAAACACAGCAAAATATTTTTCGGAAACAGATGTCCATTGCCCAGGATCTTGATATGCCAGTTATTTTTCACAACCGGGATGCAGATGAAGATGTGCTCACAATATTATCAGAGTTTCCAGAAGTCGAGGGTGTAGCACATTGTTTTTCCAGCACACTGGAAACTGCGGAGAAATTTATTGACTTGGGATATTATATTTCATTTTCAGGTAATCTTACATTTAAGAACAGCCACCTGCCAGATGTGGCAAAGGAACTTCCCCTAGACCGTGTCCTGGTTGAAACAGACTGCCCTTATTTGAGTCCGGTTCCTCATCGAGGGAAACCTAACGAGCCAGGGCGTACACGGTTTGTCGCGGAAAAACTGGCAGATATTCATGGAATACCCCTTGAAACAATTGCTGCAGCAACATCAGAAAATGCAACAGCACTTTTTAGACTGTAACTTCTATTATGCCAAAAAAGAATGACCACCCTTTCAGGAAAAAATGGGGTCAAAACTTTCTCACCGATACCAACCTTCTGAATAAGATAGCCAGGACTATTGATCCAAAGGAAGGGGATCAATTCCTGGAGATTGGCCCAGGAGGAGGAGCACTTACAGAACGAATTCTACCTTTTGTAAACGGTATGGTGGCCATCGAGATTGATCCCCTGCTGATAGAATATTTAGAAAATCAACCTATATTTCAAGGACTTCATGTGGTCCATGGTGATGTGCTATTGCAGAATATTGAAGACCTGCCAATCCATAATCCTGTCCGTGTGATCGGGAATATCCCTTATAATATCACATCATCCATTATTTTCTGGCTGATTGAACAACTGGATTACTGGAATGATGCCTTTATAATGATGCAAAAGGAAGTTGCAGATCGCCTCTCAGCCAATGTGAATACAAAAGCCTATGGAAGGCTTACAGTTGTTGCAGGTGCATATCTGGACTTTGATTATTGTTTCACTATTAAACCTGATGTATTTATTCCTAAACCAAAAGTTGACTCAGCTATTGTTCGATTTACCAAAAAACCTACACCGCTTATTGATGATGATAAATATCTGCGTTTTAATAAGATAGTCAGAGCTGCTTTTTCCCAGCGCAGAAAAATGCTGCGCAATACCTTAAAGAGTTGGGATATCCCCAAAGAAATCCAGAAAGAGATTGGTTTTAACCGCCGCCCGGAAACATTGAGCATTGAAGAGTTTGTTTCCATGGTTTAGTCCTTGGATGTCAGGGGCTAAGAAGGTAAAATCGCCGGCATTTTTGAAACAAGTAGATTTGAAACACTACCACAAACTACACTCTGGAGGTGATTTACGTGGTTGAAGTCCAGGTAAGAGAGAAGGAATCATTCGAACGTGCCCTGCGTCGGTTTAAGAAGATGTGGGAGCGTGCAGGTGTCCTCAGGGAGATCAGAAACCGATCCTTTTATGAAAAGCCAAGTGATACGAAACGGGAAGCAAAAAAAAAGACCGTTCGCCGTGTCAAGCGGCTTGCCAGGATAGAAGCATTGCGGAACAATCCGCGTGCCAGCCGGCAACGGCGTCGCAGACGCCGAAGGTAGACTTCCGGAAAGGAAGATTAAGAAGGCCCTGGTTTACCAGGGCTTTTCTTTTTGGAACACTTTCGCCTTCTTCCGAATTTAACTGTCCAATAATCAAACGAATGATATCCATATGTTAATACGTAGTATTTCTGGTGTCCGTGGACTCACCGAATCCCACCTAACACCAGAAATATCCGTTGTTTATGCAAAAGCACTCCACGCCTTTTTATCTGATGGTGTGATCATAGCAGGTCGGGACAGCCGTCCATCTGGAGATACTATACTCGAGGCGATGACCAGTGAACTGGTGCGCCTGGGCAGAACAGTGATCCATTGCGGCATCGTGCCCTCCCCCACGGTTCAGTTTATGGTTCACAACACGGAAGCAGTGGGAGGGTTTATTGTAACTGCCAGCCATAACCCTATTGAATGGAACGGACTCAAGTTTGTAAGGGATAATAGTACCTTTTTTCATCCGGAAGAGTGCGAACAGTTATTTGAGATCGTTGATAATGATCCAGAACTCCATGATGCAGATGAACCGGGAATTATTTGGCCGGAGCAAAATGCAATCCAGAAACATGTGATTGCCTGTGCAAGTCTTAAATGTATTAATCTGAATCGAATCCAGAAGAGAAAGTTTAAAATTGTGATTGATGCAGTAAACGGTGCCGGTGCTTATGCGCTTCCTGCCATGCTGGAGTCGTTGGGCTGTGAAGTGATTGAACTGAACTGTGAACCGGACGGGCATTTTAATCGAGGTACAGAGCCGCTCCCGGAAAATTTATCGGACCTATGCCAGGCTGTAACCAACCACAAGGCAGATGCAGGTTTTGCCGTAGACCCAGATGCGGACCGGCTGGCTGTTGTTAGTGAAAAAGGAATACCGCTGGGTGAAGAATATTCTCTGGTCTTGGCAGCGGACGGATATTTGAACGATACCAAGAAAAATGAAATCTTTGTTGTAAATCTTTCTACATCCCTGGCGTTGGAAAAACTAGCTGAAACTATGAACAGTTCTGTGGTTCGGTCTGCTGTGGGGGAGATCAATGTAGTGAATAAAATGAACGATGTTAATTCTGGTCTTGGCGGGGAAGGGAACGGCGGTATCATATTAAGAGAGTGTCACTTAGGTCGAGATTCACTGGTAGGTGCCACCATGGTATTAAATCGTATGTCTCAGTCAGATGATACTTTAAGTGCTATTCATAGTTCCCTGCCGCAGTTTGAGATTGTTAAAGATAAAGTGAGCTTGGAAGGGATCAATCCAGAAAAATTGATTGAAAAAGTAGATTCACTTTTTGATGATGCAGACAAAAATACGCTGGACGGTATAAAATTTACTTGGGATGACAGGTGGGTCCATCTGCGTAAATCCAATACAGAGCCTATTATGCGAATCTATGCAGAAGCTCATACGACTAAAGATGCTCAAGAACTGGTTAAACAGGTCAGATCTTGTTTATAAGAAGAATATCCAATATAGAAAAATTTGATATAAATTAGATGAAACAGAAGAAATCTTATGATTCTAGATAAACTATTATATACCAAACCAATTGATCAAATAGGTGCACAAGAGCGAGTGACTCGTCTTTTTTCAAGGAGCATTAAAAAAGATTCCAAAGTTCAAGCTTTGCATCTGGCATTAAGTATGATTGACCTTACAACGCTTGAAGGGAAAGATTCTCCCGGAAAGGTAAAACAACTTTGTTACAAGGCATCTCATTTGCACGATTCATTCCCTGGTTTGCCCAATGTGGCTGCTATTTGTGTTTATCCAACTATGGTATCAATTGCAAAAAAAGCATTGGAAGGCACTGAAATCAACGTGGCATCAGTGGCAACCGCATTCCCCAGTGGAATGGCAGATATGAATTCCAAACTTGATGAGGTGAAATCCGTCATAGATGCAGGTGCTGATGAAGTGGATATGGTAATTTCCCGCGGGAAATTTCTACGGGGTGATTACCAATATGTATCAGATGAAATTGCCCAGGTTAAAGATGCCTGTGGGGACACTCATTTAAAAGTGATATTGGAAACGGGTGAATTGGTCACATTAGATAATGTTAGACTTGCCAGTGATATTGCCATGGAATCCGGCGCCGATTTTATCAAAACATCTACTGGAAAAGTTTCTCCAGCTGCGACACCAGCTGTTGTGTTAACTATGTTGGAAGCCATTCGTGATTTTCAAACAAAGACGGAAAAAAAAATTGGTATGAAACCAGCCGGTGGTATTGGGAAAGCCAAGCAGGCAATCCAATATTTAGTTATGATTAATGAAACACTCGGAAATGATTGGCTTTCACCAGACTTATTCAGGTTTGGGGCAAGTTCATTGGCGAATGATGTGTTGATGCAAATTGTAAAACAATCAACGGGCTATTATCAATCCAAAGATTATTTTTCTATTGATTAGGGAAAGAATATATTATGCGTAAAACTAAAAATTGGGAATACAGTCCCGCCCCGGAAAGCACAGATCATATCAAATTAAAAAAACAATATGATTTATTTATTAATGGCGAATTTGTCCCCGGTGTTGAAGGGAGATATTTCGATACTATCAATCCATCCAACGAGGAAAAAATAGCTGAGGTCGCAGAAGCTGGAAAAGCAGATATTGATAAAGCAGTATCTTCTGCCAGGAAGGCCTACAATAAAACGTGGTCAAAAATGCTGCCAAAAGAACGAGGGAAATATGTATTTCGTATTGCCCGTTTGCTTCAGGAAAGGTCCCGGGAATTTTCTGTTATTGAATCAATGGATGGTGGAAAACCAATTCGTGAATCTCGAGATGTGGATGTTCCATTATCCTCAGCACATTTTTTCTATTATGCGGGCTGGGCAGATAAACTTGAATATGCTTTCCCGGGAAGAGTGGCAAAACCCCTGGGCGTTGCAGGACAAATAATTCCCTGGAATTTCCCTTTATTAATGGCGGCCTGGAAATTGGCGCCGGCACTTGCAACAGGAAATACAGTTGTGTTAAAACCAGCTGAGACAACACCACTCACAGCCATGAAACTGGCAGAAGTTATTCAGGAAGCAGATTTACCTCCCGGTGTTGTAAATATTGTGAATGGTGGTGGCACAACAGGGCAAGCATTGGTTAATCATCGCGATATAGATAAAATAGCTTTTACCGGCAGTACCGAAGTGGGAAAATATATTATGAAAGCTGTGGCAGGATCCGGTAAAAAATACACGCTGGAACTGGGTGGAAAAGCAGCCAACATTATTTTTGAAGATGCTGCGATTGATCAAGCAATTGAGGGTATCGTTAATGCTATCTTTTTTAACCAGGGACATGTTTGCTGTGCAGGATCACGATTATATGTACAAGAAGGTATTGCTGATGAAGTGATATTAAAACTTCAAGGACGAATGGACACATTAATTGTGGGCGATCCACTGGATAAGAATACGGACATCGGAGCCATCAATTCAAAAATGCAACTCGATAAAATTAAAATGTACGTAGACCTTGGTAAAGATGAAGGCGGGACGATTTATCAGTCATCATGCTCACTCCCGAAAAAAGGGTATTGGTTTGCACCTACAATATTTAAGGATGTGAGTCAATCTAATAGAATTGTCCAAGAGGAAATCTTTGGTCCTGTATTGGCGATTCAAACTTTTCGAACAGTGGATGAAGTCATTACAAAAGCCAATAATTCACCTTATGGATTATCCGGTGGTGTGTGGACAGATAAAGGATCCAAAATTTTCAAAGTGACCCAAGATATTCGTGCTGGTGTAATCTGGGCAAACACATTTAATAAATTTGATCCAGGGTCTCCCTTTGGCGGGTATAAAGAAAGTGGCGTGGGCAGTGAAGGCGGCATCGAAGGCCTTATGGGTTATGTGGAATTGGTGTAAATATTTCACCATGAAAAACACTAAGATTCACGAATGAAAATATTTTAGACTTACTTGAAAATAGACAAAAATTACAAATTATAGCTTTTTGTGATTTTTGTGCCTTTTGCCTGCGCTGAGCGGAGTCGAAGTGCGGCAATAAATATTGCTTGGAGAAATAAAATGAGTAAAAGAATTGATATCCAAAAAACATATAAACTATTTATTGATGGGAAATTCCCAAGGACGGAATCTGGACGATATATTAAATGGACAGATAAAAAAGAAACTACAGTAGTAAACATTTGCCGTGGGTCTCGGAAAGATTTTCGCAATGCCGTAGTGTCAGCCAGGAAATCAGAATCTGGTTGGTCCTCGCGAACAGCTTATAATCGTGCTCAAATTTTATACAGGATTGGTGAAATGCTTGAAGGTCGAAAAGACCAGTTTATGGCGGAATTAACTTTACAAGGATTAAGCAAAAAACATGCCGAAAATGAAATTGATCAATCCATTGATCGTCTTATCTATTATGCAGGTTGGGCCGATAAATTTCAGCAGGTTTTTAGTCGGGTGAATCCCGTTTCCCTGCCTTATTTTAATTTTACTGTACCGGAAGCCACAGGTGTCGTGGCAGCCATTGCACCAGATAATTCATCACTCCTGGGATTGATATCCATCGTGGCTCCTGTCATTGCCGGCGGAAATGTCATTGTTATTTTGGCTTCGGAATCATTTCCACTTTGTTCTATCACATTTGCAGAAGTACTTCATTTGTCCGATGTTCCTGATGGTGTTGTTAATATTTTGACCGGATATCGAAAAGAACTCCTTGAACATTTTTCATCTCACATGGATGTGAATGCCATGATTTATTGTGGGGATAATACTAAAGAGCAAAAGCTTGTAGAAATAAATGCAGCCTTAAATGTGAAAAAAGCTGTTTTGTATCCAAATGATGATTGGATGGATGAAAAATCACAAGGGCCTTACCACATTTTAAAAACACAAGAAACAAAAACAACTTGGCATCCAGTTGGAGTTTGATTGATGATAACCAATAAGGCGGTTAATATTATTCGTTCCGGCGCGGAAGGTTATAATCCCCAAGTTGGGATTATCCTGGGCTCAGGATTGGGTCCATTTGTGGAAAGTGTTGAAGAACAAATCATTTTTTCTTATGATGAACTACCGGGGTTCCCAGAAGCAGGCGTGAAAGGGCATGCGGGAAAACTTATCCTGGGAAGAGTTAATGGAACTGAAGTGGCAGTTTTACAAGGACGTGCACATTATTATGAGTATGGTAAAGCTGATGTGATGAGAACACCCGTTCAAACCATAAAAGAGTTGGGATGTGAAACACTCATTTTAACCAATGCCGCAGGCAGTCTTCTCCCAGAAGCCCAACCAGGAAGTGTAATGTTATTGACGGATCATATAAATTTTACCGGAGTTTCACCATTATTTGGCGAAACTGAAACATCTCGCTTTGTAGATATGGGTGGGGCGTATAATCCGTCTTTATGTGAAAAATTTAGGAACGCAGCCAAAACAAAAAATATAACATTACACGAAGGAGTGTACGTTTGGTTTTGTGGGCCAAGCTTTGAAACGCCTGCAGAAATTCGAACTGCAAAATTATTGGGTGCAGATGCGGTGGGAATGTCCACTGTTCCAGAAGTAATTTTAGCCCGATTTTTTGGATTAAAAGTTGCCGCAGTGTCTATTATAACCAATATGGCAGCGGGCATGGGTGACGAAGATTTGAGCCATACCCAAACAATGGAAAATGCAGGCATGGCAGCAAATGATCTCCAAGCGCTTTTGGGTGAATTTCTTTTAAATTATAATAAATAATTTTTAATAAAGCGGTATTATGCTTCCACAAGAAATCATTCGCAAAAAACGAGATGGTTTACCATTGAGTGATGAAGAAATTCAATATTACATTAAAGGAATCTCCAATGGTGAAGTTTCCGAAAGCCATATTGCAGCCTTTTCTATGACTGTTTTATTTAAAGGAATGTCAGTTGAAGAAACTTTTTCTCTCACGGACCATATGGTGAAATCGGGGGACAAATTAAACTGGAATGATTTGGATGGACCCGTGGTTGATAAGCATTCCACCGGCGGGATTGGGGATAAGGTCAGTCTCATGTTGGCGCCCATTGTGGCATCCTGTGGAATTTATAATCCAATGATCTCCGGACGGGGTCTCGGGCACACAGGTGGCACGCTGGATAAATTAGAATCCATTCCCGGGTACAATACAACACCAGACAATTCACTTTTTCACAGCGTAGTAAAAAATGTTGGGTGCGCCATTATTGGGCAAACAGCAAACTTAGCCCCTGCGGATAAAGTTATATATGGTGTTCGGGATGTGACAGGCACGGTGGAATCAGTGCCGTTAATTACAGCTTCAATTTTGTCTAAAAAAATTGCCGCTGGATTAGATGGATTGGTCTTGGATATTAAAACAGGGAATGGTGCCTTTGCAAATAATTTGGATTTCGCAAAAGATCTTGGGAATAGCATCATTCAAATCGCCAACCAATTTGGAATGAAAACATCGGCAATTATTACAGATATGAATCAACCGCTTGGCGATACCATCGGGAATGGATTAGAAATAAAAGAAGTCATCGACTATCTAAAAGGTGTCCGAAAGGAATCCCGACTTCATGAAGTGGTTTTAGCATTGGCGGCAGAAATGCTGGTCGTGGCCGGAATAGTGGATTCAACAGATGAAGGTATTCAAAAAGCAAAAGATGGTTTGGATAATGGAAAAGCTGCGGAAACTTTTGAAAAAATGGTCTATGAATTAGGGGGCACAAAAAATATTTTAGATAATACCGATTCACATTTTAAATCAGCATCCGTGGTAAAACCCATTCCCGCAAGCAAATCCGGGTTTATTTTTCAAATTGACTCACGGGCTGTGGGGCTTGCAGTCGTAGAACTGGGTGGCGGGCGAAAAAACGCCAGTGATTCCATTAATCATAACGTGGGACTAACTCACGTTTTAGGATTGGGTGAAAAAGTTGAAGTGGGACAACCTTTGGCTTACGTTCACGCACAAAATGAAGATCAGACAAACATGACAATTCAATTAGTGAATGATGCTTACGCTATTTCGGAATTTCCACCTTCCCACACACCAACAATTATTGAATATTTAAAATAAATTTTCCTCCAAAAAAATAATATGAATGAACCTTCAAAAATAAAACGCGGAGTTGATTTAGAACTTCAGATCGAATCCCTGGCCTATGGCGGGATGGGTTTGGCCCGCAAAGATGACTTTGTCATTTTTGTAAAAGGTGGCATTCCAGGCCAAAAAGTAAATGCCCGTATTTATAAAAAGAAAAAGGGATATGCGGAAGCTCGTGTACAACACGTTTTAAAAGAATCACCCAATGCGGTGGAAGCACCATGTAACCATTTTGGAACATGTGGTGGATGTAAGATCCAGAATTTATCCTACGAAGAGCAACTAAAGGAAAAAACCCAACAAGTAGAAGATGCTTTTCGTCGGCTAGGTGGATTTTTAGATTTCAAATTGGATAATGTTGTGGGTGCTGATCCTATCTTTCATTATCGAAATAAAATGGAATTCACTTTTTCGCCTCATCGCTGGGTATTAGATACGGAGCCAGAAGATGTGGATAAATCTTTCGCCGTGGGGCTCCATATCCCTGGGCGATATGACAAGATCCTGGATATTAATAAGTGTCATATACAACCAGAATTGGGAAACAAAATCCTGAATGTTGCTCGTGATGTTTGTTTGGCTCATCCTGAATTGAAACCTTATGACTCTAAAACACATATTGGATTTCTACGATTTCTCATGCTTCGTTTTGGTGTAAATACAAATCAACTTATGGTGAATCTTGTTACCGCTTATGATGATATCAATAAATTGTCTCCCTTGATAGATGCGTTGTTGGATCAAGTTCCTGAAATCACATCTATGGTGAATAATGTAAACACCCGAAAAGCGGATGTTGCTTTTGGTGAATTTGAAACTTTGGTATTTGGCGAACCCTATATTCAAGAAACTATAGGCGACTTAACATTCGAAATATCAGCGAATTCATTTTTCCAAACCAATACCACTCAAGGAAAACATCTCTATGATGAAATAGTAAAAGCAGCGGGATTAACCGGGTCAGAAATAGTTTTTGACTTGTATTGTGGCACGGGAACCATTGGACTTTATTTAGCCAATCAGGTGAAAGAAGTTTATGGCTTTGAAATAATCCGGTCTGCATTAGAAGATGCAGAAAAAAATGCTCAACGGAATAAAATAACTAATGCAATATTCCTAAAAGCAAATTTGGATACATTCTTTAAATCGGGGCAATTACCCAGAAGAATTCCAAAACCTGATGTAGTCATTGTCGATCCGCCAAGGGCAGGAATGCATCCGGATATGACCAACTATTTACACAAATTCAAGGCGAAGAAAATTGTTTATGTTTCTTGTAATCCAACCACCCAAGCAAGAGATGCAAAGGTATTGGCTGAAAAAGGATACGAAATCAAGTCTGCTGCCATGGTAGATATGTTTCCCCATACACCGCACATTGAGACAGTTCTTCTTTTTTCTAAAGACTAAACACAATGACTATTTTAGAATAGTCAATTTTTTAACTTGTTGAAAATTTTCTGATTTCATCTTGCAGAAATAGACACCAGATCCAACGTTTACACCATTATTGTCTTTGCCGTTCCATATTTTATGGTGGAAACCTCTATCAAATATTTTATTCTCTAATGTGGCAATCTTATTTCCCAGTATGTTGTACACAGATAATTCAACTTGGTTACGGATAGGCAGAGAGAATGAAATGGTCGTGGAAGGGTTGAAGGGATTTGGATAAATGTTATTAATGTTATATTGCTCTGGTTCAATTGCATTATTTGTTGAAACAATATTCGATTTTAAAACTTGTAATACGCTATGAGGTGATATTTGAATACTCTCAGTTTGACCATTGGTTTGACCAG
>Ga0208747_1000579_pt1 | contig 11111 bp, 11 predicted proteins | sample Knorr_S7_td_AAIW_FD_185597 | JGI IMG/M metagenome (GOLD analysis project Ga0208747, IMG submission 185597) | Marine microbial communities from Southern Atlantic Ocean transect - Knorr_S7_td_AAIW_ad_750m_LV_A (SPAdes) (version 2) | ecosystem: Environmental > Aquatic > Marine > Oceanic | place...
CTTTTTTGTATTTATTTACTTTTCGTTTCATTAACTTATTATTTCTATGTAATAATTTTTTTTTAAAAAATAACATATTACTATGAAATATAATTTTATAAAATTCTTCATTATCTTTTTTTTTATTATTTTACTAAACTTAAAAGTCTCAATTTCAGAAACTTTCCAAGATAAAATATTTGAAGTGAGAAATATTTCAGTAAATATTGAATCAACTTCATCATCTAAAGCTAAAGAAATTGCTTTATTAGAAGCTCAAGAAAAAGGATTTAGAAATTTAATGAATACAATGCTTTTAGAATCAGAATATGAAAAGATTGAAAGTATTAACATTGAAAAAATTTTAGAATTTGTTAATGCTATAGAAATTCAAAGCGAAAAAACAACGTCTAGAAAGTACATAGGAGATTTAACAATAATTTTTAGCGAAGATAAAATATTAAGATACTTAAATAATAATAATATTAAATATACTAGTCTTAAAAGTAAGCCACTTTTAATTTTACCTATTTATAAATTTGCTGGAGTAACATATTTATGGGAAGAAAAAAATATTTGGAGAAACATATGGATAAAGAGTTCAAATAATGATGGTTTAATACCTATTAAATCATCAGAAGGAAAATTTAGTGACTTTATTTCCGGGTGGTCTAATCCATGAAAATTGTAAGATTATGGCCCTTTCTATTTTTATTTTCCTGTATCGATTTAATAATTCAGGAAGAAAAAATTAATAGTTTGTATTTTACCGGTGGCAGTTGGATTGAGTTTGGAAAACTCGATAGTATGAAATTAGAATCCAATGATTTCACCCTCCAATTTTGGGTTTCAGGTGGGGAAGTAGATACCAATGAAGCCCCTGCTATTTTTTCAATTATTGATTCCACAGATAGAATAACCCTTGCCTTATTAAGGGACGCGAATCAGTCAAATATTCTCACCACAATTATTAATTCTAATGTCACTCCCAGTGAGTTTAGCTGGCTGGATTGGTCCGACCCCGACAATTTTTATTTAATATCGATCCTTTTTTCAGATTCTAAGGGAATAAAATTATATATAGATTCAAACAAAATATTTAGCGATGAAAAATTTATTGATGTTGTTGGAAATATGTTTAATATTGGTGCTATTGTAAACAAAACCCGAACCATTCGTGAAAATTTCTGGTATGGATATATAGATGAAGTCCGCTTTTGGAATACTAGACTGGCCGATAGTACCATAACATTTCAATATGCCCATCCGGAAAAATTGGGAGATTACTATCGATATACATATTACGATTCACTCATAGGGTTATGGCGTTTTAATTGGGACAAACCTCTTTCTACTATTGAAGATGAATCAGATTTTGATAATGATGGTACTATTTATACCTTAAAGGGATTTTCGGTTGAATTATCAGAAAAAGGGGCGCAATGATGAATTCATTTTCTTCCCATTTCATATTCTAACCAACGTAAATTTCAATCTTTTCCACAGCAGGAAAAACATGATTAGCCATAAATCTGTGCTAGATGGGGAGTTAGCGGTTCCCTGTATCCTGAAACCCGCTTTATGCAGGATTGAATACCGGTAGGAGGGTTTTGCTGAATTTGAAATGGTTTATAAGTAGTGTTGATGCTTTCAGCTTTACGCAATAGACTTGTTTTTAATCCCGTCAGATCCGGAAGGAAGCAGCGGTAGAAATATTGCTTATGTGCCGTAAATTTCTGAAACTGAGCTGGCTGTAAAACAGATCATTTAAACAGAAAACACAACTGCCGGTGCACAGTTTTAAATACAAAATTATAATATGAGTTATCAGGTATTATCACTAAAATTACGACCCCAACGATTTGATGAAGTTGTTGGACAAACGCATGTAACCCGGACTTTACAAAATGCCATTGGCTTAGACCGAGTTGCCCACGGCTATATTTTTTCTGGTCCAAGAGGCGTGGGGAAAACAACCACTGCCCGCATACTTGCCAAAGTTCTCAATTGTAAAAATCCAAAAGATAATAACCCCTGCGGTACCTGTGTAAACTGTACGGAGATCACCCAGGGCAGTAATTTGGATGTCCAAGAATTAGATGGAGCATCTAATAGAGGGATTGATGAAATGAGAGATTTACGGGAAGCCGTAAAATATCCCCCAAACAACAGTAAATACCGTATTTATATTATTGATGAAGTGCACATGCTCACTCGGGAGGCTTTTAATGCATTATTAAAAACATTAGAAGAACCTCCTCCCCATGTAATCTTTATTATGGCAACTACAGATGCGCATAAAGTTCCAGCTACCATTTTATCCCGAACACAACGATTTGATTTTAAACATATTTCAATAAATGATATTTCTGAATATCTCAAACAAATATTAGAGTCCGAAAATATTAAATATGATACAGATGGCATTCGCCTCATTGCACAAAAAGCGGATGGAAGTTTACGGGATTCACTCAGCCTGTTAGATCAAACAATTGCCTATGCTAGCGATGCTTTAGATGTTGAAACAATCCGTGATATTTTGGGAATTATAAAAGAAAATGTTTTTCTAAATATTATTCAAACAATTGAAAAGAGAGATCATAAAGAGGTTATCCACCAACTGAGTCAACTCATTGATGCGGGATATGCCATCTCAGATTTTATAAGCGGATTTAATGAATTTTTACGAAACTGTATGATTCAGAAAACAGGGGAATCCGCTAAATTGAACCTCTCAGAAAACAGCCTGAATTGGCTCCAAACGGGCTGCCGGTTTTCCACTGCAGATTTTCTGAGAATGCTCGATTTATCTCTACAATTCGAATCAAAATTAAGATTTCTTCAACAGCCGCAAATCTCATTAGAAGCTCTTTTTATTAAATTATCAATGATGGACTCCAGTGTTGATATTGCAAGTATTCTCTCGGGAGAAGTACCGAAAACTATTTCTGTAAAAAAGCCGGAATCTCAAAAACCATCCATAACTACTGAGAACCCCGATTCACCCCTTGTTCAGACTGAACCGATAGATTCACCCCAGCCAACAGAAAATAATCCCGTAACTGAAAAATTGACCACACCAACACCACCGGTAGTTTCTGAGCCAGTCCCCCAACAGGTAAGAAATTTGACACTGGAAGATTTTAACAATTCCTGGATTGAAATTATTGAGGGACTCGAAGAAAAAAATTCCAAAATTGCTCATTTTCTTGAGGAGGCAAAATTATCCAGTTTTGATGGAAAACAATTATTAATTGAGCTTGTCAATGGGCATAGATTTCATTTGAAAACACTGGAGAAAGATGCTGAGCAAATTGCATCTGTAATAAATGATAAATTAAATCAGAAAATTAGAATTAAATTTCATATTCAGGAAAATAACGAAGAGAAACCAGAAAAAAAGAAGCCGGAAAGTGCGGAACATCCCTTATTTATGAAGGTATTAGAAACATTTGAAGGTGAAATAATAAGATAGGAGAATATATGTTACCAAAAGGCGGAATGACCAAAATGATTAAAAAGGCTCAGGAATTGCAGAGCCAAATGGAAAAAGCGCAGGCAGAACTTAATTCAATTGAGATTGAAGGGCAAGCAGGTGGAGGAATGGTAACCGTTACGGTTAATGGTCACAAAGAACTTGTTGCATTAACCATCGATCCCGAAATTTTAACCGAAGATAAAGAAATGATTGAAGATATGATTCTGGCTGCAGTAAATCAAGGTCTGCAAAATGCCGGAAAAGTTGCCGAGGAGAAAATGAATTCCATCACCGGCGGTATGATGGGCAAAATAAAATTTCCCGGAATGTAATGGACGGATTGCCCCCAACATTAGAAAAAGTAATTGAAGCATTTTCTAAATTCCCTGGAATTGGGAAAAAAACTGCCCATCGCTTAGGATTACATGTTTTAAAAACTCATACCAAAGAAGTTGAAGATTTTGCCCAAGCCCTGGTGAATGTAAAAAGTAAAATTAAAACCTGTAATACTTGCCATAATATTGCTGAAGCTGAACTCTGTGAAATCTGCTCTGATGAAAAAAGAGACAGTTCAATTATATGTATTTGCGAAGAACCATCCGATATTTACCTAATTGAAAAAACCGGCTTCAAGGGTGTATATCATGTGTTGGGCGGACTGTTATCTCCTTTGGATGGTATTGGTCCCGATGATTTACAAATTGATTCTCTCATGGAAAGGGTCAAATCTGCAACTGAGCTCATTGTTGCAACCGATGCCAGTATTGAGGGGGAAGCAACGATTTTGTATATTTCTAAATTATTAGATTCACATCCTATAAAAATGACACGCTTAGCCAGGGGGTTGCCGGTGGGAGGACATTTAGAATATGTTGATGAAGCTACTCTCACACAATCAATAAATGAAAGAGTAGAACTACATTCAGAAGAATGAAATATAAATGGATTCCTAATTTCCTCACTTCAACACGAATCCTGCTGGTGCCGGTTTTTCTGTATTTTTTATTTTCAGATTTCAGCCATGGGAAATTACTGGCACTCATCGTTTTTATCGCTGCCTCAATTACCGATGCCTATGATGGTATCATTGCCCGAAAATATAATATTGAATCGCAGTTCGGAGTTTATTTTGATCCTCTGGCTGATAAATTATTGGTACTATCTGCTTTTTATGGATTTATGTTTCTCCCGGTTTTGACTACCACGGTAAAACTATGGATGATTATCTTAATTTCATTTCGAGATATTCTGGTTACACTTATGCGTATGCTCATGCAATATAAAGGTGTCACCATGATTACCAGTAAAGCAGGTAAACTGAAAACCTTTCTACAAATTGTTACCATTAATTTTATCCTGGTTTTCCTTATTCTTATTTCCTATAAAATAGATATCCCCGAACTTTTTTTAAAAGACTCGCTTTTCTACCTTATGGTGATCACTACTATAATTACATTTTATACAGGTATTCACTATGTGTATTACAATTATAAAACCTTAGAAAATTTATTTTTCAATAAATGACCCTTTGGCGAATTGCAGCCACCTTTTTTTACCTTGGCAAACTTCCCATTGCACCGGGGACTTGGGGAAGTATGGGGGCATTAATTTTATGGCTTTTTCTCCCAGTAACCACCTCAGTCCATCTTTCCGTAATTTTATTACTATTTGTTTTGGGTGTGTATTCCTCTCATAAAGTTGCAAAATATATGCAGGTTCATGACCCCTCCGAAGTGGTAATTGATGAAGCCGTGGGTATGGGAATTTCACTTTTTATGCTTCCTCATAGTTATGGTCTTTACCTTCTCGCTTTTATTGTTTTCCGAATTTTTGATATTCTAAAACCATCTTTTATTTATCAAGTCCAAAACCTCCCTGGTGGATGGGGAATTATGCTGGATGATGTTTTAGCCGGTTTATTTACTCTGGCAATCGTCTCTGGTATTGCTTCCATTTTGTGAACGCAGCTGTACTCACCATAGGCGATGAACTCCTTCAGGGTTTCACCGTTGATACAAATTCTTCCTGGCTGGGCACAATCCTGCTTACCTACAATATCAGAATCACAAAAAAAATTACCGTTGGAGATAAGCTTAATGATATTATTTCTGAAACACAAAATATATTGGATGATAAATATGATTTTTTGTTTGTCACCGGAGGCTTAGGACCCACTCATGATGATATAACCAAAGAGGCTTTTCGTCAACTATTGGATGATGAGATTATTTTTGATGAAAATTATTATTTACAATTAAAGCAACATTTTGAAAAACGATCCATTAAAATGCCTGAAAGTAACCGCAGCCAGGCAATGCTCCTTAAAACAGCTGATGTAATTCCCAATGATAATGGTACTGCACTTGGCATGCACTTATTAATTAAAGGCACACATACATTTATCATGCCGGGAGTTCCAGGAGAAATGCGAAGTATGGTAAATAAATATATCATCCCAAATTATATTAAAAAGACTCCCGTAGAAAATTTCATTACCATAAAAACGGCTGGTATTATGGAAAGCCATTTGGCAGAAAAAGTAAATGAGTTAATGGAAAAATATTCACATTCATTTCGATTTGCATTTTTACCTCATTATTCAGGTGTATCATTCAGAATAAATAAGTTGGATGAAAATGAAAACCTACTCAATGTAAAAGATGAATTCTTTAAGGCCATGCTGCCCTATGCTTATGGGATAAATGACAACACTTTAGAAGAAATTCTCGGGCTCAAATTAATTGAATATAAATTCACCATCGCTACAGCCGAATCCTGTACTGGTGGGTTAATTGGCAAGCGTTTAACAGATTCTGCTGGAAGCTCAGAATATTTTTTAGGAAGCGTTACAGCCTACAGCAATCAATTGAAAACCTCTCTGTTAAATGTTCCCAATGATATTATTCAAAAATTTGGAGCTGTGAGTGAAGAGGTTGCCTTGGAAATGGCAAAGGGGGTTAGAGCTAAAACCGGAGCAGATATTGGTATTAGTACTACGGGTATTTCAGGACCGAGTGGAGGGACAAAAACAAAACCTGTTGGATTGGTTTATATTGGAGTAGTAACGCCAGAAAAATCAATGGTGAAAAAATATAATTTTAATTATGGTAGAAATATCCATCGGGAAATGACCACCACAGCAGCTTTAAATATTACACGATTGGCAATTGAACAAGGGTAAAGTCGCAGTTTAGCCACTAATATTAATAAATTACACATATAAAAAAGCGGTTATAGTGTTTACGTTATGGCTGTCAAAGGCTTTACTCTGTCCGAAGAGAAAAGGTCCGATGCAGCAGTTGTGGGTACGAATGGAAACTAGGCAAATTGCCCCTGCATTTAACCCTGAAAGAATGGTCCAATATTTTGCACTGGTTTTTAAGGGGTTTACCAGTAGTTGCAATAACTCAGGAAACAAGGGTTCACAGGCAACGTATTTTGCGTGGTTTAACCTATGTAAGAAACAGTTTTCAGAAAGGAGAGATTGCCATTGTATCTGGCTGAATATGTTTGGAAATATAATCATAGAAATGATAGTATTGATTTACAGAAAAAACTCATTCTTCAACAACTTGGAAGGTGTCATGTCTAGTGGCTCTTTTAAGACTTTACCCTAAATCAATATTAAGATAAATTTATTTTGGAACATCCCCATTTAATATGCATTTGAAATACCTTGTTTATTTTTAAAGCAAAATGAAAACTCTATATTCATCATCATTCATTCTGTTGATTGCCATTCAGATTTTCGCACAAGATTCTGACGAATTAATCCTGCTTCAAGCAAAGGCAGATAATTATTACAATCAGGGGAATTACAGCAATGCCATTATTGTGTTTGAAGATTTATTGGCTGAGCAGGAAACAGCCTACGGCAAGGATAATATTAGAGTGGGAGAAACACTAAATCGCCTAGGTGAAATGTATTCTATAATGGGAATGCCGGATATTGCAGATTATTATTTTCAGCAAGCAATATTAATATTTAAAAACTCATTCCAATCGGAAAAAAATGCATTGGAGATTCCCCTCTTAAACCTTTTAAAAATTTACTCTTACCAAAATGATTCCCTCGGAATGCAAATCGTTGAAAAACAATTACATTCTATTTCTACAATTTTTCAGTCTCCCAATAACATTTATCCTGAATTCCCATTAGAAGAGAATACCCTTTTTTCACCTGAAGAAGATATGGCATTTGATAAAATGAATTTGGGATTATCGTATATGGAACACGGTTTATATTCTGAAGCTGCCATTCAATTTAATGAAGCATTTGATAATCGAACCGATAATCTGGATTTGCAATTTTTGATGGATTTCTTCCCAGATGATTCAACTCTTGCACAAAATATGACGGACGCATTTTCATTTCAAATTGATTATGATACAACTGGTGCATCCTATTTTTATTTGGCGCTATTTAATTCTTCAAAAAATGAAGCTTACGGATTTATTCAAAGTTATATTTACAATCAGCCATCCGATTTAAGAGGTCTCCTATTGTATTCAAATTTACTTTTTGAAAATGGTGAACATTTTGATGCATTGTTCCAATACCAAAAAGTATTGTGGCTGAATCCACAAAATTTAGATGCTCAAATTGGGGTTGGGTTATGTCTGTATCATTTAGGTGAATTTAGAGATGCTGCTTCTGCTTTAAGAAGGTCTCTTAAAATTGACCCCTATAACCATATCTCCTATTACTATTTAGGATTGTCATTAATGGCAGATGAAAATTTTCGTGAGGCCATACCAAATCTCACCCAATCTCTTCTTTTGGATCCAGAAAATAGTGACACTTATTACAATTTAGGAAAGTCATATTTTGAATCGGGAAAAATCATCCAGGCCAGAGAGGCATTTAACAGAACCATTAATATTAATCCACAATATGGCCCTGCCTTTTACTATCTCGGACTCATCAATGAAAACATTATGGAAATTGAAAAAGCCGTCAATGCTTATTCTCAGGCATGGGAGTATTCTCCGGAAATTGAAGATGTACATTATCGGTTGGGCATGCTTTTATACCGTACTGGGCAGCTTAAACAGGCAATGGAGCCCCTCCGTCAATTCATTATAACACAACCGGACAGCATTCATGTATTAAAGGCGATGGGCGAAATTTTCATTTCAGAGAACCGTTTTCCTGAAGCCATTGATACCTATAATAGAATTAGGGAAATATTTCCTGAAGAATTGGATATTAACATTGCCCTGGCAGAATCTTATTATCAATTAAAATATTTTGAAAATGCAATAAATGTTTACAGAGATATTCTACTATTTGATGATGAAAATTATGAAGTAATGATCAGGATGGGGAGTATTTTTAACGAATTGGGTGAATTTAATGAGGCAGAAATTATTTTTAATGAGGCCATAAATTGTACAATCCCTACCATGCAAATGTATTATCAGCTTGCTTTAACCTATGGTAATCAAGGGAAATTCATGTCAGCTATTTTGGCATTCCAGGAAGCCCTGCTCCTGAAACCTGATGATGTGGAAATAAAATACCAATTAGGCGTGGCATATATGGAGGTGGGTGATTGTAATATAGCAGCACAATTTTTTGAAGAGTATGTAGCTCAAAATTCAAATGATGAAATTGCTTTTTTTCTTTTAGGTAAATGTTATTTTGAAACAAGTGATTATCCAGCTGCACTTTTAGCATTACAGAGAGCCAATGGATTATCACAAAATGATCATCGGATATTGTATTTTATTGGCAAATCCCTTTCTGGCTTAGATGAAGAATTAGATGCTGCACGGACTTTCAGGGAAGCGCTTAAAATTGATCCTGAAGACCCGGAAATATATTTTGCATTGGGGAAATCCTATTATAAGCTGAATAAAAACAAAAAAGTAAAAGAAACCTTGGATATCCTCAATATGCTTGACCGCACGATGTACAACCAATTGCGCTCAGAAATTTCCGGGCGATAATTTTGCAGCAAATCCCTTGTGGATTTAAGATAAAAAACTATCTATGGAGTTAGGCAACTCTTCAACAATAAATTACACTACTAAAAACAAGGAGATGTTATGAGTTTAGGACCTTGGGAAATTGTACTTGTAGTATTGGTAATAATTATCCTCTTTGGGGGTAAAAAAATTCCCGAACTTGCCCGCGGCTTGGGAAAAGCTTTAAAAGAATTTCGGAAAACAACCAAAGATCTGAAAGATGAAGTAAACTCTGCTGCAGAAGATGTAAAAACTGCAGTTGATGAAACCAAAGAGTAATTTGATTTCTGGCGGCTGTCTGTGCGGAGAAGTGGAATTTACCTTCATTCTCCCCATAAAATGGTGCGCCAACTGCCATTGTACCCGCTTTTAGCGGTCTGTTGGTTAGGGTTGCAAAACTCTAATTTACCAGAATTTCATTCACCAGAAGCACTACATCTAGGACATTCAGGATTCCATCCTGATTCATATCACCGGCACAGATTTCGCAGCCATCACCCAGTACACAGTTCACCAGTGATACCACATCTAGAACATTATTAATACCGTCTGCATTCAAGTCGCCGGTTCCGCACTCTTCACCGCCTTCAAGTGGTGGAAATACTACAAAATCAATCCAGACAGCATCGGATCCGCTGGTAACCGCATGATCCTTGATAAATAGCCACTCAAAGCTGTGGCTACCCACGCTTACAGGAAATGCCTCCAGTGACCAGTCTATCTCGCCGGCCCATTTATCCATTTCATTCCCGTCTATTGAAAAAGAAAGATAGTCATAGTAATTACCACTGACAGATCCCGTTGCTTCGCAAGATACTTTTTTATAAAATGATATCTGTCCGTCTTCCACCACATCCAGGCTAATAGAAACTGCTGACTGCTCACTGTCATTAATACTGCCGGACCTGCCGCTGTAATCCCCTTCAAAAACTTCTGCGTTATCTGCCTGCCAGTTGGCATTTCCTCCAAATGTCCATTCAAAACCTGAAAAATCACCCGCCTCAAAATCTTCTATATCTGCCTCAGCCAGCCAGGGGTCTACACTCAGCTCAAAATTCTGTTCTACATACCCGCTTAAGGGCACTGTCACTGTCTCGCTTTGTGCCAGATAGCCAAAGGCTTGGGCAGTAATGGTATAGGTTCCGGCGGGTAGTAAACGGTAATAATCCCCGTTTTCCGGATCTGGGAGAATATCATGATCAATACCCTGAACGGATATATTGGCACTTAAAGGCTCACCGCTGTCCGCATCTATAACAATTCCCCGAACGCCGTCATGCACCTCTTCCAGGTAGACCAACATGGGTTCCCTATGGTCTTCCCACAGGCCCGCCAGCTGATTGGAACTTGGCCATTTGACTTCATTCTGTTCCAGGGTAATATCAAAATCACCTTCCCAAATGTAATTCCAATCCTGCATGCCACCAGATATAGCATACCACTGGGCGCCGTTGGTAATGCCGTTTGAAAATCCACCAGACTCCATATTGGGGTGGGCATCAGCATACGCCAGGGAAATATGAATAAAAAGATCATCATCCGGGCAGGCTGAATACACGCCGGAGTTGGGGCCGTCATAAGGGTAATTAGCCACTAGTGCTCCCGTATGCATATTGGCAGATAGAACAAAATGATGATCCCAGGTCCATTCCATCACAGCCTTTGTTTCCGGTTCCCGGCCAAT
>Ga0208747_1000582_pt1 | contig 11082 bp, 11 predicted proteins | sample Knorr_S7_td_AAIW_FD_185597 | JGI IMG/M metagenome (GOLD analysis project Ga0208747, IMG submission 185597) | Marine microbial communities from Southern Atlantic Ocean transect - Knorr_S7_td_AAIW_ad_750m_LV_A (SPAdes) (version 2) | ecosystem: Environmental > Aquatic > Marine > Oceanic | place...
TTACTTTTAGTAAAGTAGAAGGAGTTGAGTCGACTGCTGTTGGTTATTGTGGAGGCAGTGTGTCTGACCCAACTTATGAAATTGTGTGCACTGGTCAATCGGGTCATGCCGAGGTAGTTTTAGTCGAGTTCAACCCTGATAAGGTGTCCTTTGACAAATTGCTAGACACATTTTGGTCACTACATGACCCAACTACTCTCAATCGTCAGGGCCCGGATATTGGTACCCAATACCGGTCAGTAATATTTTTTCAAGATGAAGACCAGGCCGCTTTATCAAAGGCATCAAAGGATAAACTTCAGGCATCTGGTAAACATGAAAATGATATTGTTACTGAGGTTGTTCCTGCAGAACACTTTTATCGAGCAGAAGAATATCATCAGAAATATCTGGAGGCTCGTGGGTTAGGGAACTGCCATAGTTGACAGTTTTAAGATAATCTGAACTATTTTAAATAGCTTTGGGTTTCCACCCAGACATAGCACAACGTTGTGCTATTAGAGGAACGAAACTTGGTAAGTCGTTTGAAATAGCTGTCATAAACTCATCGGCTAAAGCTTGGTCTTCAAAGCATTCATAAGCATCATCAAGAAATCCTCCTCTTAATAGAGGGTGTTCTAGAAATTCCCGGCTTGGGCCCGATTGAATCTCCAGAGGCCTTTCAGAAACTGCTACTTTTTCCATTCCTAATTCTTGAAGCCATTCTTTAGCTTGGTTTGCAGATGGTCTTTCTTCGATATATTCAGCAAGGGCTTTTCGCTCTTTAATCAGCCCTCTAAGCTTCATTTCGTCATCTATCCGCTTCCATAAAGAATCAAAAGTCCCAAGAGAAGGGAAAGTAAGAACTATCTGCCCTCCCGGTTTAAGAAATTGCACGAGTTGCTTCAACGCTTCATACCTATTTGGGCGAAAAAACATAAAGGATAAGTTCCCGGTGATGCGATCAAATTGAGATAGAGTAGGGGGCAAATTTTTCATATCCCCCACTTCGAATTGTAGCCAAGGTAAATGCTTATTTAGAATTGATCTTGCCCTTAGTACCTGGCCGTGGTGAATATCTACGGCAAGAACTTTACCCTTTGGACCAACTTTTTCTGCTAAATTAAAAGCTGGTATTCCTCCACCCGAGGCAATGTCAAGTATTGTTGCTCCAGAAAAAATATCTAAATGCTCAAGCAAAACTTCTGCAAAGGGAGTAGACCAAGGGTCATTTTTTGGAAGTGGCCACGATAAGCTCATGTTTTTTCTTTGTTTGAAATACAGTTGGGCAATAGAGTGTCTTCGTTAGTGTAGGCAAACTTAATTTGGTCTTTCGTAATATTAGTTTCCCTAAGGTCAGCCCCATGAAGATACGCATTCTTTAAACTAGCATTGTCTAAAATAGCACCTTTAAGATTTGCCCACATTAAGTCAGATTCTTCTAGATTACAGTTTTGAAATTGTGCTTTGGTCAAACATGCGTCATGAAAGTTTGCACCGCGAAGATCAGAATTTTTAAAATTAGATTTATTTAGGTTGCTCCCTTGAAAATTTGCTTCTACAAGAACAGAATTTTCAAAATTTCCTTCCTCTAAGTTTTCTTTACTTAGGTCAGCAAAAACACCTGAATTTCCTTTTGTTTTAAACCATTCTCGATGGCCCGATAGTATGGTCGTGAGAAGTGGAATTAAACTTTGCATTAAGATTTTTTTAAGTCTTTTGACTTTAGTTTAAGATTATCTATTAAATGAGGAAATATTAAGTCGACCCACTTTGAATATTGTAGTGCAGAAGGATGTACCCCGTCATCTGAAAACATTCCGACTTGAGAACAAAGGTTTTGAGACAGTGGATAGATATCGACTATAACTAGATCTCTTAGCGCGGCTTCAGTTTTTAAAATTTTATTTAATCGAGTAATTCCATTAGTAGCGCTTTTACCATAGCCCCAATTTTTTTTTTGAGGCGAACAAGAAAAGTCGGGTATTGTGATTAATAAAAGTTTTTTTGGTGGAAGGTTACTTTGTATTTCATCGATTAAATTTTTAATTCTTATTTTAAATTTACTGCTGCTAATTCCTTCTCTGATCCAGTCGTTTACCCCAATAAGTAGTGTTATAAACCCTGGTTTTAAATTTTTTAATTGCGGCATTACTTCATTTAGAGTTTGTTGCGAAGTTGCTCCTCTCATTCCAAGGATTTCTATAAGGTTAATTTCTATTCCAGCTGATTTTAATTTTTGAGTTAGCTGGGATGGCCAGGAGTCTTTTTCTTCTATCCCCGTAGCTACTGTATACGAGTCTCCAATAGCAATATATCTTATGGGATTGGCATCGACTAATGGGGCGGTTGAGGTTAGGTGTGTTAGAAAGACCGTTAAAATGATGCGGTAAAACATGGTGAGGCCTATTTTATTTGGAGTTTTGAAAAAAACAAAATTTAGGCTGAGCAACTAAGCTGCATTTCAATAGAAGATACCGGGGTTTCAGCAGCGTAGTATTCTGCGTCTATCCCATATTTGGTAAACATTTCAGGCCGATCTTTATATGGATCCTCAAGAAGAATACGGAGTCGTTCTACCTCAGAAAAGTCTGATTCTTTGAATGCCTTGTCGGTTGCGTCCTGCAACAAATAATTTCTCAAAATAAACTTTGGGTTGATCAAGTTCATTTTCTCCTTTCTAGTATTAAGGTTGGGATCCTCGCGTTCAATCAATCGAACAAACATTGATATCCAACTATCAAGAGCCTGGGGGTCTTTGAATTTCTGTTTTAACCTTTTTGGAAAATTACTTGGCAGACCAGAAAGATGCCGAAAGAATATGCTGTAATCTATTGAATTATTATAAAGTAGCTGAAATAGCTTATTAACCAATTCCTTAAACTCAGAATCAAGAATTTCAAGCCCCAGTTTCTGTCCCATAAGTTTCCGGTAATAGTCATTATATATCGGTTGGTAGTTAGCTAATTCTTCTGCGATAAACTGTGGATCTACTAGGTGCCCGAGAGTCTCTGAAAATTTAGATAAATTCCAGTAGCCAATTTCAGGTTGCTTCCCATAAGCATAACGTCCATTTGGATCAGAATGATTTGGAGTGAAATTTGGATTGAAGTGATCCATGAACCCAAAAGGCCCATAGTCAAACGTTGTCCCCGTAATTGTCATATTGTCTGTATTCATCACTCCGTGGATGAAACCATTGGCCTGCCATAGTGCAATTAATTTTGCAGTTCGTTTAACAACATGGCGCAGAAGAAGTTGGTATTTGTTGGCATCATTCTGAATTGATGGGTAATGACGTTCGATGATGTAATTAAGGAGTGCAGTAACTTTTTCGGGTTTGTTGGTAAAGTGTAATAACTGAAAGCTTCCAAACCTGACATGTGAATCGCTCAATCTCACTAGTATAGCTCCTGGTTCAGGTATTTCCCGATGAACTAACTCACCTGTCCCTATTACGGCAAGAGACCTTGTGGTTGGAATACCTAGTCCATGGACTGCTTCACCGCCAAGATATTCTCTTATAGAAGCTCGAAGAGTGGCACGCCCGTCAAATCCTCGGGAGAAACGAGTAGGTCCACATCCCTTCAAATGTATATCCAGAGTATTATTATTTTGATCTTGCACTTCACCCAACAATAATCCTCTTCCGTCGCCAAGTCTTGGATTGTATGATCCAAATTGATGACCCGAGTAGGCCATAGCCAATGGTTTTGAATTTGGTAAAAGACGGTTCCCAGAAAAGTATTCGATGAATTCATTTTTTTTAATCTCAGAAAGCTCCAACCCAATCAGTTTTATCGCAGTAGGATTAGAATCAATAAGATAAGGGTGAGATACTGGGTCTGGTGATTTTTCTTGAAGAAAATCAGCCCCTAACTTGGCGAAAGTATTCGATAGTTTTAGGTTTTCTAACTTTTTCATAAAGTAAAGCTTACAATACAATCATATTTTATCCGAATGACAATTTTAAGATGGTTTAGTTGGTGGAAAGTTTCTTGAGTGTCTCTATGGAATAACTATTAATTAATACTTTCCTCTAATATGCTGAACAATTTTTGCGTCATAGAAAATACTGAGTTTTTCATGTAGAGACTCCGAGAGACTTGGTAAATGACTGGCAGATGCATTATCAGGAATCTGAAGGGGCGATTTAGATCCGGGTATCACAACAGTTACTGCGTCAAAATCCAGGATCCATCTTAACGACATTTGTGCGAGAGTCATTCCCTCTGGGATCATTTTTGTTAGTTCTTCAACAATGTCTAACCCTATGTTAAATGGAATTCCCGCAAAAGTTTCCCCAACATTGAAGCATTGGCCATCACTGTTAAACGTTCGATGATCATTTTCTGGAAATGAAACGTTTGGATTTAGTTTTCCCCCAAGTAAACCTGAGGCTAGAGGTAATCTTACGATTAATGAAACCCCTTTAGTTTTGGCATCATCAAATAATTCGGTGATTGGTTTTTGCCTAAATATATTAAATATGATTTGAAGAGAAGCTAACCCTTCTTGCTTAAGACAAGTTTGTGCCTCAGAAATAGATTCAACACTAGCTCCGAATTTTTTAATTTTTCCTTCTTTTTGAAGTTCTCGAAGCCATTCAAATGCTTCTCCAGATTCCATTAATTCTGTGGGAATACAATGCAGTTGGGTCAAATCTAGGACATCAATGTTCAAGCGTTTTAAAGAGTTTTCTGTAAAACGGCGAAAATTTTCAAATGTATAGTTTTCAGAGTTTCCAGGATCTGGGAATCGACCAAGTTTTGTGGCTATAAACGCATTCGGAGCTATTGGCTTTAAATATTTATGGAGAAGTTCTTCAGATCGTCCTTTGCCATATACATCGGCAGTATCGTAAAAGTTAATTCCACTTTGAACAGCGCCTTCCAAAACTTTTTGAGCCGTGTAGTCATCAACGTCTCCCCAATCACCTCCTAATTGCCAACATCCAAGACCAATTTCTGATACGCTGGGCCCTGTTTCACCAAAATTTCTAAAATTCATTAAAGCTCTCCTGATCGCATGTTTTAATTTTATTTTTATAAAAATTAATTGGTAGTAATTATTTTAAATCTGATTACGGCATATTCATATTAAAGAATGAGACAAGTTATCATAATGAAAGTTTATTAAATGAGTGACCTAAAAGATATATTTCAATATCATAATAACTCGAAACATGGTTATTATTCGTTTGCACCCGGCCCAGGGTATATGGATTGGGATTCTCAGCCAGACCCTTTCCGTAAATACGAAGGAGCAGAAACGGTTAGCTTGAGGCAAACTCCGCCGAAAGAAAGACCATTTTTTTCTGAAGCACTAAAGGGTTCTTTGTTTGACTCATCCCAGGTGAACTTTGATTCTATTTCACAATTGTTTTATGACAGTTTAGCCATTTCTGCGTGGAAGAGTTATCAGGGGACGAAATGGGCATTAAGAGTCAATCCATCAAGCGGTAACCTACATCCAACTGAATCTTATCTGATTTCAGGTCCCATAATGGGGCTAACAAATTCTCCTACAATTTCCCATTACTCTCCCTTAAGCCATAGCTTGGAAATTAGGGCTAATTTCCCAAATGAGGTTTGGACCAAAATGGTGAAAGGATTGCCTGCTGAAACGATGTTTATAGGATTGAGCTCTATTTACTGGCGTGAAGCTTGGAAATATGGGCTGAGAGCGTTTCGTTATTGTCATCACGACTTAGGTCATGCAATGGCAGCAATCAATTTTTCCTGTGCTTGTTTGGGGTGGCGAGCTAACTTGGTGGACCGTTTTTCAACTAAAGATTTGGAATGTATTCTTGGGTTAGTTCATACGAATGAGAATGAAGTAGAGGTGCCGGATTGCTTAATAGCTATTATCCCTAATCAAGAGTGCTCGAAAATTAATATCAATAAGCAATTCATCGCCGATGATTTTTTAAAATTAACCTGGCATGGGATACCGAATATTTTAAGTAGTGATCATCTTGAGTGGGAAGGAATACAAGAGGCTTCCAAAAGCTGTGAGAAACCCTTTACTGAAAGTCACTTAAACTTGGAAAGAGAGTTAGAGGTATTATCTGATCTTCTCGATAACGATACTTATCCTCTCCAAAAAGCTATCCATCAAAGAAGAAGTGCTGTTTCAATGGACAGGAAAACAAGAATCGATCGGAAGACATTTTATCAGTTTTTAATTAAAACTAATCCGCAGTTAAATCCGGCGCCATTCCAATCTTTTTCTTGGGAGCCACAAGTACATTTAGGATTGTTTGTTCATCGTGTGAATGATCTTCCAACCGGTTTATATTTATTAGTAAGAAATAAAAAATATTTAAGGGAGCTGAGGGAAAATTTTAAGAAAGAGTTTTTGTGGGAAAAGCCAGATTTTTGTCCAGCAGATTTAGATTTATTTTTACTTGAACAAGGCGACTATCTAGGTGCATCAAAGTCTGTCTCTTGTGGACAGGATATAGCAGGAGATGGGTGCTTCAGTCTTGGAATGATAAGTGCCTTTGAAAAACCTTTAACCCAATACGGTTCTTGGTTTTATCCGAGGTTATTTTGGGAGTGTGGCGCTATTGGACAAGTATTATATTTGCAGGCAGAGGTCAGCGGTATTCGAAGTACTGGTATCGGGTGTTTTTTTGATGACCCAGTTCATGATATTTTTGGGATAGAAGATATGAGTTATCAATCTTTATATCACTTTACTGTAGGTGGACCGGTTGAAGATAAAAGGCTGACTACGCTCCCTCCATATTAGAGAAAAAAACTGATTTAAATGCGAACTAAAGTAAAAGCATCCAATTTAAAACAGTTTGTTTATCTCTGTTAAAGAAGTATGAAAACTTATCTACGATTCCTTTTTAAAGAATGTCCCTTTGATCATTAGGTATGCAGGGCGGTTTCCAGGTTCATGTATCTTCGGTATTCCTAGCTTCTGTTTACATTGAGAACATTCAAGCGGAGGGATTTCTGATTTTAGTTTTGAGTTTTTAAATTGTTTAAAAAACTCAGGTTCTAAAATTTGTTTAACATAAATACGTATGAGGGTGCCGGAACCTTCCTTTCGATACCTTAAAATATACCCATTGCATTGGCTGCAAAATATAATGAAAGATCGGCTTGGCATATAAAAAGTTAAGGTTGAAAGGGAATTATTTTTAGGTATAGGCTGAGGTATTTAAATCGAGATACAAATTAAATAAAAAATATGGAAGTGTTAGTATCTGTTATCTGATTGAAAAATTTTAAAATGATTGAGGTGATTTCTCTATCTTTCATTTATTCGCATTAGGATTCAATACAAGACTGAATGCCCTTTTCTAGCCTTTTTTTATTAAGGTTTCGACCAATAAAAACCATTTTATTTTCTTTAGATCTATTATTCCATGGATCTTCAAAACGGCCTTCGAACAACATGTAGACACTCTGAAAAATATAACGTTTGTCTGAATTATTGGCATTGAGGATACCTTTAGACCGAAATACGTCCATTCCTTCCATTATTAACAGCATCCTTAACCAGTGGTTGAATTTATCAGGGTCAATGGTGCCAGAACAAGCAATTGAGACAGAGGTTATTTCACTTTCATGTTCATGGTGGTTATCGTGAAGGCCATGGTCAAGGAACTCATTGTCTGAAAGATTAACGTTACTAAGATCAAAACCACCAATGTCTATTAGATGATTTAGATCTATTTGCGCATTTTTAGTGTTAAATAGTATTGCTGTGGGATTAATGGCACGAACATGGTTCTCTAAATTTTTTAATTCTTCGTGGGATACTAAGTCAGACTTATTAAGAAGTAGGACATGTGAGAAAGCTATTTGTTCCCATGCGACCTCAACATCTTTAAGATGGTTCCAGGCATTTTTGGAATCAATTAGTGTGATGATGCCATCTAAAAAAAGTGATTGATTGATTTCATTTTCTAGGAGAAATGCTTGGGCTACTGGACCCGGAGAAGCGAGTCCTGTCCCTTCGATAACTACGTAATCAAATTTATCTTGACGATTCATTAACCGATTCAAAGTTTCAATTAGATCGCTTCGCACCGAACAACAGATACAGCCATTTTTCATTTCAAATATTTCATCACTTTTCCCAATGAGAAGATCTGAATCAATATCCGTATCGCCAAACTCATTTTCAATGACAGCAATTCGCTTCCCATGTTTATTTTTAAGTATATGGTTAAGAAGCGTAGTCTTTCCGGAGCCTAAGAAGCCAGTCAATAAGGTAACGGGAATAAGTTTTTCTTTAGGTGAGCTCATGTAGCTATATTCATAGAGAAAGATTATTTAACTTGGTTGAATTATAGAGTTATATAATCCTATATAGTAGAGTGCAATTCAACGTGTGAGTTTAATAATAGGATTCATTAAGCGAAATTTTTACTTGAGATATTTTTTCTAAATATATTTAAGGCAAGAGCATAATTATTTTTTGGAGGTAATGTGTGGCTGATAAAAGATACCTGCTGCAGTTTAAAGCAGCTACCGGATTTAAAGTAGTATTGGAATTTGGTGGAGAGGAAGAATTGAATCAAAATATTGAGAGAGTAAAAGAGGCTGAGCTGACATGGGAGAGGCTCCCAAGTTTTAATTTAAATTTTGATCAAGCTGACTTATTTATGGACATGAGAAGTCCAGAGTGTATAGAACAGTTTGATTTAGAAGATTGGTTGTAAAGGCCAGTAATAAATTGTGTGACAGGCTACATTTTATAGATCATTAAAATAAAGCCGAGAATTACACTGAACGCAACCATCCAAGCCATGAATTTCAACATTATTTAGTGTTTTTTATGAGGTAAGTTTTAAGTTAAATAAAATAACCAAGTAGAAAATAAAATATATCTTGAGTTTTTTAACTAAAGGATTGATGAAAATTAATTCAGACTGAATATAGGCAGGTCGTCAGATTTTGTTCTTTGGAGGATTTTCTCGACAGCGCACCCAGGAAGGACTTTTTTGGATAACTCGATTCCATCGCGTAATTGGAGTGCCTCAGCTAAATTTAAAGGTCGTTTTCTTAACGGCCATTTTTGAGTCGGGGCCATAATATTTATTTTATAACAATCTATTTATTATAGGAGATTTATAAATTATAAATTATACATTTGTTAAATTCAAGATTTTAAAAATGTATTTAAAGAAATTATATTTCTAGGCATTCAAAAGAGCTAGTCCCGTTTTTTATAATCTTTGGAATCAGAAAAATCGGTATCGGTTGTGTCTGCCCCACTAAAATCAGCGTCAGTGAGAATAGCATTTGAGAAGTTTGCATCTGCTAGTTTCGTCCCGGCTAGGTTGGCTTGCGATAGATTTGCTTTAGAAAAATCAGCATGCTCTAGGTCTGCCCTGTGAAGATTGGAGTTTTTGAGATTAGCCTGATGGAAGATTGCTTTGGTAAGTTTTGCTCCGGATAAGTCACTTCCCTCAAGGTTGGCATTTTTTAAATTAGCATTTCTAATATCAGCACCTGTTAGAAATGAGTTTTTAATTTCCGCGTTTTCCAGAACTGATTCTGTTAAATCAGCACGGCTTAAATCAACCCCTGTCAATTTTGCTCCAGTAAAATCTGCCCCCTTCATATTTCCTCCGCTCAGGTCGGCTCCTGAAAGATCAACGCCTGCAAGTTTTCCCTTGCTGATGTTTGCTTTAGTTAGTTGAGCTTCTTGTAAAGATGCATCATTCAGCTTTATTCGCCCAAGGTCTGCTCCGTCTAATTCAACCTTCTCAAGTTTAGCGTTCGTAAGATCGGCTATATTGAGATCTGCTTCTTTTAAATTTGAGTTGAGTATGTGAGTGCGCCTTAGAATAGCTCCTCCAAGTTTTGCCCTCAAAAGATTTGTTCCTTTAAGTGTTGCATCTGAAATGTCTGCTCCGGTGAGGTCAGCACGGGTTAAGCAAGCATCAGTAAAGTCAGCCTTTACAAGTTTTGAACCTTTGATCTGTGCCCTATTGAGATTGGTGCCTATGAATTTTGATTCAAAGAAGACAGCCATGCTTAGCCTCGCATCAGTGAAGTCAGCATTATTTAAGTTAGCGCCGCTTAATTTAACTCGGTTAAAATCAGCTCCTACGGCTTTTACATTGGTTAATTCTGATCGACTAAAATCAGCTAAACCGCATGTAACTTCATTCAGGTTCGCGTTAGTAAGATTCGATTCGATTAATTTACACTTTCTTAAATTAGCGCGTTCCAGCATCGCTTCGCTTAGATTTGCTCCGTTGAGTGTGCTTCCTTCAAGGTTAGCGTCCTCCAGAATTGCATGACTGAGATTAGCGTCTGAAAGGTCAGCTTCTGACAAGTTCGAGTCGTTTAAATTTGCATTTTTTAGATTGGTTTTTATTAGAGAGGAGTTAGATAGGTTAGCCCTATTGAGAATTGCTTTTGTAAGGTTTGCGTTTTGTATACTGATACTCAGAAAATTAAGATCTGATAAGTCGAGTTCTGAAAGATCACAATTATCAAGCGATGGGACTGGGGGGAGGTCTACTTCATCCTGCGGTTCTTCGTCTAGAGGAGCAACTTCTGCAAGAGCTTCCTCGTCAGTTTCATCTTCTTTTTCTTTATCAGAATTTTGAGAGTTATTGTCCACTCCTTTCTCCAGACTATCATCGTCTGTCTCGGGTGGATTCTCATCTATATCTTCATGAGCTTCTTTGATAGCTTTGTATGAAGCGTATTCTTCAAGTCGTTCTTCCACTTCTTCACGCGTCATTTTTGCCATTATTGATTTCTCGTTTTAAGTGAGATTTCGATATCGCGGATTCAATTGTAATGCAGTGAATCGATTTGGGTAGTTTTTTAGTACGTTGATTTAAGGAGAAACAATAGCCTAGGTCTAGGGATAACGCAAGTCTTTAGGGATAAAAATTAGGTGATTAATGATTATATCAATCATTGGCCTTTGTTTTGCTATGAATTTTAGGATAGAAAGTTTGAGATAACCTTGTTTGAAATTTTCTTGTATGATTTTGAATGAATGCTCTAAACTGTTAACGATTCATTATCCCAAATAATTTGGCCGAAAGTTTTATAGATTGAGAGGTTGGTTTTGAATGAGGCGAGGTCGACATTGCTATATGATGGTGAGTGC
>Ga0208747_1000584_pt1 | contig 11055 bp, 9 predicted proteins | sample Knorr_S7_td_AAIW_FD_185597 | JGI IMG/M metagenome (GOLD analysis project Ga0208747, IMG submission 185597) | Marine microbial communities from Southern Atlantic Ocean transect - Knorr_S7_td_AAIW_ad_750m_LV_A (SPAdes) (version 2) | ecosystem: Environmental > Aquatic > Marine > Oceanic | place...
TGAAAAAATGATGCAAAAATATCATAAAGAAGTCACCATGAAAAATGATAAAAAAATCAGTAAGCGAACTGTTACACACCTATGGACAGGCTCTCTTTCCAATGGATATTATCCCATTACTACAATTACTGAATTTGCATCCATGGCAGATGCCGATGATTTACAATACGAACCTAAGATTTTTGATGAAGCCTTTACTGATGAAGAAAAGGAGGCGTATAATAAATATTGGGCACCCGCTTCTCATGAAGACATAGGTTTGTTTTGGAATCAGGCTTATACAAATAAGTAAATAGATATGATCAATTTTCTATGATTATAAGCCCCGTGTAAAAGCGGGGCTTTTTTGTTTATACTATAATTGATTGTAGATTGTTGGTATATGAGAAAGTTTATTTCACGAAGAAAGTTTGTAAAATTAAGTTTGGCTCTTTCGGCTGTTCCAATGGCGGGTTTATCTATTTCACCATCTAATTATTCAAGATCAAGTAAACGATTCAATTACAAGAAATCTATAATAATTGATAACCTGGCTTCGCCAGGCCCATTCAATGTCCCGGGTAGAACAGATAATCCGCTTACAAATGAGATGTTAACCAATAGTAGAAGATCAGGTATTACATCAGTTAATGTTACGGTAAGCTCTGGAGGTGGTGATAAAGCTTTTGAGAAAACTGTTTCTAGTATTGCTTATTGGGAAAAGGAACTTCTACAACATCCTGATTTTCTTATAAAAATAAGATCACTTGATGACATTTATCAGGCAAAAAAAGATAAAAAACTTGGAATCATTTTTGGGTTTCAGGATACCACTATGTTTGGAAACAATCTTGACCTAATTGATACTTTTTACAATCTTGGAGTTCGCATAGTACAGCTAACATACAACTTGAGAAATTTAGTAGGAGATGGGTGTTTATTGCCTGATGCTGGTGGATTGACCAAGTTTGGGAAAGATATTGTTGAAAAGTTAAATGATACTGGTATCCTTATTGATCTAAGTCACTGTTCAACAAAGACAACTCATGATGGAATAGTAAATTCAAAAAAACCAGTAGCGATTACTCATAGTGGTTGTAAATCAGTTTATAATCATCCCAGAAGCAAGCGCGATGAAGAGCTTAAGATGATGGCGAAAAGTGGTGGAGTTGTTGGTATTTATATGATGCCTTTTTTAAATGCAAAAGGTCAACCTACTTCAGATCATTTATTAGCTCACATAGAGCATGCAATTAATGTTTGTGGTGAAGATCATGTAGGTATTGGTAGTGATTTATCTATTAGTCCTCACATTGTTACTGATGAATATATAGAAAATCAAAAAAAATTCTCTAAAATTCGTAATGATGCTGGTATTGCCGCGCCTAGAGAGGACGAGCTTCTTTTCGTAAAAGATATGAATTCACCTCTTCGTATGGAAATGATTGCTGATAAACTTCAAAAAGCAGGTCACAGTTCAGATCGTATTGAAAAAATACTGGGTGGGAATTGGATGAGGCTTTTTAAAGATATTTGGTAATGTTATAATAAAAATATTCATTTGAATTTATAGTAATTATACTTGGTATTTTAATTTTTACAACTGATCCAGCGCTTGTAGGAAGTCTCTTTTAATATCATCAATATTTTCAATCCCCACTGAACAGCGTACCAGGTTTTCCGGAATACCTAGGTAAGACCGCTCTTCAATCGTGTTTTCGACATGACTGGTTGTTTTTGGTGGGCCCACAATTGTATCCACAGACCCCAAATGGGCGGCGGCATGGGCAAAGTTTAATTTAGTGAGGAAAGCAGGGATAAGATCCTCTGTACCGGATAATGAAAAACTAAGCACACCCCCGAAGCCTTTCATTTGCTTTGTGGCAGTATCAAAACCAGAGTGGGTGTCAAGCCCGGGATAGAAAACCGTATCAATCTTGGAATGTTCCAAGAGGCAGTGAGCCAGTTCCAGCGCATTGCTGTTATGTCGTTCTATTCTCAGTGCCAGTGTTTTCATCCCACGTAATATCAGATAGGCTGCATTAGCCCCCAGGGTAGCACCATTGATTTCTCTGAAATGAAATATCTTTTTGATCTGTTCTGGATTACCACAAACCAAGCCCCCCAAGGCATCGGAGTGACCGCATAGAAATTTAGTTGCACTGTGGATCACTAAATCGGCGCCCAATGCCAGTGGCAGTTGGTTAATGGGTGTTGCCAGTGTATTGTCCACCACCACTAGGGCACCAACGCTCTTACCAGCCTCCGAGAGTTTTTGAATATCCTGAATTTTCAGAGTGGGGTTTGTGGGGGTCTCGAGGTAAAGCAATTGGCAGCCTTTGGCCACTTCCTTTTCAATTTGATGATGATCAGTGGTATCGCAGAGTTTTACTTTTATACCGTACTTTGGTAAAAACTCGATAAAAATTTTGCTGGTACCGCCATAAGTATCTTTACTAGCTACCACCCGATCTCCAGACTTGAGGTGGGCAAAAAGGGTGTTACTAATGGCGGCCATGCCGCTGGAAAAACTAGTGGCGGCCTGGGCTCCTTCAAGGATGCGGATCTTTTCTTCCAGAACATCCACCGTAGGATTAGAGTTTCGGCTATAAATATGGCCTTCTTTTTGGCCCTTGGTTACTTGGATCCACTCATCCATGTCATCATAGCCGTAAGCCACACTATTTACCGTGGGTGTTTGAGTGGCCCGATGGGGAAAAACATCCGTTTCTCCACCCCAGACTGATTGGGTTTCAGGTTTGATCTTATCCCAGGATATTTGTTTCTTCATAATAAGATAGAGAAATTTAATGAATTAATAGTACTTTTTTCTATGAAACGACCGCCAGTAACAACTAGCCTTGTCATGGGTTTTTTTGTTTCATTTATTTCTGTTGTAAATTAATTAAAGGTAGGAGGGTTCTATGAATAAACATCTCAATCATTTCATATTTTCTATTCTTTTGGTGTCTACGGCTTTATCGGCTAATAAATGGACACCTGAATTTATGATCCAATATCAACGTCTAGGTGGAACGGATATTGCGCCAAATGGCAACTGGGTTGCATATGAACTATCTGTACCGCAAATGGAAGGTGAAAAATCAGAATTTCTTACGCATATATGGCTGGTAAGTTCAGATGGACAGCGAAATTTTCAACTGACTCAGGGTGATGTGTCTTCGCGTTCACCTCGCTTTTCTCCTGATGGGAAACATATTGCATTTATTTCTGGTAAAGCCGATCCGGAAAACAATTTTCAGACAACCAAAGGCCAAATTTATGTATTGCCAATCGATGGAGGTGAACGAAAACAAATTACTGCTGAAACATCATCTGTAGGCAGAATCGCTTGGTCGCCGGACGGACAATCTATTGCTTTTACCATGAGAGACCCTGAAACAGAAGAGGAAAAACGTCGTAAAGAAGAAAAACGAGATTGGAAAATCATTGATACCAATTATCGTTATTCTCACCTTTATGTTATTGAAGTTAATGGAAATAATGGTTCCCGACGCCTTACCAAGGGGAAGTTTCAAGTAGGTAGTTTTGATTGGTCGCCTGATAGCAAACGTATTGTTTTTGACCATATGGAAAATCCAACTGCCAACGCTTGGACCACCAGTGATATATCCGTTGTTAATGTTCGAAGTGGATCAAAAAAATCTTTGGTAGATTGGAATGGCTCTGACCGTTCACCAAAATATTCTCCCGATGGCAAATCTATCGCTTTTTCATCTGATGGTGGAAATCCTACCTGGGGTCGGGAGCATTTTGTCTATGTGATTCCAGCCAATGGTGGTAATGGTAGTCAACTTCCTGCCACACCCAGCCGTTATATCAGCAGTATTACGGGATGGACACCTAATGGTACGGCTGTGATTGTTTCCGAATCAAACCGTACATCTCGGCGTTATTTTAATATTCCTCTATCTGAAAACGGTGTGGTCAGCACATTGACACCAGGTAAGGGAAATTATGGTAGTTTGTCTTATAATAAAGAAGGTATGATAGCATTTGTTCATGAAAAAACAGAGGAACCAGGCAATGTATTTATATCACAAATGAATAAATTTAATCCTGCCCGGATTACAAATGTAAACCCAGAATTTTTTACCATGACACACGGGAAAACTGAAGTAATTCGCTGGAGATCAAAGGATGGTATGGAAATTGAAGGATTATTAACCTATCCTATAAATTATCGTGAAGGGAAAAAAGTGCCATTGGTGCTGAATATCCATGGGGGTCCTGCTGGAGTATATACGGAAGGTTATACTGGCCGAAGTTCTGTTTATCCAATTCAGGCCTATGCCCAGGAAGGATATGCTGTGTTGCGGGCAAACCCTCGAGGCAGCAGTGGCTATTCCAAGGCATTTCGTTTCGCCAATCGATCAGACTGGGGCGGCATGGATTATGAAGACCTTATGACTGGAGTGGATCATTTGATTAAGCTAGGTGTAGCAGATCCAAATGATCTGTATGTGATGGGATGGAGCTACGGTGGATTTATGACTTCAACTGTTGTTACCAAGACAGACCGTTTCAAGGCGGCCAGTGTTGGTGCAGGGGTACCCAATCTCATTGGTATGCTTACCACCGACATCCATGACTTCATTCCATGGCATTTTGAAGGGGAAATGCACGATAATATTGAAAAATATATTAAACATTCTGCCCTGTTCCATGTGAATAACGTTACCACTCCAACCCAGGTAGTACACGGTGAAAATGATACACGTGTTCCTATTGCACAAGGTTATGAATTCTATCGTGCAATCCAACGTAAAGGGGTTGATACGGAAATGATCGTTTATCCTAGAATGCCTCATGGACTGCGTGAACCCAAATTCATTCAGCATTGTGGTGAAGCAATTATGAAATGGTTTAAAGATCACAGTAAATGAAGGAGTATATATAATGAAGAATCGGATAGTTTTTCTTTTTGGCGTTTGTTTTTTAATCGGATGTAATTCAACTCAAAGTGTGGATTACCTCCAATCTGATGAATTTTCAAAACAGAACATGCCATTTTCAGAAGCAGTACGCGTTGGAAATATGTTGTATTTATCCGGCCAGATAGGATCATCTTCAGAAGACCCATCAAAAGTTGTGGCAGGCGGCATTGGACCGGAGACACGCCAAACTATGGAAAATATGAAAGAAGTATTGGAGCGTTATGGATCATCTATGAATCAGGTTGTGAAATGCCTATGCATGCTTGCTGATATTGATGAATGGGCTGAAATGAGTGCTGAATATGTCAAATATTTCCCTGACCATAAACCGGCCCGCAGTGCTTTTGCAGGAACTGGACTGGCCTTGAATGCTCGAGTTGAGATCGAATGTTGGGCAACCATTAATTAGGAAATGATTATGAATAAGAATATTAGTAGAAGAGACTGGTTTAACCGAAGTGCAACGATAATTGGAGGCACACTTTTGGGTAGTGTAACCAGTTATAATCCCTTATTTAGTAAAACGATATCTTCTTCAAACAACGAACCCATTCGAATGATGTTTAATGAAAATCCTTATGGTCCTTCACAAGTAGCAAGAAAAGCTATGAAAAAAGCATTTTCAGAATCAAACTTATATTCAATGCGTTATGCTAAAGCAGAGTTTAAAACTCTTATGGCAAAATTAAATGGAGTGACTCCAGATCATATTGCAGTTGGTTTTGGTTCTGGAGAGATTCTTAAAAAAGCGGCATTAATGAATGGTATTGATAATGGTGAACTGCTTTCTCCTTCACTAACATTTGAGACGATTAATCGATTTGCTAAGACAATGAAGTCTAAGGTAAAACGTATACCAATGAATAAGAATGTTGGCATTGATCTAGATCGCACTGCTGAAAATATTAGTAAACGCACTAAACTTATTTATCTTTGCAATCCAAATAATCCAACAGGCTCTATTATGGAAACAGATCAACTAGAATCTTTTTGTAAAACAATGTCAAAAAAGTCTATTGTATTTGTAGATGAAGCGTACCACGAATATGTAACGCATCCAAATTATCGATCAATGATTGAATTAGTTAAAGAAGGACATAATATCCTTGTTTCAAGAACAGCTTCCAAAGTTCACGGCCTAGCAGGTTTGAGAGTAGGATTTGCTATCACCACACCTGAAATTGCAAAACGTCTTGAATCTTATCTTACTGATTCATTAAATATTGTTGGCTTACGTGCTGCAATTGCATCTTATCAAGATAAAAGATTCCAGGCCTATAGTATTGAGCAGAATAATAGAGCAAAAAAAATTATCACTAATCATTTGGATAGTAAAGGAATAGAGTATTTAGACTCACAAACGAACTTTATTTTCATTAAAACAGGCATGGATATAAATGAATTTCAGCCTGCAATGGAAAAAAATGGAGTAATTGTTGGTCGGCCATTTCCACCATATAATACATGGTGTCGATTAAGTATGGCCAAACCTGAGGAAATGGGACGCTTTATTGAAGGCTTTGACGCTTTGCTTTAACAATAATGAAACAATTTGTTTATATTTTATCATCGATATTATTTGGGACTATTTCCGCCATAGCCTTGGGTGAATTTTATTTAACACAAAAAATAGGAGATCCCGAATATTATATTCTGCTGTTCTGTATAATATGCGGTTTGGTTTCTGTAGGCAGTTTATGGTTTTTGTCCCAAAATATTTATTATAATAAAAATCAAAAGATATTGGAAAATGATAAAAGAAAACCAAACATGAGCCCTAAAGTTGCCGAAGAAATAGCTAAAAAAATAATTGAGGATGCAAAGATGCATCGAAAATCCAGAGGTGAAGATAAAGATTGAATAAAGCTTCTCTTAATTTCAAAAATATTTCCCCCACTTTTTATTAACTAAAAGAGGTTATACCATGTATAAAATGACGAAGATACTCGTTAGCTTAATTCTTTTTTCCATTCCAGTCCTTGGTAAAGATGATTGGACTAAAAATAAAAAAGCTATTACTGCTTCAATAAAAAAGCATCAGAAAGAACTAATCAGCATCAGTGATCAGATTTGGTCCAACGCGGAACTGGCTCTGGAAGAACATAAATCTTCAAAAATTTTATCAGATTATGCCGAAAAGAACGGTTTCAATATTGAGCGTGGTGTAGCAGGGATGCCTACAGCCTTTATTGCTACCTATGGATCCGGCCGACCGCGAATTGGTATCTTAGGTGAGTTTGATGCTAACGCTGGTATTTCCCAAAAGGCTCAGACTACCAAAGAAGCATTGATCGAGGGTGCGCCTGGTCATGGATGCGGACATAATTTATTCGGTACAGGTAGCCTAGGAGCGGCTATTGCCATTAAGGAATTGATTCAGAAAAAAGAGCTCAAAGGAACCATTGTTTTCTATGGAACACCAGCGGAAGAAACAATCTTTGGCAAAGTGTGGTTTGCTAGGGAAGGATTGTTCAACGACCTGGATTTATGTATGGACTGGCATCCAGGTGATGATGTGGAAGCGGGCACCCAGAGTAGTAAAGCTCTAATTGATTTCCGTGTAAAATACTGGGGGAAAGCTGCCCATGCATCCGCAGATCCTTGGAACGGTTTCAGCGCCGTGGATGGCATGGAATTATTGACCACAGGAATTAACTATTATCGCGAGCATATTAAACCGACAGCACGAATTCATTACCAAATTGAAAAGGCTGGTGATGTAGTGAACGTGGTTCCGGAAAAGGCACAGATTTGGGTTCGTGTACGGGAAAATGACAGGGAAAGTTTGAATGTATTGTATGAAAGGGTCAAAAAAATGGCCGCCGCCGCTGCACTGATGGCAGAAGTGGATTATGATATTGAATTAATCTCTGGTATTTATGAAATCCTTCCGAATCGAAGTGGCGCCACACTGGTTCAAAACAATTTTGAAATGTTGGGGCCGATTTTATATACTGATGAAGAGACTGAATATGCCAAGGCGATACAGCGGGCGACAGGAAAACCTGAAGTTGGGATGGATGGTGCCATTCATGCTTTGAAGGAAACAAAACCGGCCCAGGGAGGCTCCACAGATGTGGGTGATGTTAGCCAGCTTGTCCCGGTGGTGCGATTGTCCACCCCGGCAGCGCCGAAGGATGCCCCTTGGCACTCTTGGGCAGTGGTCGCCTGTACTGGAATGTCTATTGGACATAAAGGGATGCTCAAGGCATCCAATGCCTTAGGGATGACTATGGTGGATTTATTTGAAAATCCTCAATTAATCAAGGAGGTAAAAGCAGAATTCAAGGAACGCAAAGGGAATAGTAAATATGTACCTATGATTCCCCCTGGGCCACCCCCGGTACCTCAGAAAAAATAAATCAATCCAATGGGGATGAAATTCATTTTATTTATGTGGCTTTCTTTATTTGTTCTAGCTTGCAATGAGCTAGATGATGATCAGGCACAAGAGATTTTGCCTATACCCCAATTCACATCCTACTTTACAGGAAATCCCACTGATAAACAGGCTTTACCCAAGGGAGGCATTTGTCTGATGGGAGGTGCCCGGGAAGATGACAATGCTATGCGCTGGTTTTTAAAACAGGCCGATGGAGGTGATATCCTTGTTTTACGTACTTCAGGATCGAACGGTTACAATGATTATTTGTATTCTGAATTACAGGTAAATGTTAATTCGGTGGAATCAATTGTGGTAAAAAACAAAGACGCAAGTTTTGATTTCCGCATTCATGATAAAATCAACAAAGCAGAGGCGATCTGGTTTGCCGGTGGCAACCAGTGGGATTATATAAATTTCTGGCAAGATACGCCGATCGATAGTTTGATTAATATTGGTATCACAAAACGCAATATTGTTATTGGAGGTACCAGTGCGGGGATGGCTATTTTAGGCGAATTTGTGTTTAATGCTAAAAATGGGACAATAACTTCTTCGGAGGCTTTGGAAAATCCCTATCATCAAAGGATAGCTATAGATTCAACAAAATTTATTCGGACAAAATATTTAACAAGCGTAATCACTGATACTCATTACAGTGATAGGCAGAGAAAAGGCCGGCATGTCACTTTCATGGCACGGATTATTAAGGATTGGAATATCAATATACGAGGAATCGCCGCTGATGAATACACCGCTATCTGTTTCGATTCTGAAGGTAAAGCTAAAGTATATGGAAATAATTCAAGCCAGGATCATAATGCCTATTTCATCAAGGCCATTAACGGGTCGCCTGAAATTTGCGAATCCAATAAACCTCTAACCTGGAGTCGAGATTCCACTGCTTTGCAAGTATATGAACTTAAAGGGACATTGAAGGGCACCAACTATTTTAACATTAATAATTGGAAATCCGGCAGCGGCGGCACATGGAATTATTGGTTCATCATCAATGGGAAATTCCATGAAAAATCCATTTAATACGTGCTGGTATTGCCGTTCCATAACGCAATCTGTAGGATTACTCGCATTGACATTTTGATGTAATTTTTCTTTATGAATTTTTCTATAGAACAAATATTTTGGGTTATCCTGATCATGATTTCACTAGTGAGTATTATAAGACTAATCAGGCAAAAGGGATGGAAGTTGAATAATTTTATCAGGATTGAGGATGTGAAAGATGAAGATTAAATGGCCTATTTTATTAATTGTAATGATGTTTTTTTCCTGTGTTTGGTTGGATGATAAATTAAGCGATGAACCTTTGGAATTAGTTTTTACAATCCTACCCCAACTCAATCAAAATGGCGATGGTTATTATGTGTTGCCGATAAATAGCGAAGGAAAGCAAATAACAAATCACACCGTCTATACCTATGTAGGTGCTAGAGATTATAATGAACTTGAATATATCCATACCGAAAATAAGACTGTCCATTGGCTCTCAAATTTGTTTTGGGTTACAGATGATACGTTAGGGTATTACCGCAAGAGAATAAGATTTGAACAGGATTTTAGATACATCACTACGGATACATCTTATATCTACTCTGGGGATACCACTGCATTCCAAAAAACAGTAGGCTGTTGCTCAACGTCGGATGAAGATGGAATCGGCAGTACCATTTTAACAGTTCTTTCCAGTATGCTTGGAGATACGATTGTATTAGAAGCCGGTACGTTTGATGAATATGATAACTTCCCTGAGGATACTTTGTATATTTCTGTTCCGATTATAATTACGAAATAAACTATCCTTATTCGAAGAATAAAATATAAATCCTGATTATCCATTGACTTTGATTAGTCAAGAGATTTAGAATTCAGTTCATCACTTTTACAATTTGATTGATTTGTAAAAGTCCCTAAACAAGGAGGTAAGGGGATAGTTTGAATAAGTTGCGGATATGTTCTGTTGGATTATTTATGGGGGTATCCCCTTCGAAGCGAAGGCCTTCGTCTTCCTATTTCATTTTACCCATTTCCAGATTATTTACAGCAATTTAGTGTCTTTTATTTTGAACATTTTTATATTCGTATGAATAACCAAAAGGAGAAAATTATGTTAAAAAAAATATTTGCCATGTCGATAACCCTGGTGTTATTCGGCTCTCTTGTTGCACAAGAAAAACCGATTGTATTAAGACAAGTAGATATTACGCCCAAACCGGGCATGGCCAGTAAACTGGAAAAAGGGCTGTTGGACCACAATAAAAAATTTCATGTGGATGCCGGACACCCGGTTATAACCTGGCAAGTTCTTTCTGGACCCAACACGGGGACTCTGATACGATCCACACCATTGGTAAATTGGGAGTATTTTGATGATAGTAACGATCCTCCTGAAGATCAAGTTCATTGGGATAGATATGTTTCACCTCATGTTGAATCCACATCAGGTCAATACTACAACCGGTTTTATCCTAACCTCAGTTCCAAACCCGTTTCAGCAGATGGAATTCCCAAAATGGTTCGAGTAATGTCAGTAGACGTAGAAAAAGGTGCGTGGTCTAATATATTTGATTTATTTGAAAAAGCACAACAGGCCAGAGATAAAACTGGTTCCAGTCAAAACGTCTGGGTAATTAGGACAATTGAAGGTGGTGAAAGAAGATATTTAACCACTTTATTTGGGATGGATAAATGGGCTGATAGAAATCCACAAGAAAATCC
>Ga0208747_1000585_pt1 | contig 11050 bp, 22 predicted proteins | sample Knorr_S7_td_AAIW_FD_185597 | JGI IMG/M metagenome (GOLD analysis project Ga0208747, IMG submission 185597) | Marine microbial communities from Southern Atlantic Ocean transect - Knorr_S7_td_AAIW_ad_750m_LV_A (SPAdes) (version 2) | ecosystem: Environmental > Aquatic > Marine > Oceanic | place...
TTTTTTCTATAGAAACTTTTTCATTATTTTTTTCAGAACTATTACTCATATTTTTTATTTTTTAAGTGGTGTAAGTTTTTTTCCTGCTATAGCAATCGCTTTACCTTTTCTTGTTCTCGCATTGCAACGAGTTCTTTGTCCTCTAACAGGAAGTTTTTTTTTATGTCTAGTGCCTCTATATAGTCCAAGATCAATCAATCTTTTAATATTTAGAGATGTTTCTCGTCTTAAATCTCCTTCAACAGTAAAATTTTTATCAATATATTCTCTAATTTTACCAATTTCATCTTCTGTCAGTTCATGAATTCTTTTCTTACTTGGAATATTAAGATTATTGCAAATTTGCTGTGAAAATTTATTACCAATTCCATAAATATAGGTTAATCCAATATTCACATTTTTGTTCTGAGGAATATTAATACCTGCGATACGAGCCATATATTAAGTAGGGGTTAAATTTTAGTGACTTTATATAAGAACTTGATTTAATGTCAATTACTTAAATTAGATAAAATTACCCTTATTTTATTGGATATTTCATTAATATTGTCATTCCCGTCTATCTCATAGAAATTAAAATTTTTCTTATAGTATTTTAAAACTGGTTTTGTTTTTTTTACATATGTATCAAATCTTTTAATTATTGTTCCAAGATTATCATCTGTTCTCTTTTTAATATTTATATTGTCACACATATGATTCTCTACTGTTGGTGGATTAAAGAATTTGTTAAAAGTTTTTTGACATATAGAACAAAATAATCTTCCTTCAATTCTTTTTTTAATTACATCTTTTGCAACCTTTAAAGATATGACTACAGATAATTTTTGATGATATTTATTCATTAAGTAATTCAAATTTTTAACTTGAGACATGCTTCTGGGATAACCATCAAAAACTAATTTATTTGAATTATTCGAGTGAGATATGCTATTTATCAACAACTTGCTCACTATATGGTCTGGTACGAGAGAACCTTTATTAATAATTAAATCAATTTTTTTACCAAGATTTGTTTTTTTTTTAATTTCACTTCGTAAAAGATCACCAGTTGAAATTTGTATTAAATTATATTCTTTGCAAATCCAAGTAGCTTGTGTACCTTTGCCTGCACCCGGAGGGCCAAAAAGAATTAAATTCATTTACTTATTTGCCAAATTTAGATTTTCTAATTAAAGATTGATATTGGGAACTCATTAATCTTGTTTGTACTTGAGTAACTGTATCCATTGCAACTACAACTACGATTAGTATAGATGTTCCTCCTAAATAAAACGGGATAGGATAATTTGCAATTAAAAATTCTGGCATTAAACATACGAGAGTTAAATACAAAGCTCCCATCGTTGTTAGACGTGTTAATATTTTATCTATATAAAATTCGGTACTTTCACCAGGCCTTATGCCAGGAATAAACCCTCCATGCTTTCTTAGATTATCAGCTGTTTCTTTTGGATTAAAAACTATAGATGTATAGAAAAAAGTAAAAAAAATTATACCTGAGGCGTATAACAACATATATAAGGGTTGACCTTGTGTAAAATAAGAAGAAATATTCATTAAAAAATCATTTTTTGAAAAATCAAATCTAGAAAAGGTTACAGGAAGTAATAAGAGAGCTGAAGCAAAAATTGCTGGGATCACACCTGCAGAATTAATTTTAAGTGGTAAAAAAGAAGATTCGCCACCAAACATTTTATTTCCCATTTGTCTTTTGGGGTAATTTATAAGAATTTTTCTTAATGCTCTTTCCATAAAAACTATAAATAAAATTGTTAAAACTAATAAAACAAAAATTAAAATAATAATCATTGTTGAAATAGCACCAGTTCTTCCTAATTCAAAAGTTGTTACTAGAGCTCTTGGAATTTCAGCAACAATTCCAGAAAAAATTATTAGCGATATTCCATTTCCAATACCTTTTTGAGTAATTTGCTCACCAAGCCACATTAAAAATACCGTACCTGCAACAATGGTTATTACTGTAGTTAATTTAAAGATTGCTCCTGGGTTTATGACTAAATTAGGTGAAGTTTCTAAACCTACTGATAAGCCATATGCTTGTATAGTTCCTAATAAGACAGTTCCATAACGTGTTATTTGTGTAATTTTTTTTCTTCCTATTTCACCTTGACTTTTTAAATTTTTAAAATAATCAGATACCCCAGTTAATAATTGAACTATGATTGATGATGATATGTAAGGCATTATACCAAGAGCGAATATTGCCATTCTGCTAACGGCACCTCCTGCAAAAACATTAAACATTCCAAGTAAACCTTTTTGATTAGTGTCCATAACTGATTGCAGAGTGACTGGATCAATTCCTGGTAAAGGTATAAAAGTTCCCAATCTATAAATACAAAGTATTAATACAGTATATATAATTCTTTGTTTTAAATCGCTAGTTTGTGATGAAATATTGCTCATTATTAAACTTATAATTATTTTGCTTTAACAACTACTGATCCACCAACATCTTCAATTTTTTTTTTTGCAGCTTTAGATATGAAATCTACTTCTAATTTTAGTTTAAATTTTAAATCTCCATTTCCCAAAACTTTAATTTTTGTATCATTTTTTCTAAGTAAATTAATTTTTTTTAGTTCAGAAATATTTATAATAGTATTATTGGTGATTTTTTTACTATCATAAAGTTTTTGAAGTTTATCAAGATTGATCAACGCAATATTTTTTTTTTTTAATGGAATAAAACCTCTTTTAGGTAATCTTCTATAAAGAGGCATTTGACCACCTTCAAAGCTTTTTATTGATACACCTCTTCTAGACTTTTGTCCTTTGTGACCTCTGCCAGAAGTTTTTCCTTTGCCCGACCCTATGCCTCTACCAACCCTCATTTTTTTTGATTTGACTTTATAACGCAAGGAATTTAATTCCATTTTATCCTCTTTTTTCTATTATTTCTGATATTTTTTTATTTCTTAATATTGATATATTTTTTGGTGAATTTTGTTTAGTTAATGCGTTCAAACATGCTCTAATTACATTATGAGGGTTTGCTGATCCTAATGATTTAGCTACTATATCTTTTATTCCCAAAACTTCACATATAGCTCTGATCGGACCGCCCGCAATAATTCCAGTACCCTTCGGAGCTGATCTTAAAATTACCTTACCTGAACCATTTTTGCTATATATGTCATGGTGAATTGTTCTTCCTTCTTTTAATGAAATATGTATCATATTTCTTCGTGCAGTTTCATTTGCTTTTTTAATAGCATCAGGTACTTGTTTAGACTTGGCATGAGCTAAACCAATTTTTCCTTCTCCGTTACCAACTACAACAAGTGCAGAAAAGCCAAATCTCCTTCCACCTTTAACTACCTTAGTAATTCTATTTATATGTACTAATTTTTCAATTAAATCTGATTTTTCCATTTATTAAAACTCAAGTCCTTTCTGTCTTAATGTTTCTGCAAATATTTTGACTCTTCCATGGTATTTGTACAAACCTCGATCTAAATATATTTTTTTAATATTTTTTTCAGTAGCTTTTAATGCCAATTTTTCAGCAACATTTTTTGAAATTTCTGATTTGTTTTTTTTTGCAGATACTTTTAGATCTTTATCAAGTGATGAAGCAGATATAAGTGTCCTATTATTTTTATCATCTATAATTTGAGCTGAAAAATTTTTTGATGATCTAAATATTGATAATCTAAATCTATTATTTTTAGCAACCTTTTTAAGATGATTTCTTATTCTAAATTTTTTTTTATCTAACTTTAGTGTTTTCATATTTTATTTCTTTTTTCCTTCTTTTCTCAATATATATTCACCTTTCATTCTAATGCCTTTACCTTTATACGGTTCTGGAGCTCTAAATGATTTTATTTTACTAGTAACAAGACCAACCTGATGTTTATCATGACCGCTAATTTTAATAATAGTTTGTTTTTCGATTGTTATTTTAATATCTTTAGGTATATCAAAATTAATGTCATGGCTATATCCAAGTTGAAGGTTAAGCATTGATCCTTTTAATGATGCTCTATAACCAACGCCTTTTAATTCTAGGGTTTTTTCAAAACCTTCTTTAGCACCTATTACTGCATTATTTATTAAACTACGATTCATTCCCCATAAACGCTTGGTGTCCTTATTTAACTTTTTTGGCTTTATTGAAATATCTTTATTATCATTAATTTTTAAATCAAATATATCTTGATCCAAATTTAATTTTTTGTTTCCTCTTGGTCCTTTTATATCTATCACTCCATTATTAAAGGCTACATTTACATCTTTAGGTATGAGTATGTTAATTTTTCCAATTTTTGACATTAAAATACCTTACAAATAATTTCGCCACCAACTTTTTGTTTTCTTGCATCCATATCTGACATTACACCTTTGGGTGTTGAGAGAATTGCTATTCCAAGTCCATTATTGATTTTTGGAACGCTTTGAGCGCTTGAATATATTCTTCTTCCTGGTTTTGAAATTCTCTCTATACTATTGATAACTGGATTTCCATAATGATATTTCAAATCTATTAATATATTTTGCTTTTTACTCTCATTAACATCAATTTTATAATCGATTATAAATCCTTCATTTTTTAAAACTTCTAATATTCTTGTTTTAAAAATTGATGCTGGCATTTCTATTTTTTTATGAGATCTCATTAATCCATTTTTAATTCTTGCTATCATGTCTGCTATTGGGTCAGTTAAACTCATTTAATTTTCCTTTCTTACCAACTTGATTTCACCATTCCTGGTATTTTACCCGAAAGAGTCAATTCTCTAAGCGCTATTCTAGATACTTTTAATTTTCTATATACTCCGTGTGGTCTTCCGGTTATTTCACAACGATTCATAATTCTTGTTCTTGAAGAATTTCTGGGTAGTTTAGACAGTTTTAATTGTGCTTGAAATCTTTCATCTAAACTTATTTTTTTATCCATTGTTATTTTTTTTAGTTTCTTTCGCTTTTCAATAAACTTTTTATTTAATTTAATTCTTTTTTTATTTCTATTTACCGCACTTGCTTTAGCCATATAACTCCTTTATTTTTTTTCTTCCTTAATAAATGGAAAATTTAACTCTTCTAATAATGCCAATGTATGTAAAGATTCTTCCGTAGAAGTAACTATTGTTATATCTAAACCTCTTATCTTATCAACTTTATCAAAATTAACTTCTGGAAAAATTATATGCTCTTTAATTCCAAATGTGTAATTTGCAGAGCTATCTATTCCTTTTCGACTTAATCCCTTAAAATCTTTTATTCTAGGTAATGCAATGTTTACTAGTCGATCAATAAATTCGTACATTTTATCATTTCTTAAAGTTACTTTTAAACCTGCGTTTGTGTCTTTTCTTGTTTTAAAATTTGAGATTGATTTTTTAAATTTTGTAATTGCAGGTCTTTGGCCAGATATTTGAGACAGATCATCTAAACAAGTTTTTAAAATTTTTTGATCATTTCCAGTTATGCCTAGACCCATATTTATTACAACCTTAGTTAGTTTAGCTCCCATGTACTTATTTTTTAAAGAAAATTTATTTTGTAAATTGCTTTGAATTTTTGTGTAATATAGTTCTTTTAATCTAGGTATCATTATTTAGTAACTTTCTTTATTTTTTTATCTTCTTTTTTATTTTCAATTTTTAAGTTTGAAATATGTATAAAATTTTCTTTTGGAATAATTCCACCTTTATTTTCTTTTGTTGTTTTTACATGCTTTTTAACAATATTTATTCCTTTTACTTTAGCTCTATTAAGATAACGATTAATTTCAATAACTTCTCCTGATTTATTTTTATCTTTGCCTGTTAATATTTTTACTACATTTCCTTTTTTTAATTTCATAACTATTATAAAACCTCCGGTGCTAGTGAAATAATTTTCATTTGGCCCTTTGATCTTAATTCTCTTGTTACAGGACCAAATATTCTTGTACCTAAAGGTTCACCTTTTTCGTCCGTTAAAACAGCAGCATTTGTATCAAACTTAACTTTAGATCCATCTTCTCTATAAATACCTTTTTTCGTTCTTACAACTACTGCTCTATGTACAGTTCCTTTTTTAACTTTTCCTTTCGGCATTGCTTCTTTTATTGCAACTACAATAGTATCACCTATAGATGCATATCTTCTTTTTGAACCTCCTAAAACTTTAATACATTCAATTCTTTTTGCACCTGTGTTATCCGCTACCATTAGTTCCGTTTGTACCTGTATCATTGTATCACCTCTAAAACTTTAAATTTTTTTTGTTTTGAAATTGGATTTGTTTCTATAATAGAAACTTTGTCACCAACTTTAAGTAAATTTTTTTCATCATGTGCGTGGTATTTTTTTTTAGTTTTAATTACCTTTTTTAACACTGGATGTTGATATTTTCGCTCAACAAGAACAGTGATAGTTTTGCTTCTGTTATTTTTAACTACTTTTCCTTTTAGTATTTTTTTGGTCATATTTTTCATTTTTAATTGTAGTATTAATTCTTGCTAATGTTTTTTTAATTGTATTTATCTTTGATGAATTGGTAATCTGACTGTTTATTTTTTGAAATCTAAAATTAAATAAATCTTTCTTAAATTTATCCAGATCTTTTATTAATTCATCTTTTGTTTTTTTTTTAATTTCTTTTATTTTCATATTATCTTTTAATAAATTTTGTTTTTATTGGAAGTTTTACTGATGCTTTATATAAAGCTACTTTAGCTACTTCTTCAGTTATACCATCTACCTCAAATAAAATTCTTCCTGGCTTAACTCTACATACCCAAAATTCAGGATTTCCTTTTCCTTTTCCCATTCTTACTTCAGTGGGTTTTTTCGAAACAGGAATATTGGGAAATATTCTAGTCCATACTTTGCCTGTTCTTTTCATATATCTCGTCAGTGCTACTCTTGCAGCTTCAATCTGATTTGAAATTATTCTTTCTGGTTGCATGGCTTTTAAACCAAATGCTCCATAGTTTAACTTATCACATCTAGAAGCATTACCATGTATTCTTCCTTTGTGTGCTTTTCTATACTTTGTTCTTGTTGGTTGTAACATAATTATTTCTTATTAGTTTCTTGGCTAAATTCTCTATTAAATATTTCACCTTTATATATCCAAACTTTTACACCAATTATTCCATATGTAGTTAAGGCTTCTGCTTCTGCATAATCAACATCAGCTCTTAAAGTATGTAAAGGTATACTTCCTTCTCTGAGCCATTCTGTTCTAGCGATTTCATTTCCAGCCAGTCTTCCACTAACCATAACTTTTATTCCTCTAGCTCCAAGTCTAAGTGCTGACTGCATAGCTCTTTTCATGGCTCTTCTATAAGCTATTCTCTTTACTAACTGTTGCGTAATATTTTCAGCAACCAAGTAGCTATTTAACTCTGGTTTTTTAATTTCTTTTATATTTAAATGAACTTCATTAGAAGTAAATTGTGATAGTTTTTTTTTGATTTTTTCTATATCACTACCCTTCTTACCAATTACAAAACCTGGACGAGAGGTATAAATAGTTATAAAACATTTTTTTGACGATCTCTCTATCATAACTTTCGAAACACCAGAATTGAGAACATTTTTTTTAATATAATCTCTAATTTTAAAATCTTCTATTAAATATGTACCAAAAACATTTTTTTTGGCATACCAAACAGAATCCCATCCTCTGTTAACGCCCAACCTAAAACCTACTGGATTAACTTTTTGTCCCATGTTCCTCTATATTTTTTTTATCTGATAAAATTATTGTTAAGTTGCTATATGGTTTTTTTATAGGTGAGGCTCTACCTTTGGCCCTTGGTCTAAATCTTTTCATCACTATTCCTTTTCCACAATATGCTTCCTTTATAAATAGTTTATCAATATCATATTGAAAATTATTTTCAGCATTGGCTATAGCTGATGTTATTGTTTTTTTTACATCTTTTGAAATTCTTTTATTAGAAAATGTTAAATCTCTAATAGCATGATCAACCTTTTTTCCAACAATTCCTCTTAGTATGACACCTAGTTTTCTAGTACTTGATCTTACATTTTTGTTTATAGATTTTACCAAATTTTCTTTAATTTTTTCTTTATTATTTTTTTTCATTTGATACTTTCTTTCCTTGTTCTTCAACCATTTTGGCTTTTTTATCAGCTGGTGTATGACCAAAAAATTGTCTTGTAGGTGAAAATTCACCTAGTTTATGTCCAACCATGTCTTCAGAGATTGTTATAAGAATAAATTTTTTACCATTATAAACTAAAAAACTAACTCCAATAAAATCTGGAATGATAGTCGATTTTCTAGACCAGGTTTTAATTGGTTTTTTATTATTTTTAAATTTTTCAACTTTTTTTAACAAACTTGCTTCAACAAATGGACCTTTCCATACACCTCTGCTCATAAATTATCTTTTCTTTCTTTTTCGTCTTGTTATTATAAATTTATCTGTTTTTTTATTTTTTCTAGTTTTTAAACCTTTGGCTGATTGACCCCATGGTGATACTGGATGCCTCCCTCCAGCAGTTTTACCTTCACCACCTCCATGTGGATGATCAACAGGATTCATTACAACTCCTCTTGTTTGAGGTCTTTTGCCAAGCCATCTATTTCTACCTGCTTTACCTATTTTAATATTTTTTTGATCTGGATTAGTTAAAATTCCTATAGTTGCTTTTGCTCTACTATCAATTTTTCTTATTTCTCCTGAATTCATTTTTATGATTGAATAAGTGCCATCAGAACCGGTTATTTGAACAGAAGAACCTGCTGATCTTGAAATTTTTCCGCCTCCACCAGGATTTATTTCTACATTATGAATATCAGTACCTACAGGTATGTCCTCCAAAGGCATAGAATTACCAATTTTAATCTCTTTTTTATTTCCAGATATAATTTGATCACCTATTTTAATTTTCTGCGGTGCTAACATGTAAGCATGTTCTCCATCATCATACTTTACAAGCATAATGTGGCAAGTCCTGTTTGGATCATATTCAATTCTAACAACTGTACACTTAACATCATCTTTTTTTCTAAAAAAATCAACTAATCGATATTTTTGTTTATGACCTCCTCCTATGTGTCTAGATGTAATTCTTCCATTATTATTTCTTCCATGAGATTTATATTTTTGTGAAGTTAATAATTTGAAAGGCTTCCCTTTCCAAAGTGAATCTTTAGCAACAAGAACTGTTCCTCTTGTTGATTTTGTATATGGTTTAAATGTTTTAAGTGACATAATTTAAATTCCAGTAGTCAAGTCAATATTTTGACCTTTTTTTAAAGTGACAATTGCCTTTTTATAACCTTGTACTTTAACCTTTTTTCCTCTTGTAGTTTTTGTTCGATTTTGCTTGTTAATAATATTAACTTTAATCACATTAACTTTAAAAATTTTTTCAATATTTTTTTTAATTGATATTTTATTTGCTTTTTTATTGATTTTAAAAACAACTTTATTTAGTTCAGATAAATTGGTACTTTTTTCAGTTATCATTGGTGAAATAATATTGTCATATAAATGTATTTTAGGCATTACTTAAACCTTTCTTCAATTATTTTTATAGCTGATATAGTAAAAATAATTTTTTTATACTTTAAAACATCAAAAATATTTAAAAATTCTACCATGGTAATTTTTATATTAGGAATGTTTCTTGCTGACAATTCTATATTTTTTTTTGAATTTTTATCTACAACTATTAAACAATTTTCTATTTGATATTTCTTAATAAATTCATAAAATTCTTTTGTTTTGGATATTTTAGTTTTAAAATCTTCAAAAACACTTAGTAGTTTATCTTTATTTTTTTTAGAAAAAATACTAATTAGACTCAATTTCTTTTCTTTTTTATTTAATTTTCTAACTTTATAATTACCACCGCCTTTTGGTCCATGAGCTACACCACCTCCAACAAAAATAGGTGCTTTTTTACTAGCATGTCTTGCGCCACCAGTTCCCTTTTGAGCATAAATCTTTTTTGTTGAACCTATTATTTCATTTTTTTGTTTTGTTTTAGCTATCCTTAATTTTGTATTTGCATTGTTAGAATAAAATGCATGAGAAATTAATTTTTCATTTACTTTCGCTGAAAAAATTTTTTCTGGAATTTCAATTGACTTTCCTTCTCCATGTATATCAAAAGTTTCTATTTTCATTTATTTATTTCTTTTTTTTATCTTCAATATTTTTTAGTTTTAATTGTTTTTCTAGCTTTTCATTTAATGTAAGTTTTGTAATATTTTTAACTGATTTGTTTATATAAATAGTTGATTTTTTTGATCCTGGTATTGATCCTTTTAAATAAATTAAATTATTTTCTAAATCTGACTTAACAATCTCTAAATTTTGCATAGTGCGTAATTTATCACCCATATGACCTGCCATTTTTTTTCCTTTAAAAACTTTTCCTGGATCTTGTCTTTGACCGGTAGAGCCATGTGATCTATGTGACACTGATACACCATGAGATGCTCTTAAACCGCTAAAATTATACCTTTTCATCACTCCTGCAAAACCTTTACCTATAGTTTTTGCTTTAATATCAACAAATTTTGTATCTTTAAAAATTTCTAAACCAATTTCATTTCCTTCTTTAAAATCCTTTAGATTGTCAACTCTAAATTCTTTTAAAATTTTTTTTGGTTCGGTTGATTTTTTGCTAAAAAAACCTTTCATTGATTTAGTAAGTTTTGAGCTTTTTATTGACTCAAATCCTATTCTAACAGCATTATAACCTCTAGAATCTTTTGCAATTAAATCAATAATTCTTCCTTTTTCTATTTTAATAACCGTTACTGGTATAGATATGCCTGAAGGAAAAAATTCCCTTGTCATTCCTACTTTTTTTCCTATCAATCCTAAATTATTCATATCAATTATTAGTTATATTTTAATTTCAACATCTACGCCTGAGGCTAAATCTAATTTCATTAAAGCTTCCACTGTCTGTGGTGTTGGTTCTATTATATCAATTAATCTTTTATGAGTTCTTGTTTCAAATTGCTCTCTACTTTTTTTATCAATATGTGGAGATCTTAATACAGTGTATTTTTCAATTTTAGTTGGTAATGGAATAGG
>Ga0208747_1000587_pt1 | contig 11040 bp, 10 predicted proteins | sample Knorr_S7_td_AAIW_FD_185597 | JGI IMG/M metagenome (GOLD analysis project Ga0208747, IMG submission 185597) | Marine microbial communities from Southern Atlantic Ocean transect - Knorr_S7_td_AAIW_ad_750m_LV_A (SPAdes) (version 2) | ecosystem: Environmental > Aquatic > Marine > Oceanic | place...
AGTATAGTTCCAGCCAAAACTGATTTGTATGGAACTCCAAATGCTGAGATTAAACCATATAGAATTTCAAGTGATTCACTAGAAAATGATACTATTGATGGTAAGTTAATCGAATTTCCGTTGTTGGTCACAAAATTTCTAGGGAAAAAGGTTCCTGCCGGTGGAGGTTTCTATCTAAGAACATTGCCGATGAGAGTTATCAAAAATGCAATAAGACAATATGAGAAACAGGAAATTCCTGCTACATTTTATATCCATTCCTGGGAATTAACGCCTGAGTTTATGCCAAAACTTCCTCTATCAACAAAAGACAAATTCATAACATATCATAATTTACAAAAGGCATTTACCAAAACGAATCAATTGATTCAAGAATTTGAATTCACCTCATTTGAAAAATTTTTGGAAAATAATTCAATCTCTTAAAAAAATGTCTTCTAGTTTATTAATTACAGAAAAGGTGTTTGGTTAATTTGAAATCAAATTATTTCCAGAAACTTGTTGCTCTAAATAAATCTAGAAAAATTTTTAAAAATTGGAATGTTTGTGCCAAATTGTATCTTAACCAAATAAAGGATAGGTTTGCAATATTAGAAACTAGAACTAACAAAAAAATCAAGGTTAGAACTGATACAACAGATTTTATGGCTTTAGCAAATATTTGGTTGTTGGAAGATTATAAAATAAAAAAATTTGAAATTCGTTCTAATGATGTTATAGTTGATATTGGTGCACATATTGGTATTTTTACAATTTATGCTTCTCAATTTTGTAACAACGGAAAAATATATTCATTTGAACCTGTCAAAGAAAATTATGATTTATTATTAAACAACATTGAATTGAATAGTTTAGAACAAGTAAAACCGTTTAATTTAGCGGTATCAAATACGAATAATGATGTTACAATATACATAAATGATGATAAAGCGGCGCATAGTGTTTTTCCATCATCAAAATCAAGCGTTAATGTTAAATCAATTACGCTACAAAATATTTTCGAAGAAAATAATATCAGTCATTGTAATTTTTTAAAACTGGATTGTGAAGGAGCAGAATATGAAATTTTGTGTAATCTACCTACCAAATATTTTAAAAAAATTGATAAAATTGTTATGGAATGTCATTTTGTAGACAAAAAACCCGAGTTAATTGATGGACTAAAACAAATATTAACCAAACAAGGATTTCAAGTGGTAACAAAAGTAATATCGAATGAACTTGTGTTACTCTATGCGATAAAAGATGGTATAATTTTATGCTAAAAATTAAAAGCAAACAACGCTAACAAACAAAGGATATTAAATTATGTCATTAACACAATTAAGTTCGATTAACCAAAAGCAAACTATATTCATAATTTTATTAATTGCAATAACTGGTTTACTGGTAAGATTATTCTTTTATCCATATAATATTCCTGTCTCTGGTGATGCGATAGACTATTTTCCATATTCGATTGCACTAGCACGTGGCGATATTTTTCCTGATGGGTATTTAATTAACAAATTTGGATGGTCTGTTTTCCTCTCACCTTTCTTTGCTATTTCTGGTGCTACTGAAATGATTGATTTTATGAATATACAAAGAATGTTAAGTGTGATAGTATCAGTTGCTACAATTATTCCTTTATATTATTTCATCAAAAATTTTTTCAGAAAAGAAGTCGCTATAATTGCAGTATCATTATTTATTTTTAGCCCGAAAATTATAGAAAATTCATTATTAGGTATTTCAGATCCACTTTTCATTTTTCTTATTAGTTGTTCAATAATGTTTGTATTTATTAGGGATTCAAAATATTATTACCTTTCGTATATTTCTGCAAGTTTTGCGTTCCTTGTTAGACCAGAAGGCATATTGATATTAATTCCGTTAATTTTGTTTTTTTTCATAAAGAAGAATTTCAGTGTTAAGATGATAACCAAGTTAGTAGCGGGTGTAATTTCATTTTCATTAATTGTATTATTATCTAATTTTTTACTAGTAGGTGATATGGACAATGTTTCTCTTTTTGACACGGTAATTTTTGCAACTGAATTTTCAGAACAGAATATTGTGATTGAAAATAAAGATGGAACCAGCGAAATTGGAACTATAACTAGTGATAAAATGGAATTTCTTAAAAATGCCATTTTAAAATATTCTATGTATTCCGGTTGGATTTTATTGCCTAATTTAGTTTTTTTTGTATTATTATCTATAGTTATTGTAAGGAAAAAAATCTCTGCGAATAAAATTATTATTATTATGTTTTTTGCTGTGTTATCGTTAACTAGTTTATTTGCATTTGGAAAAGGAATTCAGGAAACAAGATATTTGTTTGTTTTAATTCCAATATATGCACTTTTTTCTGGATATAGTATAGATTATCTATATCGTAAGTTTAGAAAAAAAGCTTTTCTGTTAATCATTTTCATAGTTATCTCATCATGCTATTTTGTAGATTTTACAATTAAGGATGTTACAGAAGAAAAAAAATTTTATGAAGATGCGAAAATTTTAGTTCAATTTGCTGATGGTATTAATAGTTATGAGGGTGGTGGAACATATGTTAAACCCGCAGAAATTTATCATATATGGCCTGATTTGTTGCCATATGGAGAAAATAGAAAAATTGCGTCAGATATAACCAAATTTTCAACTGATGGATACACGGATCTCAAACAATTTATTTTTGATAATCATGATCAGGGTTTAACACACATAGTTGTGTATCAAAGAAATACCGGTGATTTAGTCGATGAAATTTTTAATAATGAAAGTAAATTCCCGTATTTAGAAAAAATCTATGATTCAGAAAGTATAACTGATTCGATTAGAGTTAAAATTTTTCATATTAATTATGATGAATTCAAAAAAATATTATAATTATTTAATTTTCTTTTTAATTTCATCTATAACTAAATTTTGCTGTTTTCGTGTAATACTAGGGAAAATAGGTAAAGATAATATTTCTTGATAGAGTCTTTTTGAATTTCTTAATGATGATGTAGTTTTACAAGTCTTTTTGTAGAGATTGAATAAATGTAGAGGTTTGTAATGAACAGATGTTCTAATTCCATTTGATAGAAGGCTATGAAAAAGTGAATTTCTTGAGATTGCAAAATTATCGAGAATTTTAATTACATATAGATGCCAGCTGTCATTAGATGATGATTTTTGAGATGGTAATGATATTCCTTTGATGTCTTGAAGTTTTGAATGATAGTATTTTGCTGCTAATCTCCGCTGTTTGTTCATATTTTCTAATCTCTTTAGTTGATTATTTCCTAATGCGGATCTAATTTCATCTAGTCTAAAATTAAAGCCCAATTCTTCAATGTCAAATTCCCATGGTAGGCCTTTCGTGAATCTGTCTTTAAGAGATTTATCTATTCCATGATTCCTACTCTTACGAAGAAATTCAGAAATTTTTTTTGCCTTGGATGTAATCATTCCTCCTTCAAACGTTGTGAGATTTTTAGTAGGATAGAAACTAAAACAGCCTGTATCACCAAACGTTCCAACATGTTTTTTTTCATACAATGTACCTATCGCATGAGCACAATCTTCAACAATTTTCAAATCATATTTTTTTGCAATTTTCATGATTTGTTTCATATCACAAGATTTGCCAGCAAAATGCACTGGAATTATTGCCCTAGTCTTTTTTGTAATATTTTCCTCAATTGAATCAATTGAGATGTTAAGATCTTCATAATTTACATCAGAGAGAACTGGTGTTGCATTACAAGAAAGAACAGCGTTAGCGGTAGCAACAAATGTTATATCTGGAATTATAACTTCATCGTTTTTTGAAATATCTAATGCTTTCAGAGATAGCATTAATCCAGCAGTAGCATTTGAAACTCCAGTTGAAAATTTGGATCTTGTATAATTTTGAAAATTTTTTTCAAATTCACGTAGATTTGGTCCATCTGTCAGAAGATTTGAAGATAATGCCTTTAGAATTTGATTTTTATCGTTAGAGTTTATGGTTGGAACTACAAATGGAACCTTGATTTTTTTGTCATTGAATGCGTCAGTTTTTTTATTCATATTTTTTTTTATCGATTTAAGTTTTAATCGTTTCTAATGTTTAGATAGTATTTTTTCATAAATGTTTAATGTGTTACTTGCCATTTTAACCGAATTACATTCGTCGATGATCATTTTGTGTCCAGCCAAACCAAAGGAAATTAATTTTTCTTTGTTGTTTAATAATTCTAATATACATTTCGCTAATTGCTTAGAATTTTCAGATTCTACAAGAATGCCATGATAATCATTTTTTATTGTAGATGGTATGCCGTGGGTATTAGTACTGATAACAGATTTTTTGAAGGCAAACCCCTCTAAGGGAGTTAATGGTGATAATTCCCATCTAGAAGGCAAAACCAAGAATTCGCTTTCAGCATACCCACCAAGCACGTCTTCCCTACTTGGATTTTTAATAATTAGGATGTGGTTTTCAAGATCAAACTCGTTAATTATTTTATACATTTGTTTTTGGTATCCGAAATCAACTCCCATAATTACAAGTTTGATGTTTGGTAATTTGTTATCATCTTTGAGAATTTTAATTGCTTTCAATAGGATGTCTATTCCTTTAATGTAACTGAATCTTCCAACAAACAAAATATAGGGTGTATTAAGTTCATATTTTTTCTTGAAATTATTGGTTTTATTATTCAGAATGTCTAAATTAATTCCATTCCTAACAATTTCAATTTTTGATGGTGTCGTAAATTCTAAAAAAATTTTTTTTTCATATTCATTGGCTACAATAATTTTTGTTGATTGATTAATTATGAATCTGATAAAAGGAGATTGTAATTTTATAAAAAATTTTTTGAGCAAACTGCCTGATTTTAATTCTGGATGAGTTGTCAAACCTCCCTGATCCGCTATTACAAGTGGAATTTTTTTTTGTTTAGAAACTAGCGCTGCGATAAATGATTGAAAACTTCTAATTCCTATTGTGTGTATGATGTCAGGTGAATCCCCAAGAAGCTGAAAATATATTCCGGGATTTATGAAAAATAAACTGTATCTTAGCCAAGTATGTGAACGTTTGATTGTAAAATCTCCTATTGATTCTTCCCTAGGTAATTTTTTATTAAAGGTTGTAGCGTTATTGGCAAAATCTAAATCGGTAGTGTATATAACAACATCATGTGATAATTTTGCAGTTTCTCTAGCAATATCAAGAGCTAGAAATAATATTCCACCAAATTGTGTCGCAGGCAGTGATGCAGGACAAACCAAACCAATCTTCATAATAATTGAATTTTTCATAAAACTATTTAGTATTCACTCAGTTTTTATCAGATATTAGATCAATAATTTTTGTAATCAATTCAGAAATCGATAATGTGTGGTATTAATCTAATGATTATGATTTAAAATTTTCAAGAGTCGTTTAATTGTGTAAATTAACTTTTAACCCACTGGTTTTGAGTGTTTTTATTGAGAATTTTAATTACGGGTGGATTGGGCTTTGTCGGTAGTCATCTGATTGATTCATTAGTAAAAAAGCATCATAAAATTAGAATTATAACAAAAAGTCTATCAAAAATTAATAACATAAAAAAATCCAAAAAACAAGTTCAAATAGAAAAAATAAACATCATAAATTTCAATAAACTAGGTAAAAGTATAGAACAATTTAGGCCGGATGTAATTATTCATTTGGCAGGTAATACCTCACATTCAAAATCATTCGAAAATCCAATTATGGATGTTGAATCAAATTGTAAATCTACTTTATTTATACTAGAAAAAATTAGAGAGTTGCCATATCCTTGTAAATTCATTTTAGGTAGTACATTCATCGTAGTTGGTAGACCAAAAAAACTTCCGATAAATGAAAAAACTCCATGTAATCCAACAACAATTTATGGTACTAATCGTTTAGCAAGTGAATATTTTTGTAAAATATATAATCAAGTTTATGGATTAGATACAAGAATATTTAGGATAACTAATTCATATGGTCCTCGTGAGCAAATTGTTTCAAATAAAAACGCAATAAATTTTTTAATTTATAATGCATATAAGAATAAAAAAATTACAATTTATAATAACGGAAAATTTTTTAGGGATTTTATTTTCATTGACGATGTGATTTCTGGCATTAATAAGATCTTAACTAAGGGAAAAGCGGGTGAATTGTATTGGATTTCTTCTGGAAAAAAGACATGGTTCAATAAATTTGCAAATCTTTTGAAGGACTGTACCGGCTGTGAAATAATATATCCTAATACCCCGGATTATACAAAAAAAGTCGATGTTGGAAATTTTGTTGTTAATAATTCAAAACTGAGAAAACTAGGGTGGTCACCAAAAATTTCTACGGATATTGGAGTTAAAAAAACATTAAAATTTTTCCATCTATAAAAAAAATATGTTGAATAAATTTATTGATTTAGATGAATGAATTGAGACCAAATATTATTTTCGTTTTACTTGATGGATCAAGAGTTGATAGATTAAGAATTTCTGCAGAGTTTAATGAACTGATCAAAGATGGAACATTATTAGATAATGTAACTTCTGCAATGCCTTACACTTTTGGTGCTATTAATGTAATATTAACAGGTCAATATGGAAAAGAAAATGGAGTTGATGGTTATTACAAAGTAGCGGGATTAAAAAATAATATTTTATTTCTGCCAGAAGTATTACAGCAAAATGGCTATTTTACATCCAGAGGGTTACTCAATGATAAAATTCTTTCACCAAGAGGATTTGATATTAGGAAAGAATTTAATGAATATGAAGAAGATCTAAACACAAAACACCCAGAACTAATTAAAGATACATATAAGAAAGCCAAAGGGAAGCCGTTTTTCACATTTCTTCAATTTTCACGGATACACACGGTTACAGTAACTGATGTTCTTAAAAAATTTGAATGGGATGATAAAAAATTTTATGATAACAAAAAAAATAATCTGAAGACTTATGATAAGGTTTTCAGAGAAGCCGGTATTTATGCCAAAAAAATTAGAAATATTGTTGATGAATTAGGTATTTCAGACAATACAATCTTGATATTCTTTACAGATCATGGAACAGGAATTGGAGAGAGGTTCGGTGAAAGAAATTATGGTTCATTTACATATGAAGAAACAATCAGAACGTTTTATCATTTTATTGGACCAAAAATAAAAAAAAATAGCAAATCAGAGTCATTGTTATCTAGTGTGGATATTTTTCCAACAATCTTAGATTTATGTAGAATACCAGTAAAAGAAAAGCAACCTGGAAAAAGTTTTGCAGAGTTTTTAACTAGTGATACTAAATTAGAAAATAATAAATTTACATTTTCAGAAACAGGTGCACTACATGGCCCATACCCGTCTCCTGAAATATCAAATGTGTTTTGCATAAAATCGTCAAGATACAAATTGATTTTTTTGAAAGATGCGGATGAATGGAAGTTATTTGATTTAATAAATGACCCAAAAGAAGTCAAAAATATCTCGGGAAATGAACTGCCTGTAGAAAATGAATTACGGAAAAAATTATTCCGTTGGATTAATCGTTAGTAATGCAGCTTAAAATTGCTATATGTTTTAGCACAGGATGTATTATGTAATATGTTTCACCATCGAGTGGGTTTTGTTTAATTGATTCAGTAAACGGCATGGTTTTATTTTTTAATAATTCTATGAGTGTTTCGGCTCTAATGTAAGGATCAAAAACATCATCCAGATATTTATGGTTGGGTTTCTGAAATTTTTTCTGGAAAAGAACGGGTCCTGTATCTAAATTTTTATCCATAATAAAGGCGGTAACTCCTGCATAATTTGCATTTAATATACTGTAGTAGAAACATGAACTGCCTCGATAATATGGCGTTATACCTGAATGAAGATGAATGAATTTAACACCAGACGATAAGATGTCATGTTTAAGAATACCACCGCCTGTAAAAATAAAAAATTCGGTATCAAGTGATTGTAAATATTTGATTAGAATTGGATTGTTTATATCAACAAACGAGAATTCTTTAAAATCAAGATTATTTTTTAAGAGAGTATTCATCACAGATTGCGATATATCAAAATCATGGTTTTTTGAAAGTTTGATAATGTCTTCAGAATATTTTTTTTCTGTTCTATTATCATTCATGAAGATTATATGTTCAAAATGAATCTGATGATGCAGTATTTTTTGAATGTATGCTTTTGAACGTACGTCAGGGGTAAGGATTATTCCAGTTGACATTTTTTTCACAAAGTTTTTCTAATTAAATCGCGTATATATTCAAGTTCAAGATTAATTATATAATAGATTAATGATAAATTATTTACATCGTTAATGGAATCGATTTGGGAGCAAATTGTATCATTTAATTTTAAAAGTGTATTCAAGAATTTTGGATTACTATTATCTTGAAATTTTTTTGCGCATATGGCAGCAAGTAAAATATAATTTGTTAATATTTTAAAATCTGTAGAGTTCTCTTTTAATTCATGATCATACTCTGAGAAGATTCTTTTTTTAATTTCAAATTTTTTGAGCAATGCCATAATAAATTTAGTTTCTTGTTGGGTTTCTTTTTGATGCTGTAATCTTAGTAATATAGATGATAGTTGGTTACTCGTAACAAATATTTTTTGATCGCTTTTAATATCAATTAAAAATTGTTTTTGAAGTAGTTCAAGTGTGTGAGATAAAGAATTTACTGTTTGATTGTTTTTGATTTTATCTAATATCTTCTGCCGATTTTTCTCATAACTAGAAAGGAATTCTCTTCCTTCAAATGGAGTCATTTGATATTTCTGTGGAAATTCAAGCAGATCAGTATTAGTATAACTATATTCCAATTTTTGTCATTTTGAATTAAACATATTATAATATAATGCATACTCGTGAATTATCAAATGAAATTAGAAGAATTACATTCAAAATTAAAAGCACATTTGAAAGATCAAAATGAGAAATGGGAACATTTCATATATTCAAAGCAAGACGGTTTTTACCAAGGATTAGATGAAATAAATATCAAGGGTTCAAGATCTTCAGAAAAACGTTTCAAAGAATATAATCTTACAAAATATTTGTCAAAAAATAAAACAGCGTTAGATATTGGATCTAATTGTGGGTTTTTTTCCATTTTTATATCAAAATATGTTCAACATATTACTGGTGTTGAGATAAATCCGTATTTAGTTGCAATCGCAAATGATACAAAACAATATCTTGGGATTGTTAATACTACATTTATTTCTTCAACGTTTGAAGATTTTAAAACCAGTGATAAGTTTGACATCATTTTTTCGCTTGCTAACGATTCAACAATTGATGACAATACTAAATTCAATTTTAAAGAATATATTAACAAAATTAAAAATTTGTTAAGTAATGATGGTATATTAATTTTTGAGAGTCAAGCAGTGGATTCAATGATTCCAGAACAATTTGAGCAAAAATTTAATTTTTTGAAATTAAATTTTGATGTACTAGAAAAAAGAAAAATTTCATCGGAATATCCACTAAATGTTCCAATGAGAGATTTCTTAATATTAAAAAACTAGACGTAGCCTAAATCCTTTAGAAGTTTTTTTGCATTTTGAATTTCAGCGTCAGATAAATTTTGTGCTGTTTTGAAGGAAAAATCTTTATTGTTATGAATTTTCTTTAATTCTAATTCCATTTGTTCAACAATATCAGGATTATTTTGATAAATATTGTGTTCTTCTAAAGGATCACTAACTAAATCATATAAATGAACATTTTTGTTCTCAGATAATCTATCTCTAAAATATTTGTGCTGTTTTGTTCTTAAACCAATTGTATTACTATATTCTGCTTCAAACTCATTAGATGTGCTATCGATCATCAAAACACGTGGCTCAGTTTTTGTATTAGTAAGTAATGGTACCAAGCTTTTTCCGCGATGATTTATCTTAGTAGATATTTTTATTAAATCAAGAATTGTTGGGAATAGATCTATAGAACTTGATTGCTCTGAAATAATTTTACCAGAAGGTATGTCAGGACCTAACAAAATAAGAGCCGGTCTAAAATTTTCATCAAAACAATCACATGGATACAAAATAGATTTTTTTAATAGTCGTTTTTGATATGGCGATAAATCAAGATTTTCAGCCAAGTCTAGTCTAGGTTCTAATTTTTTTTTTACTTTATCAGTTCTATGTTTTGTGTATATTTTTGCCAGTTTTTTGCGTAATGGCGTGAGTTTTTTTGGAAAATTAGTGGCAATCTTGTGTGCAGAATTAAAACCAAATCCTGGCTCAAATTCACGTAATCTATCATTTTCTAGACTAAAATTCAACATTTCCTCTGTAAAATCAGCAAAAGTTGAACCATGATCAGATGTGGTAACACAAATTGTATTTTTCAGATTTATGCATTGAAATATTTTTCCTAACCAAGGATCTATTGCGGATAACATTTTATCATATTGATTTACTCCAGTATAGTTTTCTTCAGATTTTTCAAAATTATCTCCTAAATGAAATATTGCATTTCCATGAAGATCTACTAAGTGAACAAAAAGAAACCAAGGAGATTTTACATCTTGATTCAATGTTTTTAAGATTTTATTACCTAGATTTTCATCATACAATGTTACAAATGAATTAAAAAATTTGACATTTGTAAATAATTTTGAAATATTTGTATATTTTAGTACTTCAGGAATTATTGCATAGGTATGATAACCAGATTTGATTAATTCATCAGAAAAGGTGGGCAAGTTTTGATTCAAATCGTAAAGATTACTCTTATGACCACGCGTGTCATCAACAGTTGTGCATTCAAATGGATATAATCCAGTAAATAAACTAGATAACGATGGTACAGTAATTGGGGCTGTACTAATAATTTGATTAAAAAAAGTTCCATTTTGTATAAGTTTATCAAGATTTGGAGTAACCGATGTTTTTGATTTTCCAAGACATTTATCCTGTCTTAACGAATCAATACTGAGAAAAAATATATTTGATTTCATTTGATATCGCTGCAAGAAGCTAAATTGACCCTAAATATTGTATCTTCAGGTACATCTATTCCATAATTAAC
>Ga0208747_1000589_pt1 | contig 11031 bp, 8 predicted proteins | sample Knorr_S7_td_AAIW_FD_185597 | JGI IMG/M metagenome (GOLD analysis project Ga0208747, IMG submission 185597) | Marine microbial communities from Southern Atlantic Ocean transect - Knorr_S7_td_AAIW_ad_750m_LV_A (SPAdes) (version 2) | ecosystem: Environmental > Aquatic > Marine > Oceanic | place...
CGCCCAGGCTGTCGGCCACATAGAACGGGAAGATGAACCAGATCACAAACACGCCCAGGTTGGCCAAGAACATACTCGAACTGGAGACTATAAATCCGCGCAGCCGAAGCAGATAGCCCGGCAAGACCGGCCAATTGGCCGCCCGTTCGACACGCCAGAAGGTGCCTAGAAACACGGGAGCCAACGGCAACAGGGTAAGAACCACCGGCGACGTCCAACCCAGGGAACGGCCCAATCTCAAGCCGATGATCAAGCATAGCAGTCCGCCGACCAGCAACACCGCTCCGGCGACGTCGAACGCAGGTCCTTGGGCATCCGCGGCCCGGCGGCGTTCCAAGACCCATATTCCCAGGACGATTGCCATCAACGCAAAAGGTGTCCGGCCGAGGAATATCCACTCCCAGCCGATCCAACCGACCAGCAGTCCGGCGCCGATGGTCCCGGCTAGCATGCCCAGCGCTTGGCTCCCCACCGCGAACCCCATGCTCAAGCCTCGCCGGTGACTGGGAAACACTCCTGCGGCGATGGCCGGCGAAACCGCGAACAGGCATCCGGTGCCCAACGCCTGCAAAACCCTGAACCCCACCACCGTTTCCAGATTCGGGGAGAATGCGATGGCGAACATAGCCGCCAGATAAGTCGTCGCGCCAAAAATGTAGACCGGTCTGAGGCCGAACCGGTCGGCAAAACTCCCAGCCCCCATGACCAAAGCCGCCTGGGTGGCCACAAACGCAACGATCACCCACTGGATGCTCTGTAGGTCGGCGTCCAAGTCTTCGGTCATCGACGGCAGCGCCACATTCAGCGAGGTGTCCAAAGCAGCCAAAAACATGCCCAGAGTTGCGGCGGCGGCCACCAACAATCTGGTTCTAGTAATGGTCTCGCTTTCTAGAGGTAGGGCCATAGGTACCGAATTTTACCCTTTCTGATCTGAAAGTCGATATGCGCCAGTTCTTATTCTGATTGCAATGACCTGCCGCTTGTGTTAAAAATCCAATGCAATTCAGCCTGCAAACCGGCGGGCTGGCACGCTCAAAATCTGCCGACATATTCGCGCCTGCATGCGCTCAAACCGCCCAGGAGGTTGCCCAGTGGTAGAAGATTCCGGAAGATTCGATGCCTTGCTGCAAGAGGACCGAGCTTTTCCTCCTTCCGAGGAGTTCAAAGCCCAGGCCAATATCGCCAACCCCGGCGTCTACGAGGAAGCCCTGCGAGATCCAGAAGCGTTCTGGGCCAAGTTTGCTGAAGAACTAGACTGGTTCAAGAAGTGGGACAAGGTACTAGAATGGGACCCGCCAGATTCTAAATGGTTCATCGGCGGCAAGATAAACGTTTCCTACAACTGTCTGGACCGCCACCTGACCACCAGCCGCCGCAACAAAGCCGCATTGGTGTGGGAGGGTGAGCCGGGCGACCGTCGGGTCTACACCTACTGGGACCTCTACCGAGAGGTCTGCCAGTTCGCAAACGGGCTCAAGAGCCTGGGGGTCAAAAAAGGCGACCGGGTCACCATCTACCTGCCCATGATTCCCGAGTTGCCCATCTCCATGCTGGCCTGCGCCCGCATCGGCGCCGCCCACAGCGTGGTGTTCGGTGGCTTTAGCGCAGAATCCCTGCGTGATCGGCTGAACGACTCCGAGTCCAAAATCATGATCACCGCCGACGGCGGCTTCCGCCGGGGCGGCATCGTGCCGTTGAAACAGAACGCCGATGACTCTTTGGACCAAGAGGGTGGCGCGCCGACTGTAGAGAAAGTGGTGGTGGTGCGCAGGACCGAGACTGCCGACGACAAGATGGTGCACGGCCGAGACATCTGGTGGCACGACCTCATGGAGGGTCAGCCCCTCACCTGCGAGCCGGAGCAGATGGACAGCGAAGACATGCTCTACCTGCTCTACACCAGCGGCACCACCGGCAAACCCAAGGGCATCGTCCACACCACCGCGGGATACCTGTTGGGCACCTACGCCACATTCAAGTGGATCTTCGACATCAAAGAAAACGACACCTATTGGTGCACCGCCGATATCGGCTGGGTCACCGGCCACAGTTACATCGTCTACGGCCCTTTGGCTAACGGCGCAACATCCGTGATGTATGAGGGCTCGCCCGACTATCCCGACCGGGACCGGTTCTGGGCCGTCGTCGCCAAGTACGGGGTGACCATCCTATACACCGCGCCCACGGCGATACGCACCTTCATGCGCTGGGGCGAGAGCTATCCACAAAAACACGACATGTCGTCGCTTCGCCTTCTGGGATCGGTGGGTGAGCCCATCAACCCGGAGGCCTGGATCTGGTACTACGAGAACATCGGCGGCAGTCGATGCCCCGTGGTCGACACTTGGTGGCAGACCGAAACCGGCAGCATCCTGATTGCCCCTCTGCCCGGCATAACCATTCTGAAACCGGGCTCTGCCACCAAGGCCTTCCCCGGTATCAATGCCGAGATTTTGGACGAGCAAGGCAATCCGGTGGGTCCAGGTGGTGGCGGCTACCTGACCATTAAAGGGCCTTGGCCGTCCATGCTACGCACCATTTACGGTGACCACGACCGGTTCGTTGAGCAGTATTGGTCGCGCTATCCGAATATCTACTTCACCGCCGACGGCGCCAAGTTGGACGAGGACGGTGACTTCTGGTTGTTGGGCCGGGTGGATGACGTGATTAACGTTTCCGGGCACCGCATCGGCACCATGGAAGTGGAGAGCGCGTTGGTGGACAACTCCAAGGTCGCAGAGGCTGCCTGCATCGGCAAAGCCCACGAGATCAAAGGACAGGCAATCGTCGCTTTCGTAACCCTGAAAGACTCGGTGGCAATGTCCGATGATGTCATCGTCGAGTTGAAAGCCCATGTGGCCAACAAAATCGGACCCATGGCGCGCCCCGACGACATCATCTTCGCCGCCGAACTGCCCAAGACACGCAGCGGCAAGATCATGCGGCGGCTACTGCGGGACGTGGCGGAAGGGCGGGCGCTTGGCGACACCACAACCCTTGCCGACCCAGCAGTGGTAGACTCTCTAAAAGAACAATATGGCGACGAAGAATAGGTTGCTGGTAATCCATAGCATCATAAAAACTACCCTAAAAACTTCCATGAAACATACCCTGATGGAGGGTGATACAAATGGCGAGTTATAAGAAACATGAGGCCCAGGATTGGGCTTGGGAGACCCTCAAAGGGCAGTGGACAACCCTCATCACTCCGTTCACGCCTGACAACCAAGTTGACGTCGATGGCGTGAAACGGAATGTCCGCCACGTTCGCAGCCTCGGCACCACCGGCGCCGGCTGCACTTGGAACATGGGCGAGTTCTGGGCCCTATCCTACGACGAGCGGATCCAGGTGATGGACGCCGTTGCCGAAGCTGCTGAAGGCAGTTGGCCCATCGGCGCTCACGTAACCGACACCAACATTAACGAGACGATCTCTTTGGCCCAGCACGCAGAAGGCAAGGGCTTCGACCTGCTGATCGTCGCGCCGCCCTACATGGCAACCAAAACCGAGGACCAAGTAGTTGAATACGTCCAGCTGTTGGCCGACAACACCAACCTTGCCATCATGTTCTACAACTCACCTCAGTTCGGCATCATCATGAGCCCCTACGGAATGGGCCAGTTGTGCGCTATCCCGAATGTGGTCGGGATCAAAGAGGCCAGCTTCAATCAGCAGATTTCCATTGAAACCCACTTGTCTTTAGGCAAGGACCACGTTATCAGCACGCCCGATGAGTGGATATACTTCAAGGGCCAGGAACTCGGCATTCAACAGCAGGTGATGTTCGCCAACACGTCCGACTGGAGATTCGACGTTCCAGGCGCCAACAACTATGTACAATGGATCGACCGCGCCTGCAAAGGCAACCTGGACGAAACGTTCTACGATAACAAGCTCCGCCGGTTGAAAGAGCTATCCGACACTTGGTGGACCAAAACCCAGACCAAGTTCAACGGCGCTTTGCCGGTTGCCATGGTCAAACACTGGGCCGAACTCATGGGCATGTCCGGCGGCTCAGTGCGTCGCCCGTTATTCGATTTATCACCTGTGGAGAAATCAGAGTTGAGAGAAGAGTTAGAACCCCTCAAACCCAAGCCCCCGGTCCCCGCTGTGCCAGCAAAGTCCCGTGGCGCATGGTTAGATGGCAACAACAACTTCGCTTCTGGCATGCTGCTCATGGTCAGCGTGCAGAACATGGAAGAGGCGATGGAAGCCGAGCAGGGCGGCGCCGATATCGTCGACGTGAAGAACCTGCAAGAGGCCTTGGTCGGCTCCGGCCACCCGAATATCGTCAAAGCTGTTCGCGGCATCATGCCGGTTGAGAAACACGTTAGCGTAACGCTGGGCGTGGTTCCCAACCAACCGGGCACGGTGGCCATGGCCGTTTACGCAGCCGCCATGATGGACGCTACATCCGTGAAAGTAGGCTTCCAAGAAGCCGAATACGACCAGGCGGTCCAAGTCCTGAAAGAGTCGCGGATGGCCCTGGAAGGCTTCAACACCAAGCTGGTCGGCTCGGTCTTCGCCGACAACGTCCTCTTCGAGAAGGGGTTGGACCCTCTTTGCATGGTCGACTTGGCGAATGACGGCGAGTGCGATGGGTTCCTGATAGACACTCTAACCAAGGACGGACGTAACATCTTCGATTTCATGCCTGAGGACATCTTGAAGGACATCGTCCTCAGGGGCAAGGAACTCGGCATGAGCACCGCGTTGTCCGGCCACCTAAAGCTTGCTGACCTGAACGAATTGTCCCGCATCAACCCCGACATCGTCGGCGTCAGAGGCGCGGTCTGCGGCAACGGAGAGCGTGACCGGGCCGTAGCATGGGAAGCGGTTGCCGAATTCAAGCGGCAGGTCGATCTCCGAAAGAGCGGAGAGGTTGACGTACATGACGGCGAGGTTGTGCCGGTCAGCGGCTCTAACGGCTGGGTTGTGATCGATGGCCGTGGCAAAAGCTGCGCTGGCGTCATCGCCGCCCTGACCAAGCAGGTGGATGGGGATAAAGAGTCCTTCGTTGAAGCCATCCTAGCCGACGCCCTGAATATCTACGATGTCACCCTCTGGGCTGAGAAAGCCGGACACGAGGTCTTGACCAAGCGGTCCGACCCCGACGGCACCACTCGGGTCCTCATCCGCCCGTAACATCAATCAAAGCCAGCTAAACTGAATAAAGACGTAGGGGGCACGGCAATGTCGTGCCCCCTACGTCTTTAGGTCAACTTTCCGGGCGGGGCAAACACCCGCTACCACCGGCAGGTAATAATCGCGGCTGTGCCGCTACTATCGCTGATCAGAACATGAATACTGGGTCGTCGTCCCGGTTGATCCGGTCTTCGCTTGCTAGCCCGTCCCGTTGGAACTTGGTCAGAGAGAACATGTTCCGGTGGCTCACACCGTCGTAGTATTTCAGAGATTTGGACAGCCGCCGGGCAAGTTCCGTATCGACTTGCTCCTCTGGGTTCTCAGCGAACGGTGTGTCGGAAGCGATGGTGAAACTCCATAGCGTCTGGAACGCCGGGACATGCACTTGAGCGGCCGTGGTGTGGGTAAAAAGCGTACTCAGCGTATTGAAGATAGTGGTGAAGCACTCTTTGTAGCTGAGCAGTCCGGCTGGGCCTGACTGTGTAACCAGCACACCACCGGGATTCAGTCGAGATTTGGCCGCCGAGTAGAACTCCTGGGTGTAGAGCAGAGCGGCGGTTCCGCCATCCAACGGGTCAACCAGGTCAAGGACAATCACATCGTAGAAGTCGGATGTGTTCTCCAAGTAGCCGCGGCCGTCTTCATGGAGCAGATGCGTGCGGGAATCGTCAAAGCTGCCTTGGTGATGGTTGGGGAGGTATTTGCGGCACAGCTCAACCACTTCCGAGTCCAAATCAATCATCGTCGCGCGTTCCACAGAGCTGTGGGCCAATACTTCCCGGAGTGTGCCGCCTTCGCCGCCGCCGCCGATGAAAACCTGCTTTGGTTCAGGGTGGCAGAGCATCGCCGGATGCACCAGCGATTCGTGGTAGATATGCTCGTCCCGTTCGGTAGACTGGGTTTTGCCGTCGAGTACCAGGTGACGGCCAAATAGTTCTGAGTCCAGGACTTCTACTTTTTGGTACGCCGTCTGGCCTGAGTAATAGACCTTTCGCACCTTTAGCATCATAGACAAATCGGGGTAGATTTCCTCGGTGAACCAATCGCCGGACATGACCATCTGTTAGTGCGGGCCCGGTTAGAGTCCCACGGCCTCCTGGACCACCAGACCCCGTTCTATCTCTTGAATCTCAGGGTTACGGCATTCCAAGGCCTCGGCCAGCTTGGTAGCGGCCTCCCTGGCCCGAAACGATGTTCCACAGGAGAATATATCCGCCGCCGCATAGCCATATTCAGGCCATGTGTGAATGGAGATATGAGACTCGGCAATAGCCAAAATTCCGGTAACGCCTTGAGGTGAAAAATGGTGGAAAGATTCACCAACGATGGTGGCGCCTACGTCTTGGGCCGTCTCTATCATCGCGTGGCGAATGTATGAAAGGTCATTGAGTAGTTTGGGGTTACAGTCCTTCAGTTCCAGTAAGAGATGACAACCTAGTACTTCCAATCACCTGTCCTCCTAAGATTATTGGTTGGTTTGAGCGCAACAATAAAACATTCTATATGCCCAATCATGACTAGGCAATACCCCCACCAAAAAGCCTTGTTTTGGCTGGTATTCAGCCTAATCGTGGTCGTTTCACCGAAACGATTTTTCGGCGGCTCTGATTTAAGGTAATCCCGTGCTAGTGTTGAAACTAACCAAAGTATTCGAAGGCGTTCTCAAATATAGCTTTGGGCAGTACCGGCGCCGGCGGGATTTCAGCCGCGAATGCCGGCATGATTCTTCTCGTGGAAGACGATGATCGGACCTCATGCCTTGAACGTTTCGTTTTGGAACGGGCCGGTTACAGGGTTACTCACGTTTTCTCTGGAGAGAATGCACTCGAGATGTTTCCGAATTTCACTCCGTCGCTGGTCCTACTTGATGTGATGCTCCCTCAGATGGACGGTTTCGCAACCTGCCAAAAGATCCGCGAATGTTCGCAGGTGCCAATAAGCATGGTCACCACCATGGACCCGGGCGAAGACAAAGTCCGGGGGAGATTACTGGAGCGACCTATTGGTCGACTTCAGCGGCGGCTCATTCTCTGAGGGCAGATACACCTGGCCTACAGCCCTAATTCCAATCAAATACACCTATATCGGGCCGGCGACGGACGATGCAGGCAACAACCAAATCATATCGGCGCAGGTGTGGGTAGGTGACGCAATCGGGGTAATCAACACCTGGAACATACAATAGAACCTACGACAGGCTGACGACAGGGCTCACGATAGAACCTACGACTGGGTACGAATCTTGGTCAAAAAACCGGATCACTCGTCTTCAGACCAGCCGGTATCCATCTCTTCTTCATCGATGAGATTTTCTTCGTCATCTTCATCATCGTCCGAATCGTCTTCTTCCCGCATGAACCGGGCCACGGTCTCGTTCAGAAGAACCCGGTCTTCTTCTTTGGCTTTGTATGGGAAGGAGCACACATTCTGAAGGCTTCGATGTTTGAACGTCTCCCGGATGATAACCGACACTTCCTGGCCGTTCACCGTCACGACCGCGGCGGCGTATTTGTTCCCTCCGTCAATCAATCGGGAAATCCTGTTGCCTAACTTGGGCTCCAAACGGCCCAGTAAATCACCTTCCAATGTCCGGACGATTACCGTGTTCTTATCCCGTGACAAGACAACGCGGTCGCTGGGAGACAAGTGCAGAACAGCCTTGCTGGCCGTGGTATTCCGAAGAATGGTGGTGGCGGATTTGCCGCTCTCTTCGATGAAGATGTGCGGCGCTCCGGTGGTTTTCTTGGTCTCCTTAGGGTTACCTTGATTAGCCGAATCCGGGTTCGCAGTCAACTGGTCAAGCCGGGCCAGGTTCTTCTTAGCTATGTTGTTGTACGGCGCTACTTCGCAGGCCTGGTTCACCACGGCCCGCGCGTCAAGGTAGCTGCCCAACTCGATCAGCGCTTTCACCAGGCGGTTCATCGCCTCAACATCGTCGGCGAACAACTCCAAGATGGCCTCGTTAACTTCTGTGGCGCGTTCCCATTCGCCCTGCAAAGCAAGGTTCACAGCATCGCGACTGAGGTCTCGTTTCAACTTCATACTGCCAAGTGTGCGTATAGCTTCCGAATCCATCCCGTCTCCTGTCCAGTACTGCATCCCCGTTTACCGACCCCCAACCAAGAACTGCATCCCCGGGGGACAAACCCAGACAATCCTAGAATACCCGCCGGATTGCCTCTGTCCGTTGGAAACAAATGACGGCGCTTGGACCGCCATAAAACCGAGGCACGTTTCATGCCTAGTATCTTACTAGTGATTACACTATCGCTTTGGCAAAGGTCAAGCCTAAACCACGGTGATTTTTGAAATTCCCAACTGCTTCCAATCACCACCTCAAACGAGGCAATGTCAAAACAGGGACACAACCAGGGCAATACTGGCAAATACTACGGAGCGAAATCAAGTTTGAGTTACACCAGATTGCGGTGTCGCCACAGAATCTTGAACAGGTCAAGCGTCATCGCCAATGCGTCTCTCAATGGCCGCACTTTACTTTGAGGGCGGTAGTACCAATCAACACCTACCTCAGAATATGTCAGGCCCCGTTTACCTGCTAGATGAATCAATTCCACGTCAAAGGCGAACCCGTCCAGCGTGAGGCGGGGAAATAGGTCCTGGACTGCGTCGGCCCGAAATACCTTGAAGCCGCATTGTGTATCGGCCAGACCAGGCACAGCGAAGCTGCTGACTAGGCAGCTAAAAATTCGGCCCATGATGTGGCGGCCTGCCGGTTCCCCGATCCTGACTGCGCCATCAGCTTCACGCGACCCCAGCACGATATCCGCCATAGGTCCCGTTGGAGGCAAGAGCCGCTCAACCTGCAGAATGGGAACCGAGAGGTCTGCGTCGCAAAGCAATCGGAACTCACCCTCGGCGGCCAGCATACCGTTCTTCACCGCCCAACCCTTGCCTCGGTGCTGAAGGTGGAGTATTCGCACGTTGGGGTGGCCTACGATTGCCTGGCCAACTAACCCTACAGTGCGGTCGGTGCTCCCATCATCAGCCACCACGACCTCCCACGAGTAATCTTGACCCTGAAGATACCCGATCACTTTTGAGAGGCTATCGGCGATTCGGGCTTCTTCGTTGAACGTGGGAATCACAACTGATAGGAACAGCTGGGACAAGGGCCTACTCCCTATGGGCCAAAGGCTGAATGGGACGGGGGTCTGGCGCCTGGGTCCTAATTCCCGTCCGCCGGGTCTGGCTCGTCCAATGCAAAGCCTCTGTGGAGCAGCCTAACAGCTTCTTCAGCCTGCTCTTCTCTGATGATGCAGGAGATACGTATCTCAGAGGTGGTAATCATGTCTATATTCACCTTTCCGTCGGCCAGCACCCGGAACATGCGGGAGGCGTAACCGGGCGTGTGCTGCATCCCGGACCCCACCACGCTCACTGCCGCCAGACCCGCTTCGCTGATCAGGGCGCCGGAGCCGATCTCTTTGACAAGTTCTTCTACCTTGGCCATGGCTGCGCTAAGGTCATCGCCGCTGACCGTGAAGCTAATGTCGGTTGTCCGGTCTTCGCTGGTGTTCTGGACGATCGTATCGACGCTGATACCGGATTGGGCTAGCGGTTCAAACAGCGCCGCTGCAACGCCGGGGCGGTCAGGAACGCTGCGCACAGTGATCTTGGCCACGTTTTTTGTACAGGCGATACCGGTTGCTTTGATTCTACTTTCCATCTCTACCTTGTCCGCATTACCGTGTATCAGAGTACCAGGAGTCTGATTGAAGCTGGAAGCCACATAGATCGGCACATTGAAGACTGCGCCCAACTCTATGGACCTTGGGTGCATCTTCGCCCCGTAGTTCGCCAACTCCAGCATCTCGTCGTAACTGATCTCATCCAGCTTGCGAGCGTCGGGGACGATCCTGGGGTCAGCAGTGTAGATTCCGTCCACATCGGTGTATATCTCACACCGGTCGGCTTGGAGGGTCGCCGCCAGCGCGACCGCAGTGGTGTCGGAGCCGCCCCGCCCAAGGGTGGTGATGTCTTCGTCCTCGGTTATCCCTTGAAATCCCGCGACCACAACGATACGGCCCTCTCCTAGCTCCTGCAGCATCCTAGCGGTGTCCACCCGGTCGATCCGGGCTTGACCGTGGCTGGTGTCGGTGTGGATACCTGCCTGGGAACCGGTGAGACTGACCGCTTCTTGACCCAGGTCTTCCAACGCCATCGTCAACAGGGTGCAAGCGACTAACTCGCCGGTGGACAGCAGGAGGTCCATCTCACGGGGATGGGGTTGGCTGGAAACGGAACGGGCTAGGTCGATCAGGTCGTCAGTGGAGTCGCCCATGGCGGAAACCACAGCCACCACACCAGTGCCTTTCTTCCGAGCATCGGTGATGCGGCGGGCTACACTCTTGATCATATCGGCGTCGGCAACAGACGAGCCGCCATATTTATGGACTACTAACGACATGATGTGTCTATTCTTGACCAATCAGGTGGGCGCCCCGCACCGTGGGCTGAGTGACACTAACGTTGCCCTCAACGCTGGCCTGGCGGGCGGCTTCGGCCATCTCATAGGCCACGGTCATCTCCCGGCCCTGGGTCAAGGCCAACACGGTGGAACCGCTGCCGGACAAGAAAACCCCAAGCGCTCCGGCATCCAAGGCGGCTTTAAAGATCACCTTCATTGCAGGGAACAGCGGCTGCCGATATGGCTGGTGCAGTAAGTCTTGGGTAGCGATGGCCAAGTACTCCGGGTGATTAGTGGCCATACTGGCCACCAGAAGCCCAACACGCCCCATATTATGTACAGCGTCGGCCATGGTTACCTTTTCTGGGAGAACCGCCCGTGCGTCCTCGGTGGCTATCCTCACTTGGGGAACGAAAACCACGGCGTGCAGCTCCGAGGGCACGTTGATTGGGACTGT
>Ga0208747_1000593_pt1 | contig 11022 bp, 7 predicted proteins | sample Knorr_S7_td_AAIW_FD_185597 | JGI IMG/M metagenome (GOLD analysis project Ga0208747, IMG submission 185597) | Marine microbial communities from Southern Atlantic Ocean transect - Knorr_S7_td_AAIW_ad_750m_LV_A (SPAdes) (version 2) | ecosystem: Environmental > Aquatic > Marine > Oceanic | place...
TCCGCTTCCCTGTGGATGAGGCTGAGAACGCACGACTGGACGCCTGTGAGGCGGCCACTCTGGATTCCATCAGGGCCCATGCCGAGGCCAACCCAGACACCATGGCGGCCATCATCATGGAACCCATCCAGGGCGAGGGCGGTGACAATCACTTCCGCGACTCTTTCCTGCGCGACATGAGGTCGGTCTGCGATGAGGTCGGTGCTCTGTACATCTTCGATGAGGTGCAGACCGGGATGGGCGCCACCGGCAGGATGTGGGCACACCAGCACTCCAGTGTCGAGCCCGACATGATAGCCTTCGGCAAGAAGTCACAGGTCTGCGGGCTGATGGCCGGACCGCGCCTCAAGGAGTTCGACGACAACGTCTTCGCGACATCTAGCAGAATCAACTCGACCTGGGGTGGCAACCTGACCGACTTCGTTCGTGCCCGTCTGATACTGGAGACCATCGAGCGTGACGACCTAGTGAGGAACGCCGAGGTGGTCGGTGCCGAGCTGATTGCCGGCCTCAATGAGTTCGGGGCATCACACGAGATGGTGAGCAGCGTTCGCGGACGTGGGCTCTTCGCCGCCTTCACACTGCCTAGCCAGGATATACGCAACAGGTTCAACTCGGCTTGCCTTGAAGCGGGAATGCACGTCCTGAACTCGGGGACGCAGAGCATCAGACTGCGCCCGAGCCTGACTTTTTCCTCTGACGAGGTCAACGAAGGCCTCAACATTCTCGAAAGCGTTGCGAACAGCATCGAGTCCAGTGCCGTAGCTTAGTGGTAGAATGCCCAAGATAGTCTACATCAGTGGCGCAGTCGACGCCTTCTACCACTCTTTGGCCGAACGACTCCACCGAGCCGGAGCGACGCTGACTGAAGACCCCGAGGAAGCCGAGATCACGGTCGCCATCGGAGAGGGCGCCAGCGGTGATGTCGCCATCGTCCCCGCCCATGTCTATCACGGCGAAGCCGGACTGGTCGTCCGGATTCACGACCTGCTGATTCCCGAGGGCGCTGTGGACTGGGGGACCGAGGTCCTCCACGAGTGGGCTGACTGGGTCAAGGAGGGTGCAGAGGGGATTCACCCGCCAGATATCGAGGCACGTCATTGGGTCCATGTCAGAGACGCGACCGACGCGCTCTCGCTGCTGATCCTCGCAGACACGGACGCGATGGTCCAGGGCGTCCTGGACATGAGCGGTCGCAGAGCCTGGACACCACGGTCTGTCGTCGAAGAGATGAGGATGCTGTGGCTACGCTTCACTAACGCCCTGCATCACAGCCACACGATAGAGTCCCTCACTGACTATCCAAGCCCAGCTTCCTCGAGCTACAGGCCGATGCCAGTGAGGCCTGATCTGGGTCCTCTGCACGATGCGCTGCTGAGCGCAGGCGGAGAGGGCTGGCGCCCTCTGGTTTCCATGAGGGTGGCTCTGATGGAAGTCTTCGCGCACAGAAACGACTGATTCAACGCGTGTTCTTGTCGGACTGGACCTGCTTCCTGACGTCCTGAGCGCAGCCCTTGCAAGACTGCATGGCCTTTCGAACGCGCGTTCCCGCGGCGCTGTTGCCCCGGTCGTGCTTTGCAGCATCTCCCAGAGCATCTGTTAGTGCATCTATCATTCCCTGTACCATCGATTCAACGGACATAGAGTCGGGCGCCTTGTCGAACGCTCTTATGCGTTTGCCCGGCATTGGTGGCGTTTTCACGCACTAATCACGGAATAAATCCGCGCCGAGAATAGGAAGCAGTACGCTCGCATCGCCCTCGACCACGACCTGAGGCGCCTCCGGGCGCACCTTTCCCCACGATATCGCCTCGCGCAGACGAGCGCCTGAGAGTGAACCGTCGTGCTCGGCCGCAGTCGTGATGCCAACCGCTGAGTCGAGGCCCCCGCGGTACTGGTTCCACCAGATGACGTGATGCTTCGAGATCCCTCCACCGACCATCAGGGCGTGGCTCTCTTCGGCTGTCCAAGTCAGGTCAGAGAGTATCTGCTCGTCGGCTAGGAAGTCGACCATGAAATCGGGGCTCTTCTGCCGGTGCATGAACAGTTGCGAGCCGATGGAGCCGTCTGAGAGCCCCGGGATGACGATCGGTACGCGATGCTTGGCAGCCCAGTGGAGAAGCGACGACTCATCGTCAATGCGATCACCCATGGCCCAGCACAACTCTACTGAGCCGAAGCCCAGCCACGGGTTATCCGGATTGGCCGCGCGCCGCTCGGCCTCGATCTCCTGCAACCAGGGGAGGACCACCTGCTCGAGAATCTCCCCGTAGCACTCATTGGGAATGATGACGTTGCCCAACCGATTGAGTCCCTCCTCGGCTAGTGCGATGTCATCGAGGCGAAAGTCGCCGTGGAAGTAGTCCTGATAGGTGCGAGCGATGTCATGGTCGAGCGTCCCACAGGTCGTGATGACGACGTTGAACGACTTGCGCTTGAGCGCCTCGAGGAAGAAGCCGCGCGTTCCGGTGGCGCACAGGCAGGCAGGGAATGAGAGCCAGTTCAGCACCCCGTCCTGATCGCTCTTTGCAATCGAGTCACGCAGTACATCGCGCGCGTGCGCGAGTTTGGTGGCAGTGAAGCCGCCGGCGCGCCCCATCTGGTCGATGAGCGAGCGCACATCGCCCGTGGCGGTGAAGTCGTAGTCCTCCACAGGCGCGGTGAAGTCGTCCTTGCCGTAGCCCGACACAGGCCTCCGCAGTGCTTCCGAGCCTTCAATTCGACGCACTCTCAAGCTGGAAGATACGGTCGCGCAACTGGGCGGCGCGCTCGAAGTCGAGTCTTGCCGCGGCTTGTCTCATCTCTCTCTCCAGCCGGGCGATCAGCTTCGCAGTGTCACCCTCGACCTCGTGTGTGACAACCTCGTGGGCCGCAGCCACCCACTCTGGCTGGCTGACGTTCTCGAGCACCGAGTCTGAGGTGTTCCAGACTCCCGCACCGAGGCCGAACTTCTGCGCGAGCCCCTCGAGCCCGCGCTTACCGCGCGCCTTGCCGACCAGCCGCCGCCCGCCGCCTCTGCCCCTGCCGGCAGCCCCGGACAGCAGGTCGTCGACCTCCTGGCCCATCACAGGCAGCGCCTTGCGGATGGTCTGCGGCACGATTCCGTGCTCCTGATTGTGCTCGCTCTGCATCCGGCGCCTTGCCAGCGTCTGACTGATCGCGGCCTCCATCGAGGGTGAAATCGAGTCTGCGTAGAGGATGACCGAGCCGTGCTGGTTGCGCGACGCACGGCCGATGGTCTGCAGTAGTGAGCGCTCGTTGCGCAGGAAGCCCTCCTTGTTCGCGTCGAAGATGGCGACCAGCGAGACCTCGGGTATGTCGAGGCCCTCCCTCAGCAGGTTGATGCCGACGATGACGTCGATGTGGCCGAGGCGCAGCGCTTTGATGATCTCAGTGCGCTCTAGCGTGTCGATCTCACTGTGCAGGTGATGCGCCTTGAAGCCCTGGCGGTTGAGGTACTCGGCCACCTCCTCTGCGAACTTGATGGTCATCACTGTCACGAGGACCCGCTCGTTGACTTCGACGCGCTTGCGGATCTCATCCTCGAGGTCCTGCACCTGCCCGGCCGTGGCTCTGACTTCGATGCCCGGGTCGAGCAGCCCAGTGGGCCGGACCTCCATCCTAGCAATTCCCTCTATCTGGCCCAGCAGCCCCTCCATCATCACCCTCTCGCGTGGCTTGTCCCGCTCAGCTGCCCGAGCCCCGCCGCCGCCTTGGATGTGCAGCAGCCTCTCTGGCACTCCCTGTCCGGTAATCTCAGCCAGATGGCGCAGCTCGCGCTCACCGGGGGTTGCGCTGACGTACATCATCTGCGGCACCAGTTCTTGGAACTCGTCGATGCGCAGCGGGCGGTTGTCGTAGGCCGAGGGCAGTCGGAAGCCGTGGTCGATGAGGTTCTTCTTGCGCGAGAAGTCGCCGCCGTGCATGCCTGTCACCTGCGGCAGGGTGACGTGCGACTCGTCCATGATGACGAGGTACCTCTCCTGCCCTCCGTGGTACTTCTCCGCGCACATCGAGAAGAAGTCGAGCAGGCAGTACGAGCGCTCGCCGCGCTGCCTGCCGTCGAAATGCATCGAGTAGTTCTCGACGCCCTTGCACGAGCCGATCTCGTTGAGCATCTCGAGGTCGAATCTGGTGCGCTGTTCCTGCCTGTGCGCTTCCAGTTCCATCTCCTTGGAGTTGAACCACTCCAGCCTGTCATTGAGCTCAGACTCGATATCCTCGAGCGCCTGGTTGAAGCGCTCTTCACTGGTCATGTAGAACTCGCGCGGGTGAATCCAAGCCTCCTCGAAGTCGTCGAGCGGCTCCCACGAGACCGCCTCGCAGACCTGTATGCGCTCTATCCCGTCCCATCCGAAGCGGATGCGCAGCGGGTCGTCGCGGCTCGGCATCCAGACGTCCAGCACCTCTCCGCGCAGCCGGATGTCGCCGCGCGCAATCTCCCCGGTAGTGCGGCGGTACTGCAGGCCGACCAACTGCCGGACGACGTCCTGAGGGTCGGCCTGGTCTCCCACAGCCAGCCTCAGGTGGTTCTGCTCGAACACCTCGGGGGGGTTCAGCCCGTAGATGATTGAGACCGTGCCGACTGTGATGACGTCTGGACGCGAGACCAGCGAGGCCACAGTCGAGAAGCGCTCCTGCTCGATGCGCTCGTTCATCTGCAGCTCCTTGTCGATGTAGAGGTCGCGTCCGGGGATGTAGGCCTCGGGCTGGTAGTAGTCGTAGTAACTCACGAAGTACTCGACCGCGTTCTCCGGGAACAGCTCGCTCATCTCTTGCCACAGCTGCCGAGCGAGCGTCTTGTTGTGTGAGAGGATAAGCGTCGGTATCTGCAACCTCTCGATGACTTTGGCCATGGCGAAGGTCTTGCCCGAGCCGGTGATCCCGAGCAGTACGCAGCGCTCCTGACCCGCCTCGAGCTGCTCGACCAGCTGGTCGATGGCCTGCTGCTGGTCACCAGCGGTGTCGTACTCTGCGTGCAGTCGGAACATCGTATGACCTCAATCTTCCAGTCCATCAGTGTAATACTCTACGAACATGAGACTAGCCAGCAATGCCCATCCTGTCAGCATCGAGGCACGGAACAGAGTCTTCTGGAACCTCTCCATCGCCTCGTCAGACTCCGTTGCGGCCCCTGCTCCCTTTGTCATCACGAAGATGTTGATCAGTGCCATCAGCGCCACAGAAGGAACCCAAAGGATGTAACGAAAGTTACGCCCGTCGGTGAAGTCGTGCATGCCCGCTAGCAGGAAGCACACCAGCCAGCCGATAGTCAGAGCCACACTCAGTTTCCTAGTTGCCTCTTGACCGTAACTTGCAGGGAACGAACGAACTCCCTGCTTGCGGTCCGCATCCTGGTCCATCAAAGCGTAGTTGATGTCGAATGCTGCAATCCAAAGCGCTACTCCGAACGAGATGAAGAACACCTCCGGATACCACAGGAACTCGGTCCGCCCATCCAGCATTCCGGTGATAGCCGCCCAGCCGTGAGGATCGGCTGCTATTGCGACCCATGCGCCCGCTGGAGCGAGTGCCAGGCACAGTCCCACCCAGAAGTGGCATATCCAGGAAATGCGCTTCGTATACGGGTAAATCACGAAAACCAGCACCGGTAGCCACGCCATCTGTAGGGCAACCACGTTCAACATCCATGCAGCGAGAAGCAGCATCAAGAGGAAGCCCCCAGAAAGAATCCAAGCAGTTTGAACGGACATTGTGCCCGAAGGAAGGTGCCTTGTAGCAGTACGCGGGTTTTCTACATCGATGTCACGATCGATTATCCTGTTGAGTGACAAGGCCAGTCCTCTGGCCCCGATTGCGGCTACCAGTATCCACACTATGTCCATTTGCTCAGAGCCGAACTCCTTGTCAGCGAGAACGAAGCCAATCAGGACGAACGGCAGGGAGAACAGCATGTGTTCTATCTTGACGAAGTCAAGTATCTCTTTGATTCCCATCAGTAACCTCCCTCGGCAAGCCACGCATCGACTCTCTTAGCCACTTCGGGGTCGTGCAGTGTGACGCCGGGCCAGCGCCGGACCGGCAGCGGACCCTTGCTCGAGGGGATTGGAGCGGTGGCGTCCCAGGCTAGGCGGCCGCCCGAATCGTCGAAGTGCAGGTCGCGGCCGACGTCGAAGCGGCAGAACAGTTGCCACAGCAATCGCCGCCTCCATTCCTCGCTGGCGAGGTAGACGTCGTCGTCGGTGATGAACAGCCAGCGCAGGTTCTGGGCTGCCTCCAGTGACCATATCGCGTCGCAGATGCCCCCGATGACCTCCCGCTGCCGCGCAGCACCCTCCTCACTGACATCCTCCATGCTACTCTCTGGCTTCGGCCCCCCTTCGATGTTGGTGGTGACCACGAGCATGGACGAGCGCAGCATCCGCGCTTGTATGACACCGCTCACAGCCGAGGCGGAGATCTCGAGGGAGTCCGGGCAGCCCGGTTGCGGTGGCTGGCCCGAGTGCGGGTCGTTGTCCGGAGTCGTGGTGGCATCGATGATCAGTTTGTCGTGGATATTCTCCCAAGGCGCTGCGTGGGCAAGTGTGTCGGCCACCATGCCTCTGAGGAAGACGAGGTCGTTTGGTATGTGGACGCGGTAGTCCAGAGCATCAAGAAGCGCGTCGAGGTCCTTGACCGGGTGGTCCTCGTCGACGGTCACTATCACCTTCTGGAACATCATCTGGCCGGCCCCTAACAGACCTAGGGCGGTCTTGCGAGCCTGTCTGGGGTAGCGCTGCTTCGAGGCGACGATAGCGAGGTTGTGGAAACCCGTCTCGAGCGGCAGGAATAAGTCGGACACATCGCGGTGCTGGAACTGCAGAGTTGGCAGGAAGGCTTCGGCTATCGCCTCCCCGAGGTAGCCGTCCTCCATAGGTGGCATACCGACGATGGTCATCGGAATCATCGCATCCTTGCGGTGGGTGATCCTCGTGATGTGCATAACCGGATAGGGCTCGGCAAGCGAGTAGTATCCGAAGTGGTCCCCGAACGGTCCTTCCATGCGAGTCTCGCTGGGCAATGTGTAGCCCTCTATCAGCACGTCGCACTCGGCTGGAACCCAGAGGTCGTTGGTCTCGCACTTGACTATGGACAGTCGTCTGCCGCCGAGCAGTCCTGCGAATTCGTACTCCGTCAGGTTGTTCGGCAGCGGCGCAATTGCGCTGAACATCACTTCGGGAGGGCCACCGAGGCAGATTGCAACGGGCATCCTGCCGCTTGCAGCGTCGGCGTGGTCCGCGCCGTGCTTGTGGGCCTGCCAGTGCAGCCCGACCTCGGTGGGTCCGTACACCTGACTTCGGTACATTCCCATGTTATGGACGCCTGTGTCTGCATCAGCGGTGACGACCAGCGGGAGCGTCATGAACGGCCCTGCGTCTTCTGGCCAGGTCTTCGGAATCGGCAGCCTCGTGACGTCGGGTACCTCCATCACGACCTGCTGGCAGGCCCCCCTCGAGACTTTGCGAGGAGCCATCGTCATGCCTTGCTTGGCAAGCCCGATCCCGGTCCACGGCGCCTTGAGTATACCTCCGACGTCCGGCTTCATCAGAGCGACCATGCGCTCTCCGATCTCCCTCGGGTCGTCAACGCCCAAAGCCCGGTTGGTTCTCTCTCTGGTTCCGAAGAGGTTCATCAGCAGGGGAAACTGGCTGATGCTGCCGTCTGGCAGCCGGGGCTGCTCGAACTTCAAAGCCGGACCCCCTTTCTTCACGAGGCGGTCGGCGAAGCAGCCCGCCTCGAGCTCCACATCGACTGGATCAACGATCCGAAGCATCTCGTTCGACTCCTCAAGAGCCTCGACATAGCGGGAGAGCTGCCTCCAGACCACGCTCCGCCGGGGTGCTCACACACTGAGAATGTTCGCTCGCCATCAAAGATGGCGGGACCGAGGGCTTCTTTGATATCCAGCCCTCCGGAGGTACTGTGGGTGAAGCAGTGAGCATGTGTGACGTCCTGGTCATCGGAGCGGGTCCGGGGGGCGGCAACGCTGCCCTGCAGTGCGCCCGGCAGGGCCTTTCTACAATGCTCATCGAGGATCATTCAGCCATAGGGACACCGGTACACTGCGGCGAATGCATCTCCGATCTGGCCTGCGACAATCTCAACCTGGATCTACCCGAGCACGTCATCAGCAAGAGGGTCCATGGCATTCGGGTGATCTTCCCCGATGGCACGGAGAAGTGCTTGACTGAGGAGGGATACGTCCTCGAGAAGCACCTGTTCGAGAGATGGATCGCCGACAAGGCGGTCGAGGCCGGAGCAAGCATGCACCTCAGTCACAAACTGTCCTCGATGGATAGGGTGGAGGAGGACGGACGATTCGTCGGCTGGAAGTGCGATGGCAAGGGAGAGCAGTTTCCGATTCAGGCCAAGGTGGTCATCGACGCATCCGGCGTGGCTGCGGTGTGCTCCAAGGCCGTCAATATCGACGAGGACACACCTCTGAACACCATGGGCAAGGTAGTTGCCGGGATGCAGTACGAATTGCTCGAGGTCCCGACTGACGGCTACCTCGACTTCTACATCTGGCCGAAGTACGCTGAGAAGGGGTATCTGTGGATGATTCCCAAGTGCGACGGCCGCGCCAACGTCGGGCTGGTCACCGAGGACCGTCCGCGCACCAAGAAGGCGCTTGACGAGTTCATCGGAATCACCCACTTCAAGGAACTCGAGCAGGTACCTCCACCCTGGAAGGAGAAGGGTAACCCCGCCTTCGGCGGAACCATCCCGATTTCAGGTCCGTTCGAGAACACCCACTACGACGGGCTGATGCTCATTGGTGACGCCGCTGGTTTCACATCACCTCTCTTCGAGGGCGGTTCGCACCTAGCGCTGAAGTCGGCGGTGTACGCTGCCGAGACAGCCGCCGCTGCCATCGCTGAAGACGATGTCAGCGCAGAGCGTCTAGCCATCTACGCCAAGCTTTGGAAGGACGAGTTTCCGCCATATGACAAGATACTGCGCGGCAAGAACGCGTTGTTCGATCTGACCGACGACGAGATGTCCGTGATGGCTCGGTGCTTCCCGGACGAGATGTCCGACATGGGTGCATCTGGCAAGGCGATGGTTGGTCTGAGACTGCTCTCGCGTCGCCCCGGTTTGTATCTCAAGAAGGTGGTTCCAGCGATGCTGGCATTCGGGTATAGCAGAGCCAAGTACTACGGGTGGTGATCCCATGCTCAGTTTGCTCGGGCGCGCCCTGCTCGCGCTCGCATTCCTGACCACTGCGCACCAGATCGCGCGCCCGGAGAAGGCCGGAGACGCTGTGGTACGCAACGTCACCCTGGCTTCGCAGATTGCTCCCTTCGCCCTCTTGGCCGGCGCCTTCGTCCTCGACGCCTCCTCCTTGGACCTCGTCGCTCGCTTCGGCGGTGACGGCCTGCCGCTGTTCTACCGCATCTCCGCCGTGTGGGGCGGCAGGGCCGGGCCGCTGCTGCTGTGGGCAGCGATACTCGCCGTGGTGACTTGGTTCATGGCCCGAGAAGGTGGCCCCGCGGCTCTCGAAGTCAGAATCATGCACGGCTGGGTGCTAGCACTGCTCGTACTGGCGTGGCTGCTAGAGCCGTTCGCTGCCGCGACCGGGGGGCAGGGCGAGCTGCACCCGCTGCTGCAGACCGACCTGATGGTCATCCACCCACCGGTGGTCTTCTCCTACTACGCGCTGTGTCTGGCAACCGCTAGCGTGGCTCTCGCCGGCGTGCTCAGGCGAGACTCAGCCGATGCCATCCATGCCGCTCAGCTGCACTGGGCGCGCGCCGGCTTCGTTCTCGGCAGCATCGGCATAGGGCTCGGCGGCCTGTGGGCCTACACGGTACTGGACTGGGGAGGTTACTGGGCCTGGGACCCGGTCGAGACCGGCTCGCTGCTGCCTTGGCTCGCACTGCTTCTTATCGTGCACGTGCGCGCGAGGCCAGATTCCTCTAGCGCAGTCTCCGCTTCACCAGCAATCGGGCTGCTGGCAGGTGCACTGGCCTTCCATGCGACTCTCGTCACGCGTGCGAACGGCGTCTGGGCATCGGTCCACGCCTTCGTAGCCGACGGCGAGGGCACGCTGGCCGACGACCCGTACCTACGGGTCCTCGACATAGCCGAGTTGACCCCCGTCGGAATCGAGGTGACTTCCTACCTCGTTGCAATTATCGTACTGGGCTACTACGCCTACGCTCATCTACGCCGACAGCAGTGGCTGGCACTAGCCGCCACTGGTCGCACCTCGATGCTTGAGGCCAAGCCGACGCTGGCGGCCGGCCTCGTGTTGGCGTACATCGCCGTCGGATTCTGGATCGGCTCGAGCGCGGTATTCACTCTCGGCCTCGCGTTAATTCTGCTGGTGGTGCACGGTGACAGTGAGAACCCACCTCTGCACTGGATCGCTCTCGGTGTGCTGCTGATGCTCTACTCCGCCTGGTTCTGGCTCGCTGACATCACTCAGGCGGTAACGGGGATGGTGCCGTTCCTCGCTCCGTGGTTGCTCTCTCCCGAAGATGAGAATGAGATGGTGGCCGTGCTCCTACCGCTCGAGGACACCTCAGCACGCACGCGCGTTGCACGCACCGTTCCTTGGTATGGCGGCGCGGCCTTCCTACTGCTCACATGGTTGCTGCTGACTGTGGAGATAGACGGCTCCAGTCTCGAGGCGCACGAGCTCTACGGGGCCCCTCTCATCGGCTTGCTGGCAATCGCCCTCACACTTTATGCATGGGGCCACTCAATCGATGCCGCTTCCGCCAATGCTCTCGTGGCAGCGGCCCTGTTCGCCTCAATCGCCCTCGCGTACATGTCCGACCGGTTCCCCCTCCCGGGCGATCCCCATCTGATCATCACCAGTGGTATCACCAGAGGCGCAGTAGGGCTGTTTCTGCTGACTTGGCTCGTCTTTGCCCTCCCACCGACACTCCAGCAGGCACGGCGCACCGCCAGCAAAGTGGTGCCCAAACTCAGAGAGGGAGGAGTTCGAGTCAGAAGCAACGCCGCGCGCGCGAGGCTGCTCGGCTCGCACCTCGCCCACCTCGGGATCCTGCT
>Ga0208747_1000596_pt1 | contig 11002 bp, 12 predicted proteins | sample Knorr_S7_td_AAIW_FD_185597 | JGI IMG/M metagenome (GOLD analysis project Ga0208747, IMG submission 185597) | Marine microbial communities from Southern Atlantic Ocean transect - Knorr_S7_td_AAIW_ad_750m_LV_A (SPAdes) (version 2) | ecosystem: Environmental > Aquatic > Marine > Oceanic | place...
AATTATCTATCAGGTATGGTGAGAATAGAAAAAAACATGCACCAATCATCGCTATTTCCTGCCTAAAAAATTTCTTAGCAAGAAAATACATTGGGATTACAGCTAATAATGAAAAAATAATTGAACACATTCTTTGCAGTGTCATATAATCGAGATAGTTTTCGGATCTGAATGTTTGGAATATGACCGAAAGAAACAACGGCCATCCACTATTCGCTTTATCATAATCAACTGGTAAGTTTCCTAAAATAGATATATCCGTTCCAAGAAGGAAATATCTAAACGCATCTAATGTTAACGGAATGTTATCAGGTAAATAATTAATACGAATTATAAAACCAACTATTATAATAATAATTAAAAAAAATAACGACCTAGATAAATCTGAATTATATTTCCTATTTTTTATTAACATTTTGACATTAATCTTTTCTTTCTCTAACTACTGAAACAAGTGAAAAAAGCAGTATTGCAGTAATCAATAAAACTATTCCAATTAAAACCGTTGTTGCACTAATTATAGTTAAATTTGTGCTTAGTCTACCTACTTCTACATAGTATTGTATTGCTAAATATGAAAAAATACCTCCTATGAATAAAAAGATAACAGAAGGAATCCCATAAAATGTTAATGGACGTTGTAATGATGTATATTTTATTGTACTAATAATTACAGATGAGCCATGTGTTATTGGATTATGTGTAGACGTATCACCATCATAAAAAATTTTTATTGGCACCTCTGAAATTCTAAATTTTTTAGCGCTTGCTTTAATTAAAATTTCAGTTGATATTCCCATGCCTAACTCTGATGGATTTAATTCATTCAACACTTTTTTTGAATAAGCTCTAAAACCGCTTTGCGCATCAGTTAATTGTTTTTTTATTGTTGCATTTGTTATCTTTGTTATTACTTTTATCCCAACTTTCCTATAATTTGGAACTTCTTTCTCATTCTCATCTAAAAATCTTGAACCAATCACTATGTCTGATTCTCCATTACTGATTGGCTTGATTACTTTGTCAACATCCTCTACTCTATGTTGACCATCAGCATCAAATGTTACTAGTATATCACAATCCGAATTTTTTGCCTTTAAAAAAATACTTCTAATGGCTGCTCCATATCCCAAATTTCTCTCATGATTGATTACTATGGCTCCCAATTCTTCGGCAATTTTTGAAGTCAAATCTGAAGAACCATCATTACACACAATTATCTTATCAGTAATCTTCTTTAATCGAGTGATTATTGCTGCAATGTTCTTTTCCTCATTATATGCTGGAATACCTACTATAATGTTCAAATTTTTCTCCTTTTTAGTTATTTTAGGATTTTTGCCTATAAAACATGCTACTCAAAGTTTTTCTATTAATTCTAAATTTATGGGAACACCCATTCATCGTTTTCAATAGAAAATATAATTAGACTATCCGTTCAGGCTTTTTTGTGATAGTTGACGAAATCAAATCAGTTTTAGAAAAAGATGGCTATGATACAAATCCTGAAATTATATCACGGATTCAAGCAATGTTGAATTCAATACGTGATGATAATCAATTATACAAACTTGATTACATTATAGAGTGGTTCAACAAAAAAAGAGAAGAGTCCGATATGACTGTCGAAGAAATCAGTGTTAATGATTTAGACCAGTGGAATGTTGATGAAGCATCGGGAAATATATCTCATGATTCTAAAGGATTTTTTGAAGTAATTGGAATCAAGGTTTCAAACACATTTGATCGTGAAGTTGGAAAAAAAGGATGGACACAACCAATCATTGCCAAAAACCCTGGTGGGATTTTAGGTATACTAATGAAAAAAATTAATAGTGTTCCACATTATCTGGTCCAAGCTAAAGCTGAACCAGGAAATATTGGAAAATTACAATTATCACCCACTCTTCAAGCAACCACAAGCAATATGTTAAAAGCACATGGTGGAACACGCCCATTATTTTCAGAATACTTTGATGAACCAAAAAATGTAAAGATCATTTATGCAAAATGGCAATCAGAAGACGGTGGAAGATTCCACTTAAAATCAAATTATAATATGATTGTAGAAGTAGATGAAAATGAAGAATTAGATATTCCAGATTCATTCATTTGGGTAACGCTATTTCAAATAAAACAATTATTAAAAATTGAAAATTTTGTTGGACCTCATATTAGAGGTATTATTTCATATTTGTAGATAAAATTGGATTCACTTAGATTTGGTATTATTGGGTGCTCAAGAATTGCTAAACGATCAGTAATCCCAGCTATATTAAAATCAGAATTTGCAGAACTTCAAATGATAGGAAGCAGATCAGTTGACAGGGCTAAAGAATTTTCTAGTGAGTTTAATTGTAAAAACTATGGTACTTACGAAGATGTAATTTCAGATGAATCAGTTGATGCAGTGTACATATCAACTCCGATTGGAACACATGAAGAATGGGCTATCAAAGCTGCAAATGCCGGTAAGCATATTCATTGCGAAAAATCTTCTACAACATCATTTGAATCGGCTAAAAAAATGATTGAAAACTCCAAGCAAAATAATGTAAGAATAATGGAAGGTTTTATGTTTAGGTTTCATCCTCAACATCAAAAAGTCAAAGATCTAATCAACAACAATAAGATTGGAGATTTAGTTTCATTTAATGGCACTTTTGGGTTTCCTGCATTTCCTGAGGGTGATATTAGATATAATAAAAAATTAGGTGGTGGGTTTCTAAATGATTCTGGGTGCTATCCAATTTGTGCTAGTCGAATGATCTTTGAAGAAGAACCTATCGGTGTATCATGTAACTTATCAATAGATGCAAAAACTGGCGTAGATGTTAGAGGAACATCATACATGATATTTGATAAAGAAAAGACCGCATCAATTACGTACGGTAATGGAAATTATTATCAGTCAAAATACAATGTATGGGGTTCAGGAGGAATTATTTCATTAGAAAGAGCTTATTCTGTCCCCCCAGATTTCAAAACAAGTGTGAATATACAGTCTAATACTGAAAATACATGGGATGGTACAAAGAATGAAAATTATGAAATAAATCCAACAGATCACTTCCTTGAAATGATTAATGTATTTTGCTTAGAAATTAGTGGCAAAAAAAAATCTTCGTTTAGTTTTGAACAAGAATTAGAAAATCAAGCCAAAGTAATGGAATTACATAGGATTTCATCAAGGGAAAATAGATTTGTTAGTCTTGATGAGATAAAATAATTATTGTTGAAATAACTTGATAGTATTAATTACGTTGTCTTGATGCTTTTTTGATATATTAGGAAATAAAGGGAGCGACAAAATCTCATTGTAAGTTTTTGAGGTATTCTTAACATTAGATGAGTTAGCAAATTTACGAAATGCACTGTATTTGTGTACAGGCATCCAATAAACAGTAGTTCTGATACCAGCTTGTTTCAATTTTTTAAATAACTGATTTCTAGACAATTTGAATGGTTTTGTTACTCTTATTGTGTACAAATGATATGAATGAGTTTTGTCATTAACCATATCCGGTAAAACTATTCCATGAATATTTTGTAATTTAGAATGATAATATGATGCGGCATTTCTACGTAATCCATTTATTTTTTTTATTCTTTTAAGCTGTGATATTCCTAGCGAAGCTCGAATCTCATCTAACCTGTAATTGTATCCAGGTTCAATGATATCAAAAATCCAAGGATATCCACTGGAATAACGACTTTTGAGAGATTTTGACATGCCATGGCTTCGTAACCGTCTGACTTTCTCTGCGATTTTTTTTGAGTTGGTTATCACCATACCACCTTCTGCAGTTGTAATATTCTTTGTTGGGTAAAATGAAAAACAGCCTGTATGCCCAATTGTTCCGACATGTCTTGAATTATGAAAAGTTCCAATTGCATGAGCACAATCCTCAATTATTTTTAAATTATAATCTCGTGCAACATCTAAAACTTCTTCAATATTACATACTTGACCGTAAATATGAACCGGGATGATAGCTTTAGTCTTTTTTGTAATATTTTTTTTAAGATTAGAAATTGATAAAAAGAAATTATTCTTGTTTATATCTACAATTACCGGTCTAGCATTACAAGCTAAAATTGCGTTTGCGTCAGCCACAAAAGTTAGATCAGGAATAATCACCTCATCCTTTTCTTTTATTCCTAACGCCTTTAATGATAAATGTAATGCCGCGGTACCATTTGAAACAGCAACCGCATATTTTGACTTTGTATATTTAGAAAAATCTCTTTCAAATCTTTCTAATTGTGGACCTAGTGTAAGCATATTCTGTCCAAGCGCTTTATCTACAATTTTTTTATCATCTTTCGAAATCCATGGTTCATATGCAGGATATTTGATTGCTGAATCCCCGAAAAAATCTTTCTTCATTTTCTAACACCATGTCACCGTTATTTATTTTGATTATTTTTTAATATTTTTTCATATAATTTTAGAGAATTTTTAGCCATTGAAACGCAATTACATTCTTCATGAACAAAATTATAACCAGTTAATCCTAATTTTTCTCTTAACTCTGAATTATTTAATAACTTAGCAATTGCATTAGCTAATTGAACTGGATTTTCAGGTTCTACTAAGAGCCCATTTTTGTTGTCATGTACAGTATATGGAATTCCATGCGAGTTTGTAGATATTACAGGTTTTTTAAAGGCAAAAGCTTCTAGTGGAACTAAAGGAGATAATTCCCATTGTGATGGAAGTATCAAAAATTCACTTTCTCCATACGCAGATATTACATCATCTCTTGGTGGATTTTTTATTACTATAATATTTTCTGATAAATTTAATTTATTGATTAGTTCCTCCATTTCATTTTGATAGCCAAAATCAACACCCATAATTACAAGACGAATATCACTAAACTTGAGTTCATTTTTAATTATATTGAAAGCTTTAATCAAAGTTTCAATACCTTTGCTTTTTGAAAATCTTCCGACAAAGAGAATGAAATTAGAATCAATTTGATACTCTTTTTTAAAATTTTTTTTGCTTACCAACGATTTCAGATTCACACCATTACGTATGATTTCTATTTTAGATTGTTTGTAAATATTTGAAAAAATTTCTTTTTCATATTCATTAGCAGCACATACGACAGAAGAATGTTTTATTATTTGTTTAATGTAAAAATCCTGAATTTTATACACAAAATTAAAAAATAATCCAGATTCCTTTAAGAATGGATGAGTGGTTAATCCTCCCTGATCAGTTACGACTAGTGGCACATTAGTTTTTTTAGAAACAAACCATGCTGCAATGGATTGAAAGCTTCTTAGACCAATAGTGTGGATAATGTCGGGTTTCTCTTTTAGTATCTGTTTGTATATTGAAGGATTGAAGAAAAATAATTTTACTGAAAACCACGTATGTGTCCTATTAATTTTGAAATTTTGAAATTTCTCAGTTCTGGGTAACGCTTTATTGAATTTATTCGGACCATTAGAAAAATCAAGATCTGTTGTATATACGGTAACATCATGACCTAATTCAGAGATTTCACGAGCAAGATCTACCGCCAAAAACACAATTCCTCCAAATTGAGTCGCTGGTAATGATGCTGGACACACTATTGCAATCTTCATAAATTTTGAGTCTTTATCTTCTTTTTAGAGTATACTACTAAATTTATTTGGTTTATTTTGAAAAAAATTCTCGAATGATGTGAACTGGAATTTTTCTAATAAATTTTCCATTTTACCATAAGCTTTACCAATGTTATGAAATGTGATAAAATTATCTTTGTAAGGTAATTTGATTTTAGGCATAAATTCAGGGGTTAATTCCCAAGAGTGTATATAGAAAGTAGCAGGAATATTTTGTTTTTCGTAATTTTTTATTGCATTTTTTATTATTTTTGTAGGCAAAAATCGTAAGTAAAATCCTCCACCAGCAGGAGTTTTTTTTCCTAAAAATTTTGTAACTAATATAGGAAATTCAATTAGTTTTCCATGCGAATCATTTTTTTCCAGAGATTGACTTGATATTCTATATGGTTTAGTATCAGCGTTTGGCATTCCATACAAATCAGTCTTTGCGGGAACTATACTGCTATCATATAGATAACCAGAATTTGCTAAAGCATCAATAACCCATGAACTATTTTGATTTAAAGAGAATGTAGGTGCACGGAAACCTTTTGATTTCTTGTTTGTTAATTTAGAAAATTTTTCAATTTCATTGGAAAAATTCTCTCTAAAATATGATGTGTCGATTCTATCATGATACATTGTATGAAATGCAATTTCATGTCCATTTTCTATTATCATATCAAAGATTTCTGGATTATTTTCTAGAACTTCTCCAACTACAAAGAATGTTGCTACAGTATTTTTTCCCCTAAGCATTTCAATAATTTTTTCTAAACCTTTAAACATTCTCGCTTCATGTTTTTCATCTTTGATATTTTTCTTAATTAATTGAGGATGGAACCAATCTTCAAAATCTATTCCTAAAATATTCAATTTTTTCTCAATGATTAATTTTTTTTATTACTCTACCGGGATTTCCAACAACTACACAATAATCTGGAATGTCATGTGTGACTACACTGCCTACAGAAATAATAGAGTTTTCTCCAACAGTTACTCCAGCAGTAACTATAGACCCAGGAAATAAAACCGCGCCAGATTTTATATCGACTTTTTCAACTTTTCTAGGAAATTCACCATTTTTTAAAAATAGATTGGCAGCAGGATTGTTATGTGCAAAAACCATAACATTAGATCCAAATGTTACGTTATTTCCAATGTTTACTAAATGCGGATAAACTAAATCTAATAATACATATGGAGAAAAATGACAATTCTTTCCAATTTTTACACCACGTGATCTTTGTATATTTGCTGTAAATCCTGAATGTGGGGAAGAATAAGCCATTGTATGTAATATCCAAGAACGCAGAAATTTCATCTTCATTCGTGTCTTTCCCATGAAACCATTAAAGCCATAATATTCCATGATTTCTTTCTCATTGATTTCCATAGGATTGTCCATTATGTGACAATAAAACAGTGTAACTTTAGAATCTAAACTTAACTGATAAAAACTACTTTAAGGTTAAAGCCAATCAATATTTTAGACAATCTATGTCTAATAGTGAAAAACTATCTTATTTTTTAAACAAAGCTAAAAAATTAGGCGATAATAATTTTAATAATAAAATTAGAGTAGCCATACTTAGCAGTTTTACTATTAATGGTTTAGAAGAATCTTTACGCGTTAAATTATATGAAAAAAAAATAGACTGCAAAACATATGTGAGTGGATATAATCAATTTAATCAAGAAATTCTTGATGTAAGCAGCAAATTATACAAATTTTCACCGGATCTTACTTTTCTGATACTTGATACACAAAGTACATTAGGAAATTTATTTCACGAACCATATTCTGTTTCATCATCAGAAAGAAAGAAAATATTTGATGAGAAGTTTGATGATTTAAAAAATCTTGTACGCTCTTTTACTAATCAAACTAAATCGAAATTAGTAGTGATGAATTTTAGTATTCCATCCTATTCCCCGTATGGAGTATTTGAAACAAAAGTTGTCGATGGTTTGCACAATTCCATAAAAAAACTCAATGAAAATCTGGCAAATGAGTTTTTGAAAAATGATTCTGTTTACATATTTGATTTTAATTCCTTTGTTAATCAATATGGCGAGAAAAATATCTTTGATGTCAAACAATTCTTATTCGGTGACATGAAAGTTTCTTTGGATTATATTCCAAATTTAGCTGATGAATTTACTGGTTATATTTTCGCTGTATTGGGATTAACTAAAAGATGTATCGTTCTTGATCTTGATAACACGTTATGGGGTGGAATTGTTGGAGAAGATGGTTACGATGGAATTAAACTTGGTGCTGGTGCACAAGGTAATTCGTTTATAGAGTTTCAAAAATATCTGCTTTCTTTACACCAAAGAGGTATTCTACTTGCAATAAACAGCAAAAATAATCCGGATGATGCATTAGATGTTATAACAAATCATCCAGATATGATTCTTCGAAAAGAACATTTTGCATGTATGAAAATTAATTGGAATGACAAAGTATCAAATATGATAGACATAGCCAAAGAGCTGAATTTTGGATTAGACTATTTGGTATATTTTGACGATGATCCTGTTAATAGAGATTTTATGAAATCTAGTCTTCCAGATGTTTTAACGGTCGAACTTCCTAATGATCCATCTCAATACGCAATAATTCTCAAAAATATGAAAGAATTCAATGTACTAAAAATTACTGATGAAGATGCAAAACGTGGTCAGATGTATGTGCAACAAAAAAATCGACAAGAATTTGAACGAAGTGTGACTAATTTGGATGAATTTCTCAAACAGCTCAAACTAAAAGTAAAAATCAAAGAGGCCGATAAATTTTCAATCCCTAGAATTTCACAACTAACATTAAAAACAAACCAATTCAATCTTACGACGAAAAGGTATCAGGAAGAAGACATAAAAAATTTCGTAGAGGATAAAAATATTGAGACAGGATATGCCCAAGTAGAAGATAAATTTGGAGATAATGGAATAACCAGCGTCTTCATTCTAAATAAAAGAAATCCAAAAGAATGGTATCTTGATACTTTTCTATTAAGTTGCAGGATTATGGGGCGCGAGATAGAAAAATGTATTATGTCGCATATAATTTCCAAAGCAAAAAAAGACGGTGTTACAATAATTAAAGCAAACTATCTTCCAACCAAAAAAAATAAACCAATTGAAGATTTCCTCCCTGATTGTGGTTTTCAAAAAAATGAAGATGGCTGGATTATTAATGTAAACAACAAATTCAAATCACCAGATTTTATTGAAGTGGTAGATGAATAATGTCTAAACGACTTTACAGTATAATTTCAAAGGTAATGGATATACCAATATCTGAAATCAACGACGAATCCAGTCCAGAATCAATTGAGAGTTGGGACTCGTTTAACTCTTATGTTCTGTTAGATGAATTAGAAACTGAATTTAAAACAGAATTTTCCATTGATGAGGTTGTTGAAACTAAAAATGTTGCCGACATAAAAAAATATTTAAAAAAACATGGAATTGAATTAAATGACTGATTTTGAAATTCATACTTTCGATGAAATTCCCATAGGATATACTAAGAATTTTTCTGTAAAAATTGATGAAGAAATGTTAGACAATTTTGCAAATATTTCTGGCGATTTTAATCCTCTTCATATGGATGAACAATACGCTAAAACGACTCAATTCAAAGGACGTGTGTGTCATGGAATGTTATTGACATCGTTCTTTTCAAGATTGATTGGAATGTACATACCAGGTAAATTTTCTTTATATTTTTCACAATCTCTGAATTTTAGAGCTCCATGTTTCATAGGAGATGATGTAACAATTACAGGAACAGTGACAGAAAAACATAATTCAACAAAAATGCTTACTTTGAAAACTGTAATTTCTAACCAAAATGAGAATTGCCTTGTAGATGGAATTGCAAAAGTTATTGTTCGAGATTGATGATCAAATGGTATTGAAATGACTGATGGGATTGGTGTCGATATAGTAGAAATATGTAGATTTAAAAAAATAAAATATAATTTAAAACCTAGTTTCTATAAAAAACTTTTTAAACAAAATGAAATCGATTATTGTCTGAAATTTAAAAATTCCTATGAACATTTTGCAGGGAAATTTGCTTTGAAAGAATCAGTAAAAAAATCAATAAATGAAGATATTCCATTTTCTGATATAGAAATTACCTATTCAGGCTCAAAACCACAAGTAGTAATTTTCGGTAATCATAAAAACAAATACAAATTTTTAGCATCATTGACCCATGATGCGGGAGTTGCTATAGGCGTAGTAATTTCTAAAAAATTATCATGATTTTAAGATATTTCCTTTCGCCCCAATGCTTAACTTTGAAATCAGTTTATTAAAAATTACACTCGACCAATTCCGTGAAACATATTTAGAAATAAAAACTGAATTAGGAAAAGTTTCTATCAATTTAGTATCTTCAATTAGTTTTTTATTTTCTAATTCTATGTATCTTTTTTTTATTTTATTCTTGTTTTGTGAAATATCTAAATCAGCTTTAATTTTTGCAAGCAAAAAACCTTTAGCGAAATATGTGAGCCAAATTATAATTTCGGAAAGGAACAATTGTGATCTCATTTTTGAATACGTGGTTTCCGAGTAATGTGTTAAAATACAATATTTTCTATTTCGTTCTAACCAATAAAATTTCTTTGAACTCCATTTAAGATTATAGCTTTTAACATGAAAAATTTTTGCTTCTGGAACATAATAGGATTTTATACCCATTTGTGCTGCTCTCCAGCAGAAATCTAAATCATCATGATATAAGAAAATGAATGGATCAAATAATCCAACTTTCTTAAAAACTTCAGCAGATGTAAAAAAACAAGTTCCCGCAGCGTATCCAATTTGTTCAATAGAATCATGCTCATTGGAATCAATAATTCCTAAGTCTCGTGAAAACCCAAAACCAAATAAGTGAATCATATTTCCTGTGCTTTGTAGTATGTTTTTCTCCTTCAATGAAAGAATTTTTGGTTGAAAAATTCCTTCACCTTGTTTTTCATATGCAATTATAAGTTCGTGCAACCATGATGGTGACACTTCAGTGTCTGGATTCATTATAACTATAAATTTTCCAGTCGCATGCCTTATTCCTACATTATTTCCTTCACAGTATCCCAAGTTTTCTTTATTTTCAATTAATTTAACTTCTGGAAATTTTGATTTACATTTTTTATGACTTTGATCATTTGATAGATTGTCTACTATAATGATTTCAAAATTACCATAATTTGATTTTTTAATAGAATTTACACAATCTAGTAACAATTGGCCAGCATTATAATTTAGAATTATGATACTAACAAGTGGCTGAGAATTATTTTCCATAATTATTGAATAAACTGAAAATTATTCTGTATTTAATATTACGAATGAATTTGTAACACTAAAGTGA
>Ga0208747_1000597_pt1 | contig 10999 bp, 11 predicted proteins | sample Knorr_S7_td_AAIW_FD_185597 | JGI IMG/M metagenome (GOLD analysis project Ga0208747, IMG submission 185597) | Marine microbial communities from Southern Atlantic Ocean transect - Knorr_S7_td_AAIW_ad_750m_LV_A (SPAdes) (version 2) | ecosystem: Environmental > Aquatic > Marine > Oceanic | place...
GAGACAAATAATGAAATTTGGACTGTTCATGATGCCATTGCATCCCCCCAGGCGGTCTTACGCAGACTCCTACGACCGTGACATCGAGTTGATTGTACAGGCGGACCAGCTTGGGTACACCGAGGCATGGATCGGTGAGCACATCACCGAGACTTGGGAAAACGCCCCTGTGCCCGAGTTGCTCATGGCCAAGGCATTGGCCCTGACAGAGAACATTGTCATGGCCACGGGCGTGACCATGCTGCCGTTGCATCATCCGGTCGACACTGCCCACCGAATCGCAATGTTGGATCATATGGCACGTGGCCGCATATACTGGGGAATTGGGTTCCGGTCGCTGCCCACAGATTTGCAACTTTATGGAATCGACTACGACACTATGGACGACGTTCGGGAACAAGGGCGGGAAGCTCTGGAAGTGATCCTGGGGTTGTGGGCCGCCGAGGACGGACATTTCGGGTTCGAGGGCAAATACTATCAGGTACACGCCCCGGAACAATCGGTGGAGCTGGGGCGCAGGCTCTATTTCAAGCCCTTTCAACAGCCGCATCCACCCATCGGCGTAGCCGCCTCAACCCCAAACACCGAGAGCATCAGGATGGCGGGAGAACGTGGCTGGATTCCCATGAGCAATCTACCTGACCGGTTTATACCGGACCTCTGGCGGATAGTGGAAGAGGGCGCCGCCAGCACCGGCAAGCCCGCTGACAGGAGCGAACTAAGGTTAGGCAGGGAGATTTACGTCGGTGAGACTCCAGAATCCGCACGGGAAGAGGCCCGGATCGTATTGGGTCAGCCCTTTGATGAGCACCAGTGGAAAAACCGCAAAGCCGGCGGCATCTTGGGATATCTAAAAGACGACCCTTCGATGGCCGATGAGGATGTGGACGTGGACTACATGATTGAAAACGTCTGGATCGTCGGCGATCCCTCGGAATGTGCCGAGAAGATTCACCAGACTTACGAGGAGACCGGTGGCTTCGGCACCCTGCTCAACACCACTCAAGACCCTGACGACCATACGCTGGTGCAACGGTCTCAGCGGTTGCTGATGGAACAAGTCGGGCCTAAGGTAGAAGGCCTAAAATAGGGGTGTTCCAGTCTGGTCAAAGACGGACCGCCGAAGTTTTTGAGACCTGAACTAATCTCGACTGGAACCTCGTGGTCGAAAAACTCGCAGCAATCATCGGAATGGCCTCGTTTTACGTAGACGACGCTGCGTCTGCGCTAGGGGTGTTCCGCGGACCCGTGGATCATTTCCTGCACTGCTCCACTATATTGATCTGCGGTCCACTGTCCAGCGGAATCAGCCTCCATGAAACAGGTAGACGGATACAGGGATTTTGGAGGAAATTTTCGTGGCTATAGAGCAGATACCACCAGACCCAAAAGCCTTACTATTGCCCGCCGTCATGGATCTCCTTTGGCAAAACCGTATTTATATCTTGGTCTAGGTTAGCGATGGAAACAGACTCTTTCTTGCCGACACCCCCATCCAACAGAATTCAACTTGCCACAGACCTCCAGATTTGCCGCACCCTTAACGGCATGTGGCAAGTGTCGGGTGCCCACGGCCATATCGATCCCGAGAAGGCTGTTGAGAGCATGTTCTCCTATCTAGACGCAGGGTTCACCACCTGGGACCTAGCCGATCACTATGGCCCCGCCGAAGACTTCATCGGCGAATTCCGGCGCCGGCTTGCAGATCGCCGGGGGTCTGATGCAACGGCGGGCATCCAAGCCTTCACCAAGTGGGTCCCGAACCCCGGACCCATGGACCGAAGCTGGGTGGAGGAGAACATCGACAGGTCGCTCAAAAGGATGGATGTGGAGTCCTTAGACCTCCTCCAGTTCCACTGGTGGGACTACGGTGATGAGCGTTACCTGAAAGCCATGGGCCATCTGGGTGAACTGCTGGATGAAGGCAAGATCAGGCACCTAGGTCTGACCAACTTCGATACACAGCACATTCAGAAGATCGTCGATGAGGGCTACCAAGTAGTTTCCAACCAGGTGCAGTACTCCTTAATCGACCGCAGGCCGGAGATAAAGATGGCTCAGTACTGCCAGAACCAAGGCATCCACCTTCTGGCATACGGCACGCTGGCCGGGGGATTGCTGTCAGACAGGTATCTGGGCCAGCCTGAGCCGGGCCGCGCGACTTTGACTACTGCCAGCTTGAGCAAGTACAAGCAAATGGTGGACGCCTGGGGCGGCTGGGACCTGCTCCAAGAGCTACTCCTTGGTCTGAAGTGCATCGCCGACCGGCACCAGGTCAGCATTGCCAACGTGGCCATGCGCTACATCATGGATCGCCCTCTCGTTGCCGGGGTGATCGTTGGGGTCAGGCTGGGAGTGGCCGAACACCTGGAAGAAAACGCCCAGGTGTTCAGTTTTGAACTTGATCCGGAGGACCTGGACGAAATCGAGTCGGTGTTGAGCCGGTCGCGGAATTTGTACCAGGCGATCGGTGACTGCGGCGACGAGTACCGTCGGTGAAGCATTGATGATGTGGTTGAGTCGTTTAATGCGATTGAATCTGGAGCGAGAAGTTAGGATGCAGGGAGTTGGGCTGGACCGGCGCATAGAATCGTTATGGGAACCGGTCCTCTCTGTCGGGCTGAGAAATTACCAGTTATTCACACATCATTAAGGAAAGTGAGATGGCCGTTGACGATTTAGTGGAAGAGATTACCAAGAAGTTGGGAGAGGAAACTTGTTTGAGCGACTGGCTGAACGTGGATCAAAGCATGATCCAGGGGTTTGCTGACGTAACAAAAGACCACCAGTGGATTCATGTCGACGTCGATCGAGCGACAAAAGAATCTCCATTTGGAAGCACTGTAGCCCACGGTTTTTTGACATTGTCTTTGATACCACACCTCGGTGGAATGGTTGACGCTATGGAACCAGCCTACCCAGGTTTAAAACTCGCAGTAAATTATGGCCTGAACCGGGTCCGTTTCCCAAATCCCGTGACCTCGGGCTCCAATGTTAGGACCCGTACCAAGTTAGTGGGCGTCGACAAGATCAACGACGAGTGCTTTCAGGTTGTAGGGGAAGTAACCATAGAAATCGAAGGACAAGAAAAACCGGCGTGCGTCGCAGAGATGGTGTCTAGGTATTATTTCTAGACAATTACGTTCCCAGGGCATCAAAGCGTCGATGTAATTCGACTCCTGAGGCTTCAGAAATAGGGTCGTCTGGCATGAACAATGTTCTCCTTTTATTACCATCAGATGAGAAAGGGACGTAGGCATCAAACGCTGATCTGTCTCCGGTCAGGCATTGGTGGCCCTCCCGGGTGACCACTCGAAATCTAGGTCAATGCGGTACTCCCGATGGGGCATAATAGCCTCACTACATAGATCGTGCTCCTTCCGGAATCGTAGGTACAGTTCCCGGTATCGAAGGGGTAGGTTTTGGAAATCCTCCTCGATGCTCATGGTGCCTGACCAAGGCAAAGGATTTGAGAGTAATATTAGTATGGAAATTATTAAGTCGTGTTGTAAATTAAGGGTACGGCTTCGTAAGTGGCGTTGGCACAAGTTCCGAGTTCAGATAATAGCGACGACACGATAGCTAATTGACTTTCTCCCATGTGGCCGAAGCGCAAGGTGCAGTTGGTGAGGGCAATCAAGGTTCAGCAATCACCCAATGGAATCCACACGTGGGTCTAAATTGGACTAGACCAGGGTTCTGTCTTAACATTTAACGAATAATCAGGAGGGGAGATGCCCAAGATAATCCCGGTTCCCGATGAGTTGAGCAAGCCTTTTTGGGACGCCGTCAACGAGAAACGGTTGTTGTTGCAAAATTGTACCGTTTGCGACAGGCTCCAATACCCACCGCGACAGGCATGCTTGTCCTGCGGTTCTGCGGAGAAGCTGGAATGGAAGGATGTGGAAGGGAGAGGTCACGTATCTACCTATATCGTGATAGAGGATGGCCGGCTGAACCGGCGTATGCCTGATCAGCCCTATAACTTGGCTCTAATAACCCTGGACCAAGACCCGAGCATTAATTTCTACTCCAACCTTCCGGGAGTTCCACCTTACGAAGTCCCCGTGGGGGCTGCTGTCCAAGTGATTTTTGAAGAGGTTGGGCCGGACCAACTGATCCACGAATGGCAGGTGGTGGGTTAACCAGCCGGACCATTCCAAAGACTCTTGTAATGAGAAAAGGTGAGTGATGGCTACGCAAACTCCATATGAGTGGCGAAGAGATACAGACGGGATGGGGGTCTGGGAGCACCGGGGCTTGGTAGCGGTGGCTGGATTCGGTCATTCCCCCGTTGACCGGCGTTGGGACGAGACGTCCATGGATAAAACCCTGGGCGCATACTCTATGCTCGCCTGTGATATGGCCATGAAGGACGCGGGAGTTACCCCAGACCAGATCGATGGGGTCATCTGCTGCGAGAGTCATATCGCCGGCAACAGCGGAGGCACCTCTTCCACCTGGGCACCGCGGCCCTACTTCGACGCTCCCTACGATTCCGAATGGGGTCTTACCCTGATAAACGCCGAATGGCTTGTCAAACAGATGGAGATGCCTAACGTAAAATACGCCCCGTCCAACGTACCCACCATCGGTGAAATGATGGGTCTTGCGGCCCAGTCCGTAGGCGATGGGCTTTGCACCACCTGTTTGGTGATATACCCAACAGGGAACCTAGAAGGCAGGTATCGCCGCGGTGGCGAGAACGCGGAGGACTATGCAAAAGAGGCCCGGCAATGGACGGTCCCCTGGGGGAACCACGGAGGCAACGACTTCATCAACATCTTCCCTCACAATCAGTATTGCCTAAAATACGGTGGGACCCACGACGACCTGGCCCCTTTTGTGATCAACCAACACCGAAACGGACTTTTGACCCCATGGGGCTACAATGCCTCCAGTGGGATGGTTCAACTTACCGACGAGGATTACGTGAATTCCAGGTATATTCTGAATCCGCTCCGAATATTTGATTGTGATAGGCCGGTCAACGCCTCGGCTGCCTACCTGGTCACCACTGCCGAGCGCGCTCGGGATATGCGGCAACCACCAGTGTACGTACTCAACCATTCCCAGCATAATTTCACACAGCGCACCACCCAACCGGATTTAGACGAGATAGAAGACTGGACGGACCGCGCCGCCCGGAGAATGTATGAAGGCGCCGGACTAGGTCCTGCAGATGTTGATATTTTTAACCCTTATGACGGTTACTCCGTAATGTCCCAGTTTTTTCTGGAGGCCTTCCAGTGGCACGGTGTAAAGAGAGGAGACGCTTTCGCCTTTTACGCGGACGACATTAGAGTGGAGGGTCCGCATCCTTTCAGCTCCAGCGGTGGCAATCTGGGGAACGGCCGTACCCGCACCGCCATGTATACCGACAGTATCGAACAGCTTCGCGGATCGGCCGGCCCACGGCAGGTCACGGTACGAGCCGAAACTGCGTTGGCGGCCTTCACCACGCCCAGTAGTGGCGGTTGGATGATGTTCGGCAAGCACCCCAGCTAAACAACTTCATCAACTATCCCTTTTCTAATCGGAAGTGGGATTTCCTTTTCGGGCCGTTGATCACGGGCCGGAGACAAGCTCACAGTCGGATTCGCCCATTTGAGAGCCAATATGCCGCAAAATCGGATCCTAGAGGGTGTTCGCGTCCTCACCTTGGAACAGGTTCACGCGCTGCCTTGGGGAACCTCTTTCCTGGCTGACCTGGGTGCTCAGGTCATTCGCGTGGAAAGCTTGGCCCATCTCCAAGACCGCAAGGCAGGGCCGTTCCCAGACGGGAAGCCCTCTCAGGAATGGTGGAACGAAGGGGGCAATCTGGCCTACTTTGGCACTCGCAACAAGCAGAGCCTCGGTCTGGACGTGGCCGCTCCCCAGGGCAAGGAGGCTTTCCTCAAGCTAGCTCAAAATTGCGACATCGTTACCGATAACTTCCGGCCTGGCACCATGGAGCGGTTCGGCTTTGATCATGAGAGCCTGGCCAAGCTAAATCCGAAGATCATCACCTTGAGCTCCACGGCCTATGGCTATACCGGACCGTGGCGAAGGGCCGGCTCTCGAGCCCGTACGGTGGATGCCTCCTGCGGCATGTCTTACCTCACCGGTTACGAAAATGGTCCGTCCCATCGGGCCAGCAATAACTACATGGATCATTCGGTGGGCAACAACGTGGCCTATGCCCTGTTGCTGGCGCTGTATCAACGCAACAAGACTGGTAAAGGAATGCGCATCGACCTCACCATGCAGGAAACAGGCGTGTCGGCCATCGGCCCCGCAATTCTGGAAACCCAGCGCGGAATTACTCGCTCCCGTCTGGGTTGTGGCCATATGTGGAAATCGCCCCACAACATCTTCCCCTGCCGCGGTTTCGACCGTTGGATAGCCATCGCAGTGTCGAGCGATGAAGAATGGCAGAGGCTAAGACAGGCTATGGATGAGCCGCTCTGGGCAGCCGATCCTCGCTTCGACACGGCTCAAGGCCGCTGGCGCCACCGCCACCACTTGGGCGATCTTTTGTCAGATTGGACCCAAACCAAAGACGATCAAGATTTAATGAACCACCTTCAAATTAATGGCGTTGCCGCAGGTGCGGTGTTAACCGCTGAGGACCTAGTGGCGAATCCTCATCTAAAGGATCGAGGTTACATAGAGGAGTTTGAAAACGTCAATGCACCTCATGCCGGCAAACGGAAATATGCCGGTCGTCCTTTCCGTATGCCGCAAATTCCCTTTACCATCCGTCATGTGGCGGCCCTCGGTGAGCACAATGTGGAAACGCTGCGGGATGTTGCCGGATTGTCCGATGAGGAGATCGCCACCATGGCCAACGAAGGGGTAATCTTCACCCAACCACTACCCACCGAAACTCCACCCTAGGGCGTAACTGCTCAAGGGCTCAAGGCTCAAGCAGGGCGATTATAACGGACGGCAAGCCAAATACGGTGGGAAGGCGATTCTCCATAGAATTTTAAGGTTTTGACGGAAATGAATATCTTATCGGATATAAAGGTATTAGAAGTGGCCAACAACCTGTCAGGGGCTTTCTGCGCGAAGTTGCTGGCCGACCAGGGTGCTGATACCGTCAAAGTGGAACCGCCCGGCTGGGGCGATACAGCGCGCCGGGAACCGCCTTTCATAAATGGCGTCCCCGACCTTGAGGGCTCCACTATTTTCTTGGCTTTCAACACAAACAAGAGGGGGATTACTTTAGACATCGAACAAGCCCTTGGCCGTGAGTTGCTGCTGCGACTGGTGGCAGATGCGGACGTCCTAATTGAAAGCTATCCACCGGGACATCTGGAAAGCCTGGGCTTGGGATACCAGGTCTTGAGAGAAACGAATCCCGGATTGGTCGTCTCCTCCGTTACATATTTCGGCCAGACTGGCCCTTACCGGGACTACCGGGGCGGAGACCTGGTGGTCCAAGCATTGGGAGGCTTCCTCCACGCAGTGACCGGTTCAGAGGATCGCCCTCCCATGGGGACAGCCCTGGAGCAGATGGAAATCACCGCCGCCCGGAACGGAGCCATCGCCATAATGGCTGCGCTCCTCCACCGCCAGCAATCCGGGGAGGGTCAGCACGTAGACCTGTCCACCATGGAAGCCGCCGTTAGCACCCCCTCTGGCTTGATCCATCCTTACAGTTTCACAGGCCGAAGCCCCAAACGCGGGGGAAGCGATGGAAATGTGATGGACGGGATGCACCTGTCCACCAAAGACGGCGAAGTGACATTGACCACCGCCGGCACCGGAGGGCGACCGATGGAGGCCTGGTCCGAGTTTCTCGAGGAACCGAAGTTGCTGGATCCAAAATTCGCTACCCGGCAGAGCCGCATGGAGAATTCGGAAGAACTCCACAGCCTGGTGGCCCCGACGCTGACCCGGTGGAATAACCTGGACCTGATGCGGGAAACCATGGCCCGGGGATTGGTCATAGGGTTGGTCCAGAATCCCCAGCAAGTGGTGAGCTCACCCCATCTAGCCGAGCGAAGCTATTTCGTGGAGATGGACCATCCGGAAGCGGGAAGCCTAAAATACCCGGGTCCAGGTTTCCTGATGGACGGGGTGAACCCCATGGAGGGCAGCAAGGCGGCCCCGGCACTAGGCGAGCACAACTCAGAGATAATCGGCGGCGAGTTGGGTCTTTCGGTTGAAGAGTTGGGTCTACTTCGCGCCTCCCAAGTCATCTAGCAATTTTATGCTTTGACGATCGTTACTCTTTAGCGCCAAGATCATTGCAACTAGACCCAGAGGGCATGTTTTTTACTACGTCAGTACGGTAATCGGGGTTCTTCCTACAACGATCTGCCCAGACTTCGTCTGTGCCCTTAAATCCAGGATGCTCGTACGTGGCTAAAGCTGATGATACTGCCGTCCCAATCGTAGGAACAGATGTATCAAGACCCGGACAGGGCTCTCCGATACACTCGTAACTGCTTGGTCGGGAAGTTTCACTACAGCTGACTGGCAGTAAGACGGCTATGAAACATATGGTTAATGCTCTTGGTGCTTTCATGGCTCATTCCTCTGCGGAACCTGGCCCGGACGATCTCCCCGAAATCTTGGGGCCTGCTTTTGAGGCTCGGCTCGTGGAAGGCGTAGGCCTCGCTGACCATGACGGTGGTGTTGGGGACGCCGACGTATTTAAGGCTGGGCAGCTTGATGTTCCGTCTTAGCGCGTAGATAGCCGTACCTAAATCCCATTTCCTGTCTGACTTGAACCTAGTTCGGAGGTATTTCTATTTGGGCGCCCCGCCAGTTACAATCTTATACGTCTAGAGCCTCAGGATCATCGCAACCTCTTAATGCAATTACGCTTACCAAGAGTCCACTACGCGTGGATCATAATCGGCCTCTCGGTTTTGCTATACCTGGCCGGCGGTTCCATCACCCAGGCCTTCGGCGTTGTTATCCTGCCCCTGCAGGACGAGTACGGTTGGAGCCAGGGCTCCATCACCTTGGCCTACGGCATCTCCGCCATCATGAGCGCCGTGCTCTCTCCGGTGGTCGGTATAGCCACTGACCGTTACGGCGGACGTCCAGTGCTGTTCGTCGGGGTGGCCTGCTTCTTCATCGGGACGGCCATATCCGCACTGGCCACCGACGTCTGGCACATCTGGCTTGCATACGGGGTCTTTCTGGGCGTCACCCAAAGTTGCCTCAATGTGGCGTTAATCACCACTGTCACCTACTGGTTCCGGGAGAAGCTGGGCCTGGGCGTGGGACTGCTGCAGTGCGCCGGAGGTGTTGGCCCCGCGGGCACTACGCTACTTATTGGAATACTTCTGGCCCACTACGACTGGCGGGTCGCCTTCTGGAGTTTGGGCATCGGTTGCGGAACGGCCATGACCATGATCGTGTTTTTCTTCCGCAGCAAACCGTCGGACATGGACCTTGATCCCCTCGGTGGGGCTTGGTCGGGTGCGGTCGGTCAAGAATTCAGCCGCGATATACGCATTCTGCGGGACAAGGTCCGGGCGGCATCCATCCAGTCCACCAGCGCATTCTGGAAACTGGTGATGGTGCATTATCTGGGCTGTCTGTCCCACGCCATAGTTATCGTCTACATCGTCCCCATCGCCGTACTGGCCGGAGTTGGGGCCGTGGCGGCGGCGGGAGTCCTTAGCACTCTGGCCTTGGTCAGCGGCCTGACTCGGTTCCTGACACCCGTACTGGCCGACTCCCTGGGCGCTCGGGGCACGATGGCGGTGATGTACGTGTTGCAGGGTTTGCCGGTGCTGATGCTGTATTGGACCAACGATACCTGGAGCTTCTACGTCTTCGCGGTGATATTCGGCATCGGCTACGGTGGTGAGGGGTCGGCCTTCCCAATCATCAACCGCAGGTACTACGGCGAGGGGTCGTTGGGGCGATCGTTTGGCTGGCAGCTCTCTGGGGCCATGTTGGGCATGGCCACAGGCGGGTGGGTCGGCGGCGTGCTTTTCGGGTTCTTCGACGACTACCTGTTGACCATCGCGCTGTCGGTGGCCGCCAGCTTAACGGGGGCAGTGGTCATCATGTCCATGGACCGGACCGACCGGGTCTTGATCCTCGACTGGGAAGACCGTCTTCCCGAAGAAGCCCGGTCGGGGCCCCTGCGCAGTTCCGCGGCTAACTAGTTGTTAGGGCTAGATGTTCGGCCGTTGCTCGTACCAGCGGGCGCGCTGCTTTACACGAATCTAATCCTATACGGGGTCACCGTTTCACGATGGCGACAGCCTTAACTCGTCAAGCGGTCAAACTATCCGACCACGACTTTGTGTTCTAGGAGGATGCCGCCCTGTTTGTAGGCGATCGATATAGGGTCACGGAGCAGGGCGGCCTGGACCACCTCTAGAGGAGTTTCCTGTGGGGTACCCGGCAGCGTAATTCGGCGCACCACCGGCCTGCGGCCGACCACGCCTTCTGCGGCGTGAGACTGGGCCTCGTCTCGGCCGCCGGGTATAGGTGCCATGAACAGCTCGACGCTGATTCCGCCTGAGGTTTGAGGCAGCAATTGGCTTAAGGTTGCGACGGTTGATGCCGCCCAACCGCTGTGGGCCATAGGGAAAGGACCCGGCACCCATCCGTCTGAACTGTGACCTGCCAGCAATATCGAACCGCTGGAGCGGGTTAGGTTGGCAAATCTCACAGTGACCTTAGCTTCGCCTTCGTGAGCCATGGCTCCAGTGTCGTCGTACTCTTTGGTGTCCAGAAGATATTGGGCGTGTGCCGTGCCCGAAGGGATGGCAATGAGTTCGCCTGCCAATGAGTGAAGTGACTCGTAAGAAGATGCCGGGAGCAATTTGCCCGCACTCCACTGTACCTCGTCTTCGATCTTCATAGATCCTTTGTTGAGGGCTTGCCCAACTGGGCAAAAATTAGATGCCCGTTCAAGACGTACCCGCTCCTGTTCAGATATATTCCCATGAAGGATGACGGTTTCTTTGACCCCGAAGCCGAGGCCGTCGAATGGTCCAGCGGGCCCCACTTCAAAATCTACTGAGATGTCTTCTAG
>Ga0208747_1000599_pt1 | contig 10942 bp, 9 predicted proteins | sample Knorr_S7_td_AAIW_FD_185597 | JGI IMG/M metagenome (GOLD analysis project Ga0208747, IMG submission 185597) | Marine microbial communities from Southern Atlantic Ocean transect - Knorr_S7_td_AAIW_ad_750m_LV_A (SPAdes) (version 2) | ecosystem: Environmental > Aquatic > Marine > Oceanic | place...
TGTATCATACATACTGAATCTTCAGAAAAATTGGTAAGAATCCCTCAGTGATATTAAAAACTAAACAACCGGATAGAATCTCTTTATTTATTTCAAACGTAAATCCGCCAGTACTTGTTGTGCTTGCGCAGCCATCAAACGCGCATCGGAACTTACAACAACATAATCAAATCCCAACTCGATCATCCGGCGTGCAAACGCCGCAGTTAAAGTATAAATGCCTGCACGAATGCCTTGAGTATGGGCTGTTTTCAAAATGGTTTCAATGGCTTCCAGTAAAACAGGCTCCTCATAGTTCCCGGGAACATATCCCAGAGAAAGCCCCAAATCACTTGGGCCTACAAACACTGCATCCAGCCCTTCCACGGCCACAATGTCATCCAGATTGTCCAGAGCTTTTTGTGTTTCGATCATTGCAAACGTCAAAATAGTTTCATTTGCGTGTTGGGCATAGTCCTCTCCTGCGTAAAGAATGGAACGGCCCGGTCCAAAGCTCCTAGTTCCTTTCGGATCATAACGACAGTACGAGACGAATCGCTCTGCATCTTCACTTGTGTTGATCATAGGACAAATAACACCATAACTGCCGGAGTCCAAAACTTTCATAATGATCCCCGGTTCCAGCCAGGGGACCCGCACAAAAGGGGTCACTTCAGTAGTTGAAATTGCGGTGAGCATCGGAACGAGTTCTGAAGCATCCACCAAACCATGCTGCATGTCAATGGTTAACACATCCCACCCTTGATGGGCCATGATTTCCGCAGAATAGCCATTTGGTATAGAAAGCCATCCTCCTATAGCGGCTTGGCGGTTTTTCCATAATTCTTGAACCCGATTAACTTTCATTCCATCTCCTTTTTTTGTTGTTCCATTTGATTGCCCAATTCCACGACCAAAGAAAGTGAGAGACACATCAAAGCACTCAAAACCACTCCCCTGAATCCGAAAACTTCTATTTCCTCTACTTCCAGACACACATCCGAAAAAAGTCCTAAAGGGCTGAGAATGCTTTCACTGATCACGATCACTGGAATTCCACGTTCTTGAACATTTCCAGCCAATTTGAGGACTTCATTAGCATATGGAGAAAAACTAATAGCAAGTAAAACATCTCCCTTACGGATAGTTTTTCCCTGTTCGGCAAACATTCCTCCCACACTGTCCAAAAGCATATTAGGTACTCCAAGATGGCTTAAAGCATAAGTCAAATAAGTGCCAATCGGGAAAGATCGACGCTGTGCTGCAATATGTACCACATCTGATTCTATCATAATCGCGGCCGCTTTTTCTAAATCTTCATCTGTTACGGTTTTTCTAAGACTTTGCAGCGCTTGGATTCCACCTTGTATGAAATTTCCAATATTCGACTTATCCCCTTTCTTTAGTTGACTCATCTCCAGATTAAGATTCTGCACTCTTTTTTGATATTCGTTCATTCTGCTCACCAGACCCTGCTGAAATACTTTCTGCATTTCACTGAATCCGCTGAAGCCAAAACTTTTGGCAAACCGAATTAAACTTGAAGGAGGAACTTCCGAGTTTTCCGCGATGACAGCAATTGTTTCCATCCCCATTTCGTTGGGGTGGCTCATGGCATAGCGGGTGATTTGCTGAAGACGACGGCTCAGAATGCTGTAACGTTCAACCAGTTCATTTCTCAAGTGTTCATAATCCACTTTACCTCCTTTTATCTACGATTAATTAGACATGCTGAGTCTTAACTCTTGCGTGTATAAATCAAATATTTAATCTTCCGGATTAACCGGAATTGAAATGTACTAAAAATAATTAAAAAAAACTTGACAAATATTTTTTATGTAGTATATTTCATTTGTGAAACAAAATGAAATATAATTTTCATATTGTTTTTTCCATATTTTTGCGGGACCACATGGACTGATTAAAGAAGCCATGTTGAATTTATGGAAAATTTCTGACAATAAATTCTTTATCAATTAAAAACAAATAATCAAAGGAGATAGTATGAAGAAACTAATGAAAAATCTGCTGGGAGCCGTCGCACTTTCAGTGGGGTTAACTTTAGCAAGTGGAGCAGCACAAGGAATGGGACATGAGAAGTACATTTTGGTCAGCCATGCTCCAGATTCTGATTCATGGTGGAATACAATCAAGAATGGTCTCGCGCTTGCGGGTAAGCAGATGGGGGTCCAAGTGGAATACCGAAATCCTCCGACCGGTGACCTTGCTGATATGGCTAGGATCATTGAACAGGCCGCTGCTTCCGGCCCAAACGGCATTATCACAACGCTAGCAGATCCTAATATTCTTGCAGGACCAATCAGGGCTGCTGTAGATTCCGGTGTAGACGTAATAATTATGAACTCCGGAACCCCAGAAATGGCTCGTAAGGTTGGTGCGCTTATGTATGTAGGACAACCAGAATACGACGCAGGCTATGCAGCCGGTCTCCGCGCAAAATCAGATGGTGTGGGCTCATTTCTGTGTGTGAACCATTATGCAACGCAGCCGTCCTCGACAGAACGTTGCCAAGGTTTCGCCGATGGTCTAGGCATTAAATTGGGCAATCAAATGATTGATTCTGGGCAGGACCCTGGGGAAATAAAAAACCGCGTTATGGCCTATCTGTCAGCAAATCCAAAAACTGATGCTGTACTGACACTTGGTCCAACCTCTGCGGACCCGACACTACTGGCTCTGGAAGAGAACGGAATGGCTGGTGACATCTATTTTGGAACATTTGACCTTGGAGGAGATATCGTTAAAGGTATAAAGTCTGGTGTAATCAAGTGGGGCATCGACCAGCAACCTTTTCTGCAGGCCTACCTGCCTGTTGTGGTTATGGCCAATTACCACCGCTACGGTGTACTCCCAGGAAATAATATTAACTCCGGCCCAGGTTTCGTGACCGCCGACGGATTGGGCAAGATCGAGAAATTTGCGGGAGAATACCGCTAATACTCATTATTGAGGGCGCCTGATTGCGGCGCCCTTTTTATCTCTGCATTCCCTGTGAAATTCTTATAAAAGGGTGCTCACATGAGCGATTCAGCTCAGTTAAATCATACTACAGATGAACGTATCAAGAAATTTTCCAAACTGCGCAAGGCATTGATACGTCCAGAACTTGGAGGTATAGTCGGTACGGTAGCTGTCTTTACTTTCTTCCTGCTTTTCGCCTACGACAGCGGCATGTTTAACAGCCGGGGCGTTATGAACTGGTCGATTGTTTCTGCACAGTTTGTGATTATAGCAGTTGGTGCCGGCCTTTTAATGATCGCTGGGGAGTTCGATCTCTCAGTTGGGTCAATGATAGGCTTTGCTGGAATGATGATCGCAATTTTTTCAGTCACACTTGGGTGGCCTGTCTGGGTGGCGATCCTTGTAACCTTTGTAATGTGCCTAGGGGTAGGGGCGCTAAACGGTTTCATTGTTATACGTACTGGACTGCCGAGCTTCATCGTGACGCTAGCTTTTCTTTTCATCCTGCGCGGTCTAACCATCTTTCTACCGCAGGTAATCGTGCGTAAGACAATAATTGGAGGAGTAAAGGATGTGGCTGAGGGTGACTGGCTAGCTGTTCTATTCGACGGCAAGATTCTGACCGGGCTTTTTTCTTGGCTTGGAGAAGAAGGTCTTATTGCTACATTCGAGCGCGGCACGCGAGCAGGACAACCTATAGTCAGTGGAGTGCCTATGTTGATCGTCTGGGCAATTGTTCTAATGTTGTTTGGTCATTTTCTCCTGACCCGTACACAGTTCGGCAATTGGATATTTGCCGCGGGTGGTGATGCGGAAGCAGCACGAAATTCTGGTGTGCCGGTCAACAAGGTTAAGGTCCTAATGTTTATGATGACCGCCTTCTGCGCAACAGTGTTCGCCACATGTCAGGTGATGGAATTTGGCTCAGCCGGTGCAGATCGTGGCTTATTGAAAGAATTCGAGGCTATCATCGCCGTTGTCATCGGTGGTGCGCTTCTGACCGGTGGCTACGGTTCGGTCATCGGTGCAGCGTTAGGAGCGCTTATCTTTGGTGTTGTTCAACAGGGATTATTCTTCGCAAATGTTGAAAGCTCACTTTTCCGTGTGTTCCTAGGGGTGATACTTCTCTTTGCAGTTATCCTTAACACCTACATCCGCCGTATCATCACTGGGGAGAGATAAGATGAAACAAGAGGAAAGACCCATTATCCAGATGCACAATATAGAGAAGCATTTCGGTTCTGTCATTGCCCTTTCAGGAGTTTCTATTGATTTATTTAGTGGTGAATGCCACTGCCTTCTAGGAGATAACGGTGCTGGAAAGTCGACATTCATCAAGACTATGTCCGGGGTATATAAACCGACAAATGGTGATATCCTGTTTGAAGGCAAACCGATGCATTTCGACGATCCTAGGAATGCGATTAAAGCTGGAATAGCAACGGTTCATCAGCATCTTGCAATGATCCCACTGATGTCGGTCAGTCGTAATTTCTTCATGGGTAACGAACCAATTAAAAAGGTTGGTCCACTGAAGCTTTTTGATCTTGATTATGCTAACCGAGTGACCATGGAAGAGATGCACAAGATGGGCATTAACCTGCGAGGCCCCGATCAGGCAGTTGGAACTTTGTCAGGGGGCGAACGCCAGACCGTTGCAATTGCCCGGGCAGTTTATTTCGGAGCCAAGGTACTGATATTAGATGAACCGACCTCTTCACTTGGGGTCCGTCAAACGGCTAACGTGCTAATGACCATCGACAAGGTGCGTAAACAGGGTATTGCAGTAGTCTTCATAACACACAATGTACGTCATGCTTTTCCAGTTGGAGATCAATTTACCATACTAAACCGAGGCCATAGCATGGGAACTTACCGTAAAAGCGAAATCGACCAGAATTCTTTAATGACAATGATGGCTGGCGGTGAGGAAATTCAGGATCTCGAGGCGACAATCCAGGGGGAAAAATAATTTCAAGCTAGAGTACCAATCATAACAAAATAATAAAAAATATTTTTAATTAACAACTCAGTTAAATTGTGCTGCCGGAACTGTCATCTGATATTCTCTGTGTGTTCGCATGAATCTCTTTTGGTGACTATAATTTTTTAACAGTCGAAATAAATTTTCGCTGATGAAGACAATCATATCCTTGCTGTAATCAAATACACACACTAAAAAAATTCTTAACAACTCTCCAAACCTACTGTTTGTGGGTAATCAAATTTTTACCGCTTGAATCCACTGCAGGAATTTATTATAACGGATTGAAAGTGATAACGAATCCCTCTGCAGAAATAATTGCTGTGCACGACGGTAATGTTAGGATGATTTCAAGAGGCTATAGCTTGGTGGATGAACCCAACGGATGTTAATTTTTCAACGCCGTACCCGAGTTATAGTGTGTTTTTCTTTTCAAGAATGTCTCAGAATATTAATTGACCATTCAGCAACAATTAATAATAACTAAAACCAGAGAAAAATCATGAGAACAATTCGTCTCACAATGGCCCAAGCTTTGTTACGTTTTCTGGATGCTCAATATGTAGAACTTGACGGTACTGAACACAAATTCGTCCATGGAGTGATGGGTATTTTTGGGCACGGTAATGTAACTGGACTTGGTGAAGCATTGGAATATGGAGATTCCAGTTTACGTTTTATCCAAGGCAACAACGAACAAGGACTAGTTCATGCTGCAACAGCATTTGCCAAACAGAAGAACCGGTTGGGGATTTATGCTTGCACCAGCTCGATTGGTCCTGGAGCTACAAACATGATTACCGGAGCAGCTACCGCCACCGTAAACCGTATTCCAGTATTACTTTTGCCAGGAGACTCATTTTCCTCACGTCAGCCAGACCCTGTGCTGCAACAAATAGAAACTCCGTGGGATCACACGATCAATGCAAACAGCGCTTTCAAACCCGTCAGTCGTTATTGGGATCGCATCGAACGTCCGGAACAGTTAATGGTTGCGGTACTGAATGCCATGCGTGTGTTGACTGACCCTGTGGAAACTGGCGCAGTAACACTTTGTTTGCCGCAAGATACTCAGGCAGAAGCTTATGATTACCCTGATTATTTTTTGGCAAAGCGGATCTGGCATATAGATCGACGACCTTTAAATCAAAGGTCACTTCATGAAGCGGCTACACTTTTGAGCAAAGCGAAAAAACCGCTCATCATAGCAGGAGGAGGTGTTCATTATTCACAAGCAGCAGACACTCTCCGTGATTTTGCTGAAACCTTTGGTATTCCCGTGGGTGAAACACAAGCGGGTAAAAGTGCAATGAGTTGGAAAGACTCGATGAGCGTCGGCGCGATTGGTGTCACTGGAACTTCAGCAGCTAATTTAATAGCGAAGGATGCTGATGTGGTTTTCGTGGTCGGATCGCGGCTGCAAGATTTCACGACGGCCTCAAAACAGATATTTAGTCCAGATGTAAAATTGTTGCACCTCAACATTAGTCAATACGATGGTCTCAAAATGGACAGTGTTGCCTTACAAGCCGATGCGAAATCCGGATTGGAATCACTGAAAGACGCACTCCAAACAGGGGGTTATCAAACCAGCCTGGAATACCGCGAACGGATCTCTCAATTGCAATCGGAATGGAATGTCGAGGTAGACCGGCTTTATCAATTAACTTCTGAAGAGGGCAATGTACAAACTTTGATTGTAGGAGCACTCAACGAATTCATGGCTCCGGAAGATGTAATTCTTTGTGCTGCAGGCAGTTTGCCGGGAGATTTGCATCGGTTGTGGCGCTCAGAGTTGCCCAAGAATTACCACATGGAATACGGCTATTCCTGCATGGGCTATGAAGTTGCCGGGGGACTTGGTGCAAAGCTGGCGATGGATCAAGGCGAACTCTACGTCATAGTCGGGGATGGAAGTTATTTGATGCTCCATACCGAAATTCTTACTGCGCTCAAAGAACATGTCAAAATCAATGTGGTCCTCTTAGATAATTCAGGCTATCAATGCATCAAGAATTTACAAATGGAGCACGGCAGCGTGGGCTTTGGGAATGAGTTCCGCTACAGAGAGAAAAATTCTGATCGGCTTACAGGTGAAATTACACCGGTTGATTTCAAAAAATACGCAGAAGCTTTAGGGGTTAAAGCCTTTTATGCGAACAACGTTAGCGAGTTTAAAGAATTACTTCGAACAACTAGAAACGAAGATGTATCAACGTTGATTGAAGTAAAAGTACTTCCCGGTACAATGACAGGTGGCTATCATAGTTGGTGGCGCGTGGGTGTTCCGGAGGTTTCCAATTGTGAAACAACGACTGATTCAAATCTGAAAATGTCTGAAGAAATTCGCAAAGCTAGGGCATACTAAGGTTAATTTACAATATTATTTCCAAAACTATTCAAGGTTTTTCATGTTTTCAAAAAACTCCATACAATTGTCTATCGCTCCCATAGCATGGACCAACGATGACCTACCGGAACTCGGAGGACACATCACCTTTGAGCAATGTATTGACGAAATGGCAGCTGCGGGATTTACCGGTAGTGAAATAGGGAATAAATATCCTAAAGATCCCACTGTGCTAAAATCAGCTTTAGAAAATCGAGGTCTACAAATTTCATCAGCATGGTTGAGTACCTTTTTCAGTGAAGAAGGACGTACCGAAGACACAGTCAAAAATTTTGTAGAGCATATGAATTTTCTTAAAGCATTGGGAGCAAAAGTTGTAAATATTTGTGAATGTGGACATTGTATTCAAATGACATCAGGGTATGTATTTGATCGTCCGAAATATTCCGATGAACAATGGCTGCAGGTCGCTGAAGGATTAAACCGTGTCGGTGAAATGGCCCGAAAAAATGATATGGTGATCGCCTATCACTATCACATGGGGACAATGATTCAGGGTTCTGAAGAAACTGATAGAATCATGGAAATGACGGATCCTGATTTGGTTCACCTTCTTGTGGACACCGGACACTCCTACTACTCGGGAGGAGATCCATTGACAATGGTTCAAAAGTATGGTTCACGCATACGAAATGTGCATCTAAAAGATATTCGTCAACCTGTACTTGATGAGGTTAAAAAAAACAAACTAAGCTTTCTGGAATCGGTTAAGGCTGGTGTTTTTACTGTTCCGGGTGACGGTTGCATCGACTATGATTCAATTTTTCAAGCTCTCGCAGACAATAATTATCAAGGTTGGTTTGTGGTAGAAGCAGAACAAGACCCAGACAAGGCGAATCCTTTGGAATATGCTAAAAAAGCTAGAACTTTTATTCGTGAACATACAGGAATATAAATGAGCAACCGATTTCACAACAACCCCCCACTACGTTATGGAATGGTCGGAGGAGGAGTAACAAGCCAAATTGGAGACAGTCATAGGGCCGCCTTGAGACGAGACAGCTATTTTCAACTCGTCGCCGGAGCCTTTGACATTGATAAAGAGCGTGGAGAACAATATGGAAAATCATTGGGTTTGGAGTCAGACCGAACGTATGCAGACTATCTTCAGATGGCCAAAGCAGAAGCGTCTCGCGAAGACAAGATTCAAGTCGTTGGAGTAATGACTCCCAACAGCACGCACTACCCCATAGCAAAAACATTTATTGAAGCTGGGGTTAACGTTATTTTGGAAAAACCGATTACGACAAACACAGACAATGCACTTGATTTGATGAGGCTGGCTAAAGAGAAAGACGTACTTTGTGCATCCATGTACGGTTATAGCGGCTATCCAATGGTCCGACAAGCAAGAGCCATGGTGGAAGCTGGAGAACTAGGCGAGATCAGGGTAGTACAGACAGAATTTGCGCATGGGAATTGCGCCACAGCTGTTGAACAACATAGCGAAGGGGCCGCTTGGCGAAACGATCCAAAAACGTCCGGAGAGACTTTTGTGTTGGGAGATGTGGGTGCTCATGCTTTGCATCTAGCGACATTCATCACCAGACAGCAGGTTCGAGAAGTTGCCGCTGACCGGCAAAGCTTTGTTAAAGGGAGAATACTGGAAGACAACGCACATGTTTTGCTCCGTTTTGAAAAAGGTGCAGCCGGATATTTATGGGCCAGCGGGGTGGCCTTAGGGCATCGGCATGGTTTAGCAATCCGGGTTTTCGGATCTAAAGCCGGAATTGAATGGCATCAGGAGCGTCCAAATCAATTGTTTCTTTCTCCATTGGGACAGACCCAGCGAATATTAGAACTAGATTCTCCTGAACTCCACCCTCCAGCTAAACGTTTGTTGCGTGTGGGAGCCGGACATCCGGAAGGTTACTTTGAAGCGTTCAGCAATATCTATTCAGATTTTGCGGAAGTACTCCTAGCCAAGCTTTCAGGGAAAACACCGGATCAACTAAGTTTGGATTTTCCCACTTTAGAAGATGGTGCTCACGGAGTAAAGTTTATTGAAGCTTGTGTAGAATCTGCTGATAACAATGGCTGTTGGGTTAACTCAAAATTGGATGATTCAATATAAACATATTGATCTAATTAATTGCTGGGAACCTCCTGAGGGAAAAGCCTGTCTGGGTTATGCGAAGCTCTTTACACAACATGTGACACAAGCACACGAAGGCTGTGATTTTGATTTTTTACAAGGGACTCCGGGTGAAACACCGGAGCCTGATATTTTTTAAGAGACTATGATGGAAAAAGTTCGTGTTGGAATCGTTGGAACAAGTTGGTGGGCAGATACAATGTATTTACCTTCTTTGGCTGGTACAAGAAAGGCAATTATAACCTCCTGTTGCGGGCGTAATGAGGAACGTGCCCGGAAGTTGGCGAAGCTCTGGAATATTCCGAAAGTGTATACCGATTGGAAGATTATGCTGGATGAAGAACCTCTGGATGCTCTGATCATTACCACACCTAATGACACTCACTGCCCCATTACACTGGCAGCACTGGAAAAAGGACTGCATGTGCTCTGTGAAAAACCACTCGCTCTGGATTATACCGAGGCACGCTGCATGGTGGAAGCTGCAAAGGAGCACAAGGCTATAACAATGGTTCCGTTCACGTACTCTTTTCTACCCATGACCCAGACGATCAAACGCTTACTGAACGAAGGATACTTGGGGAATCCTTATCATTTAAATTTCCGTTATAACGCTAATTATGGTCGGTCTCCTGAATACAGTTGGAGGTTCGATCAAAAACGTGCTGGTTCAGGTTCATTGGGCGATATTGGTTCCCATTTTATTTATTTATCAGTTTGGTTTTTTGGTGCGGTAACACATGTTTCAGCCGAATTGTGTACTTTTATAGAGCGTCCAGACCTTGACCCCACAGGTCAGCCATATGTAAGGGCAGACGATTTTAGTATAATAGTGCTAACATTCTCAAATGGTGCAAAGGGTGTAGTGCAAGCCACCACCGTTGCCCATGAACCAACTCCTTGGGGACAAACGCACTACTTCGACCTACACGGTTCCGGAGGAACTTTACGTGGCTGGACCGATTGGGAACAGACTTACAAACTACTTGGAGCCAAAGCGGAAGAGAAGCAGTTCCAAGAAATTGAGATTCCTGAATTGATACAGGATGGTCAGCAACTGGGAGATATTCAGAAAATGTACAAGGAAACCTTTCGCAAACGAGGCCAAATGACCGGTGAATTCATCGAGGCAGTGGCTTCAGGTAAAACCTGCAGCCCTACTTTTGAGGATGGAGCTGAAATTCAAAGGATTCTGGACGCAGCTTTTCTCAGTTCCCAAGAAGGCCGTAAAGTAGACATTAAGGAAATTTACTGACTACTTTTTTCAAATCGATTTTTATGTAAAATGACTTTTGATCTGTATGCAGGTTGACTCTTTTGAGGGCTGGACTCAGAAGGGACACACCTGGTGAAAATGAGGAAGACCTGAGATTTCTTAAAACGAAGATGTTTGCATCGACCACGTTAACTGGGAAGCAAGCGGAGAAAAACAGTGCAAGGGAGTGTAATGAGTAAAAGCAAACTTATCGAACAACTGAAGCGCAAACGCTTT